>SKEB01001135.1_pt1 | contig 12776 bp, 14 predicted proteins | sample 4826561 | NCBI WGS metagenome assembly SKEB01 (sample SAMN11008820, study PRJNA524170) | human gut metagenome | biome: Human fecal sample; material: Feces; isolation source: fecal sample from pouch patient p17 | host: Homo sapiens | place: Israel: Tel-Aviv | collected 2016-03-29
TTTTAGTTCCATTAAAAAGTCTATGATAGAGAAAAAAGACACAAAAATACCAATGATAGTAGGGAAAAATGCAGCACCATAACTGGAAAAGTCTGCATAAGTATAATAACTATATAGAGAGATAGTTAATCCTAATATAAAAATAAATAGAGGGGTTAATAATCTAAGCATAGCTATTATATAGATCCCTTTTCAGGGATCTATCTCCTTAATTATTTATCGGTTGATAACAAGTCACCAAATTTAGTGTCTTCATTTTTCATAAATTGAATAAGATCATTTCCGTATAAAGCACTAACATCAAAACCTTGTTTGTGAGCAAATTGTTGTAATTCGCCACTGGCATAGACTTTTTCCATAGCTTTTACTAATTTTTCTTGAACGTCTTCGGGTAAGCCTTTAGGTCCAACGAGAACGTTCCATCCTCCTAAAGTCCAATTTGTTTTAGTTACGTCTTTAAATACAGGAATATCCGGATATAAAGTATCTTTACCATCAGAAGTAATGGCTAAATGTTTTACTAATCCAGCATCAGTCATACTTTTAGCTTCTCCAGGTGATGAAGTTGTGAAATCAATACCTCCTGAAATTAGCTCTTGTAAGGCTGCGCTAGCACCTTGAGATGGAACAAATTTAACAGCATCTTCAGGCTGATTGAGACTTTTCAAAATACCGAGTAAATTTAAGTGCCAAATGGAATTTAAGCCACTTCCAGATGCTTTTAATTTTCCAGGGTTTTGTTTAATTGCATCAATAAGACTATTTAGATCTTTATATGGAGAATCTTTACTGACTTGAATTCCACCTGGAACAACGGCTAAACGAACAATATTTGTATAATCTTGATAACTTAGATCAGTCATTTTTTGATGTCTCATCAATGCAATTTCAGCAGTAGCAACTCCTAAAGTATATCCATCGGCTCTGGCTCTTTTTATTGCATCATGTCCTACTACACCACTGCCACCGGTTCTGTTTATAACATTAACATTTACTCCTAATTCAGTTTGTAGTCCTTTAGCAACTAAACGGGCAATAGTGTCTGTATTACCTCCAGCACCCCAAGGCACGATAATAGATATTGGCTTTTCTGGATAAGCTGCAAATGCAACTGATGAAAAGAGAGAACATAAAAGTAATGTTTTAGTAGCAAGTTTTTTCATAATGGAACCTCGTCGTAGTTGTAGAAATATCGAAACGTTTCGATGAGATAAAAATAACCAATTTTCGATTTTCTTAAAACAAGCAATATTCAAATTTGTGAAGTCGATCAAAAAATAAAATGAAAAAATCGAGTGTTTTAAGGTTGTGTGGTAATTTTTGTTGAGGTTTTGGCATTGGTTTGAGCAAATAAGGAGAACAAAATGGCATATCTATTGACACCGCCACCGTTAACAACAATCGCAGTGAAAGATTCAAATGATGAGATAGCGGTGCATCGCGTTTATTGTGTTGGCAGAAATTATGCGGAACACGCGCGTGAAATGGGGCACGATCCCGATCGTGAACCACCGTTTTTCTTCTGTAAACCGGCGGATGCGGTGCAGTGTGTCAAACAGAATGAATGTTATGCCTTTCCCTATCCGACTTTAACGAAAAATTTGCATTATGAAGGTGAATTAGTCGCGGTAATCGGTAAATCGGGCGCCAATATCGCTGTGGAAAAGGCGTTGGATTATGTTGTAGGCTATGCGGTTGGTTTGGATATGACCAGACGAGATTTGCAAAATGAGATGAAAGCGATGGGGCGACCGTGGGAAATTGGTAAGGCGTTTGATTACTCTGCACCAATAAGTGAAGTGTCGTTAGCAAGTGAAGTGGGGCATTTGTCGCAAGGTGCGATTCAGCTTTGGGTTAATGGTGACGTGCGGCAGAGCAGTGATCTTAACCAATTAATTTGGTCAGTAGCGGAAACAGTCTCTCATTTATCAACTTATTTTTGTTTACAGCCGGGTGATTTAATTTTTACTGGCACGCCGAAAGGTGTCGGCAAAGTGGAAATTGGCGATCACATTATGGTTGCGGTTGATAAATTAGGCGAATTGAAAGTGGATATTGTGTGAGCAAAGGCGAAAGGCTTCTCTCAAAGAGAAGCCTAGATATGAAAAAAATGACACGTTACAGTATGATTTCCAATTTTTGATAGGCGCGGTTTGCTTTTTCTCGTGCCGCCTCAACGCTATCGGCGCTTGCCAAAATTACGCCTAAACGACGATGTCCGTTGACTTCTCTTTTACCGAACAGGCGGAGATTAGTGTCTGCTTCGGCAAGCACATTTTCCAGATTGGCAAAACGAACCTGATTGGATTTTCCTTCCACTACGATTGCTTTAGAGGCGCTCGGTGCTAAGAGTTTTATTTGTGGAATAGGTAAGCCTAAAATGGCACGTGCGTGTAGTGCAAATTCCGACAAATCTTGAGAAATCAAGGTGACCATTCCGGTATCGTGCGGACGAGGGGAAACTTCATTAAAAATAACGTCATCACCACAAACAAACATTTCTACGCCGAAAATCCCATAACCATCCAATGCCCCGGTGATTTTTTCAGCGATGTGCTGTGCTTTTTGTAATGCAATCTCGCTCATCGCTTGCGGTTGCCAAGATTCCCGATAGTCGCCATCAACTTGTACGTGACCGATCGGCGCAAGGAAGGAGGTGCCGCCACGATGGCGTACAGTTAATAAGGTGATTTCATAATCAAAACGGATAAAGCCCTCGACAATGACACGTCCGCCGCCGGCACGACCACCTTCTTGTGCATATTGCCACGCTTGTTGCAACTGCTCTCTATTTTTGAGAATACTTTGTCCGTGCCCGGAGGAACTCATAATCGGTTTAACTACGCAAGGCAAGCCGATTTTTTCCACCGCCTGTTGAAAATCTGCAAAATTGTCGACAAATTGAAACGGGGAGGTCGGCAAACCTAACTCTTCGGCAGCTAAACAGCGGATACCTTCACGATTCATTGTCAGTTTAACCGCTTTTGCTGTCGGAATAACGTTATAACCTTGCTGTTCCAACTCAACTAAAGTATCGGTGGCAATTGCTTCCACTTCCGGCACGATGTAATCCGGTTTTTCTTTTTCGATAAGCTTTTTAAGCGCATCACCATCCAACATTGAAATGGTATAAGCACGGTGTGCCACTTGGTGTGCCGGTGCGTCAGCATAACGATCAACCGCAATAACTTCCACACCTAAACGTTGTAATTCAATTACAACCTCTTTACCTAATTCTCCGGAGCCGAGCATCATCACTTTGGTGGTGACAGGAGTGAGTGGTGTACCTAATGTTGTCATAGAGTTTTATTCCTTCAATGTTGTGAGCAAATAAAAAGCCAAGCAGAGGAGCTTGGCTTAAGGTCATTATTGATTTAAAAAACGGTCATCAAGTAATAAATCTTGATTGTGATTAATGCCGATTCCCTGAGCAAGCACCTTTTTCGCTGCTGCTTGAGCATCCGCTAATGAATGTTCAGTGTAGGTTCCGCATTGGTATTGGTTTAATTCCGGGATCTCTTTTTCGCTTTTCACCGACAATACATCCTGCATTGCTTTTTCCCACGCCGCTGCAACTTGTTGTTCCGCAGGCGTACCGATTAAACTCATATAAAATCCGGTGCGGCAACCCATTGGTGAAATATCAATAATTTCAACGCTGTCACTATTGAGATAATCACGCATAAAACCGGCGAAAAGATGTTCCAAAGTGTGAATACCTTTCGGGCTGATATTGTCTTGATTCGGTTTGCAAAAACGAAGATCAAAAACCGTAATTTTATCGCCTTTAGGCGTTTGCATTGTCTTTGCAATACGCACCGCAGGGGCATTCATTTTAACGTGGTCAACCTTAAAACTGTCTAATAATGGCATAGTGAAAAAACCTTCTTTAAAAAAATTTTGATTTTGACTGAACTTTTTCAGAGCAGGTTTGTCTGAAAAGGTGCAACATAATGGTTGTTTAAATTAGTTCCTTAGGTTATTTGCCGCCTAGTGTTTGGGGCGGCTTTTTTTATCTCTGTTATTTGCGTTAATTGTAGCTTGAATTAGTGGCTTTAAACAGTGCGATCCAGCAGTTGTTGATACTGTTTACGATCCTGATCGTTGATTTCTCGAATCACCCGACAAGGGTTGCCGAACGCTAAACTGTTTGCCGGAATCGATTTTGTTACTACACTGCCGGCACCGATAACGCTGTTTTCACCGATAGTAACACCGCCTAAAATCACGCAGCTGCCGCCAATCCAGACATTATCTTTAATAATAATTGCCTTTGCTTGTTCATAGCCCTGATTTCTTTGCTGATAATGCAATGGATGCCCGACCGTATAAAGACTGACATTAGGGGCGAACATCACATTATCACCGATGGAAACCTTGCCGCTGTCCAAAATGGTGCATTGATGATTAGCAAAAAAATTGTCGCCGACTTCAATATTAAAGCCATAATCGCAGAAAAACGGCGAATTAATATGCAAATTATCGCCGCATTTACCAAGCAGACGTTCTAATAATAGCTTACGTTGCGAATCAGCCGGTGCAAGCTGATAATTGAGCTGAAATAAAATCTGCTTCGCTTGTTGTCTAAGTCGAATTAATTCTGGATCATACGGGAAATGCGGCAGTTTTGCCGCCATTTTTTCTTTTTCACTTAATGACATAACTTACCCTAGCTGTAAATCCAACACAATTTTACCACTGGTTCGTCCGCTTTCGAGTTGACGATGCGCTTGTTGAATATCGGTTATCGGTAGAACTTGCGCAATCTTTAAGTACAAACGGTTTTCTGCTAAATCATTCAACATTGTTTCCAGATCTTGACGATTTGGCACCGCCAACATCTTTTCCACCAGCAGTTGCTGTTCAGCCCCTGCCTGTTGTAATAACGGCACGTGAATGGTAGGAATGCAGATAACACGTCCTCCTTTTTTCACCATTTTCAATGCAGCGACACTGCTCTCGCCACCTACTAAATCAATAAAAAGATCGGCATTGAGATCGGGATAAGCGTGCGGATGATGATAATCAACGGTGTGATTTGCACCTAAAGCCAATGCTTGTTGCTGTTTAGCTTCGGAACAGATAACGGTAATATCGACATTCTCTTTGGCTAAAAGCTGTAATAATAAATGCCCGACACCGCCTAACGGTGCAGACATTACTATTTTCTGTCCGGTAGAAACGTTTGCCTGTTTCAGAATTTGCAATGCGGTAACGGCAACGGTCGGCATTGCACCTGCTTGTTGCAATGAAACTGCTTTCGGTACGCGCGCAACCAAATCGGCATTGACCGCAACATAACGGCTATAAGCGCCGCCGTCAAAGGTGAGTGCGGCAACGCGTTCACCCACATTAAAACCGCTTTCTGCACCGGCTTGAACCACAATACCGGCAAGATCAAACCCTAACACTGCCGGAAATTGTGATTTAAATTTTTCTGCGCCCCAACCTAAACCTTTGCGTGTTTTAAAATCGACAGGATTGACGCCGGCAAAGTGATTTTCGATTAAAACTTGGTTGGCATTGATAGTCGGCATTGCTAATTGATGCTGAAATTGAAGCACATCCGCTTCCCCGAATGCTGAAATGGTTACGCCATAGTTTTGCATTATTGCTTCCTTTTTTATGTTAATCGTTGCAATGATAAGGTGAATAAATGTAATTAAAATGCGTTAGTAATAAAGCTGCTGTTTTAGCTGTTCAGCGGCATCAACACCGAGTAATTGCGCGACAATCGCCAAACCAAAATCAAAAGCAGCACCCGGGCCACGACCGGTAATAAACGGTGCATCAATGACAGCAGCAAGATGACGATAATTTACTTCGTTATTTATTAAGTCGGCACGCATTGAAGGGTAGCAAACTGCATTTTTGCCTTTTAATAATCCGACTTTTGCTAAAGCGGTCGGTGCTGCACAAATTGCTGCAACCCATTTTTGCTGCTGTGCAAATTGACGATAAGTGTCAGCTAACGCCGCATATTTTTCGAGATCGACTTGACCACCGGGCAGCATTACTAAATCGTAACTGTTTAGATCAGTCTGATTCAGTAATTGATCAGCAGCCACTTTGACATTATGGGAGGAAGAAACGATCTCGGTGTTATCAATGGAAATGAGATCAGTGTGTAAGCCGGCGCGTCTGAAAAGATCATTCGGCACTAATGCTTCAGATTCTTCAAAACCTTTGGTTAATAAAATAGCAATTTTTTGTGTCATCTTCGTTCTCCTTTTGTTGTGTAATTCTGCCATATTATATGCTTTTTCTTGCAAAATTTTATCATCAGCGTATCATTCACCCCCTATTTTTGTAGTTGGGTTCCCTCACCCCAAAGATTTTCATTGAGATAAAAAGGACACAATATGGTATCAACTCAAGCGATTTTCGGCGATCGTCAAAAACGCCGTGCATTAATTTTACTTTCATTTTTCCACATTTTTATCATTGCTATCAGCAATTACCTCGTGCAAATTCCATTCACCATCAATTTAGCGTGGTTGGATTTCAGTTTTCATAGCACTTGGGGAACGCTAACCTTTCCATTTATCTTTTTAGCTACTGATTTAACTGTGCGTGTTTTCGGTGCAAAAGAGGCTCGCTGGATTATTTTCTGGGTAATGTTTCCGGCACTGATTGTCAGTTATGTTATCTCTACGCTCTTTTCTGATACGCAATATCAAGGTTTAGCCGCGTTGGCGACGTTTAATCTGTTCGTATTTCGTATTTCTATCGCCAGTTTTGCCGCGTATGTGTTCGGTCAATTATTGGACGTGTTGGTGTTTAATCGTTTAAGACAGTTAAAAACGTGGTGGATTGCACCGAGCAGTTCAATGATCTTCGGTAGTTTATGCGATACTTTCGCCTTTTTTGCGATCGCTTTCTATCACAGTACAGATGCTTTTATGGCAGAAAACTGGGTAGAGATCGGCTTTGTGGATTATTTATTTAAACTCTTGATTGGTTTGTTCTTTTTTGTGCCGATTTATGGTGTAGTTTTAAAAGCGATTATGCGGAAATTGGCGTTACTTAATCTTGCGCAAATGCAGCAAGTTCGTGGTTGATGTAAATATCAAAACGGTGATTTTTGGTTGTTTGGCTGAAATGCGGTTTGCATTCTGCCAAATAACCGGCGTAATCGGGACGTTTCACCACCACCCGATGCGCTAATTTCAATGCTGTTGCCAATAGCTGATCCGCATCTAAATCTGCCCCAACCAAGGATTGGAAAACACGCATCTCTTTCTTGACTAACGCACTTTTGTTTTTGTGAGGAAACATAGGATCAAGATAAACCACATCAAATTTCTCTGTTTCCGGATCAAGTTCTGCTATGGTTTTAACTGGCAACAATTTCATTCGTTGTTGCATAAAATCACCGATTTCCGCGTCCTGATAAGCACGTTGTAAACCATCTTCCAACAATGCAGCCACTACCGGATTGCGCTCCACCAATGACACTTCACAACCAATTGCTGCCAGAACGAAAGCATCGCGCCCTAAACCGGCGGTTGCATCAAGCACTTTTGGCAATTTTCCCTTTTTAACACCGACTGCTTTAGCGACCGCTTCGCCGCGACCGCCACCGAATTTACGTCGATGTGCCATTGTTCCGGCAACGAAATCGACACAAATCGCACCGAGCTTCGCTTCATCCGTTTTATAAAGTGCCAAGCGTTGCGGCTCTAAAACCAACGCGAATGGTGCTTGCGGATCATTTTCCAACTGCCATTTTTCGATCATTTGACGAAATTTTTCATCATCACCGGATCGATTAATAAGTTGAATCTGCATTATTTCCTCACCAAATAGACACCGCTTTCGATATGGTGCGTGTAAGGGAATTGGTCAAAAAGTGCTGCTTTTTCAATATGATGAGTTTGACTTAAAACGGTTAAATTTTCTGCCAAAGTTTGCGGATTACAGGAAATATAAAGAATATTGTCATATTGTTGTACCATTTTTAAGGTTTCCGCATCCAAGCCGGCACGAGGCGGATCAACAAAAATGGTGTTGCATTGATACTGTTTAAGATCAATTCCTTTCAGGCGATAAAATTCGCGCACGCCTTGCAATGCTTGCGTAAACTCTTCTGCCGACATTCGAATAATTTGCAGATTATCAATATGATTGGCGGCGATATTGAATTGTGCTGCCTGTACTGAAGGTTTGGCGATTTCAGTCGCCAACACTTTTCTAAAATGCTGTGCTAAAGCCACTGAAAAATTGCCATTACCACAATAGAGTTCTAGCAAATCACCTTCGGCATTTTCTGTGCAGGAGAGTGCCCATTCAATCATTTGGCAGTTAATGCCGGCATTCGGTTGGGTAAAACTGTTTTCAACTTGGCGATAGATATAATTTTTGCCGTTGATTGGCAACACTTCATCAATAAAATCCTGATCCAAGCAAATTTTCTGTTTATTGGCACGCCCGATAATTTGTACATCAAATTGTTGCTGTTCAAGCTGTTGTTTCAACTGTTTTGCGGCAGCGATCCAAGTTTCATCCAACTTTTTATGGTAAAGCAGACTGACGATAATTTTATTGCTGACGGTACTGAGATAATCAATCTGGAATAATTGATTACGCAAAATCGGTTGCTGTTTAAGCAATGGTAATAATGCGCTCATCATTGCATTGATTAATATTGAAGCAATTGGAAATTGATCAATGCGATAACGCCGCTTACTTTGCGGATCAAACATAATGTGATAAAGATCATCGCCATCGTGCCAAACCCGAAATTCAGCACGCATTCGATAATGTTTCAATGCGGAACGATGAACCTTAATCTCACCCTGAAAGAAAGGTTTAAGTAATTGAGTTAGATAATAAATTTTATCTTCTAACTGTTGATTGTAATGTGATTCGGAAAAGTCAGTCTGCATAATATTATCGCTTGAGTCAAAGAATGGGGCGCATTCTAACATAAAAATCAGTATGGACGAAAAAGCACGATCTAAAAATGTAAAGCAGATTATTTTAGAAATTTGACCTACTTCACTATTCTGAAAAATAAACGATAAAAGGCTTGAAAAGCTGATCATACGGCATTATGTTCTTAAACAGGAACAGGATTTTTTCTTGACTGGTAACAGTCTTATTACAATGAGAGGTAAATGTTATGACCCTAAATATTACAAGCAAACAAATGGAAATTACCCCGGCAATTCGTTCCCACATTGAAGAACGTTTGTCAAAATTAGGCAAATGGCAAACCCAGTTAATAAATCCTCATTTTATTTTACAAAAACTGCCAAAAGGATTTGGGGTGGAAGCTATGGTTGGTACACCTTTCGGTAATCTTGTCGCAAAAGCAGAACACGAAGATATGTATGCTGCCATCAATGATGTACAAGAAAAATTAGAACGTCAGCTCAATAAATTGCAGCATAAAGGTGAAGCAAGACGTGCCAGTGAACGTTTGAAAGATTCTTTTGAATAAACAGAATTTTCTCAATAGTTAAATAGTAAGAAGGTTCAACCGCAAGGTTGAACCTTTTTTGTCGGATTAAAACCGCCTCGCTATAGGCGGTTTTATCATTATTTTTGATAAATATAAGAACCGTTGCTTTGGCGAATAAATTTCGCACCGCTAGGTAATTGCAGTTCTGAAACGCGACCACCGTTTACTTTAACGGCAACTTTGTCACCCGGTTTGAAACTGCTTAATGCGTTGCCGGCACCATTTGCTTTTGTCATTGCATTGACATCAGCAATATTTAAATTGTTGTCACGGAATACTTGCATCAAAGAAGTGCCTGCCGGAATAGTTAATGTTTTTGCTTGACCGCCACTTGCAGCTGTTGTGACAGATGAAGTAGATTTTGAACTGCTTCTGGCAACAGGTTTGGCATCAACAACCGGCACATTTTTACCGTCAAGAATAGCTTGGGCTTTACGTTGTTCCAATTCTTTCTGTTTCTGCTGTTTTGCTCTGAACTCTTCACGCGCGCGCTGTTCCGCACGGGCTTTAGCTTTTGCAATTAAACGGGCTTGTTCGGCTTCATATGCCTGTTTTTCAATTTTATCAATTTGAGCCTGACTGAGAGCCGGTTTCTGTTCTGCTTTCGGTGCTGGAGCAACCGGAGCCGGTGCAACAGCCGGAGTTTGTGCTTGATTAGTTGCAGCCGCATTGTTTTCATCTGTCGTAATTGGGGTATTATCCACTGCCGGAGTCGGTGCGGTGCTGTTTTGTGCGATAGTTTCCGCAGTAACGGCAGCGTCATTATTGGCTGTAGCTGCATCTGTTACGTTGGCATTGGCATTATCCATTGCTTGCTCTTCGGTTTGCATTGTTGGCACACCTTCATTGTTGGCATTAGCAGCATTCGGATCAATCGGCTGAAATTCAATCGGTAAATTATTATCTTGAGATTGTAGGCTATCTACCGGTTGGCTGCTAGGTTTTAACCAGAGAAATAACACAATGATGATAACCAACACCGCGGCACTGATAAGCAAACGGCGAGAACGTGTCGACAAATTGGCTAACGCTGATGCTTTGTGTGCAGTAACCGGTTCGGCGGCAAATTCGTTGTTTTCTGTATTTTCAACAGCTTGCTCAACTTCTGCTTGCTGGAAAGTTTCTGCTTTTGCCGCTTTTTTGTTAAAGATGCCTTTTAATTTGTCGATAAAAGAGGGGGCAGCTTCAACTGCCGGTCTTTTAGGGGTAATAGGTTCAAATTCATTAAATTCTAAATTTAATTCATTCTGTTTAGCGTCCTGTTGTTCGCTTTGCTGTTCCTTGTCTGTGTTACTCACGGTTATACCTCAAATTTTGGTTAAAAATCATTATTGCAACAATGTTATTGATTCAAAGTGATGAGATAACTTTGAACGATAAAAATTCTTTCTTAGCAGAGAGAAATGACTGCCGTTTTTCCGTTGGCTATTTTAAAGGAAAAAATAGGCAATGACTAAGGCTAATCACGATTTATCTGAATATTTTTAGCTATACCAGGTTTTACTTTTTTCTCCGGCGATTTCACGTGCCAGTTTCGGCACCAGATAGCCGGAAGATAAGGTGATTAATTGCCGATAAATGGCTAAAGCTTGCTCATCGTCAATCCAAAAATGGCTTGCGCCTTCCACTTTATCCAATAGATGAAGATAGTAAGGCAAAATGCCGGTGGCAAACAGTTTGTCATTTAACGCTTTGAGAATGTGAGCATCATCGTTAATCCCTTTTAACAACACGGATTGATTGAGTAGCGTGACCCCAGCTTGTTTTAATGGTTGCAGCTGCCTGCTTAACAGTTCATCGATTTCATTGGCGTGATTAATGTGCAACACCAGCACTTTGTTAAGCGGTGAGTCCGCCAACGATCGACATAATTCGGGGGTAATGCGTTGTGGAATGACAACCGGCAAACGAGAGTGAATACGCACCGTTTTAAGGTGCGGAATCTGATTTAACTGCTCAAGTAACCACGCTAATTCGCGATCTTTCGCCATTAACGGATCACCGCCGGAAAAGATCACCTCCTCAATTTCGGAATGTTGAGCAATATAATCCAATGCTTTACGCCAATTCGTTTTATTTCCCGGATTATCCTCATAAGGGAAATGGCGGCGGAAACAGTAACGGCAATTGACAGCACAGCCACCTTTTACCATCAGCAACACACGGTTATGATATTTATGTAATAAATTAGGGATGGCATTATCCTGTTCTTGCAGCGGATCTTTCACAAATCCGGGTGTTTGCAGAAATTCGGCAGCATCAGTCATCACTTGCAAAAAAAGAGGATCGTTGGCATTGCCTTTTTCCATTTTATTTATAAACGGCATTGGCACGCGCATTGCAAATAAACGGCGCGCAGCCAAATGTTGTTGATAAGGTTCGAGCGGCAAATTCAGTAATGTTAAAAGTTGAATCGGATCGGAAACCGCAGTGGCTAAGTATTCAGTCCAATCGGAATCTACTCCAAATGTGAGGTTTTGCATTATCATATGACGATTTTTTTACCTATGTCTTCCATAAAATGACATTATTTTTATCAAAAACTTCTTAAAAAGTTGAAAATTCAACCGTTAGAGATATATACTTCCAACTTTTCTAAAGTAGCACAATTTTTTGTGAATTGTGCGGTGAATTGAACAGACAATCAAATATTAATGAGGATATTATGGCAAGCTATTCTACCAGCGATTTCAAACCAGGTCTTAAATTTATGCAAGATGGCGAACCTTGCGTAATCGTAGAAAATGAGTTTGTGAAACCGGGGAAAGGACAAGCGTTTACTCGTACTCGTATTCGTAAATTGATTTCAGGCAAAGTGTTGGATGTGAACTTTAAATCAGGTTCAACTGTTGAAGCGGCGGACGTTGTTGATACCAACCTCACTTTCTTATATAAAGATGAAGAGTTCTGGTATTTTATGAACAACGAAACTTTTGAACAACTTGCTGCAGATGCGAAAGCGGTGGGTGATAATGACAAATGGTTGTTGGATCAAGCAGAGTGTATCGTAACTTTATGGAACGGTTCTCCAATCAATGTGACTCCACCAAACTTTGTTGAGTTGGAAGTGGTTGATACTGATCCGGGCTTGAAAGGCGATACAGCAGGAACAGGTGGTAAACCGGCAACTTTAAGCACCGGTGCGGTAGTGCGTGTACCATTATTTATTCAAATTGGTGAAGTTATTCGTGTAGATACTCGTTCTGGCGAGTATGTGGCTCGTGTGAAGTAATATATTATATTATGTGGTGAAAAGAATCCTCTTACCGTCAAGGAAGAGGATTTTTGTTTATATGGGATTGCATAATTA
>SKEB01001136.1_pt1 | contig 12759 bp, 10 predicted proteins | sample 4826561 | NCBI WGS metagenome assembly SKEB01 (sample SAMN11008820, study PRJNA524170) | human gut metagenome | biome: Human fecal sample; material: Feces; isolation source: fecal sample from pouch patient p17 | host: Homo sapiens | place: Israel: Tel-Aviv | collected 2016-03-29
GATTCCGGTTATCAAACCTATAAACAGACAATGACTGAAATTAGCCAACAGAAAAGCATTAATGAAAAACAGAGTCAAATCAACCAAGAGGCGAAAGCGGAAACACAAGATTTAAAACAGGGTTTTGCCGCTGTGGAAGAACGTGCCCGCAGCAATTATGAAATGGTCAAACCGAATGAAACTTTTTATCGTATCTTAAAATCTGAAAAATAATGGAGCATTCGTTAATGATTCGTCGAATATTTGCCATTGTTCCCGCCGCCGGTGTTGGCAGTCGTATGCAGAGCGACCGCCCGAAACAGTATCTCCATTTGCTCGGTAAAACCATTTTGCAACATACGTTGGAAAAACTTCTTGCTTATACCGCAATTGAAAAAATTATTGTCGCCGTTGCCGCCGAAGATCCCTATCTCGCCCAATTTCCATTAAAAAATCATCCAAAAATCCAATGGGTTATCGGTGGTGAAAGTCGCGATCAGTCGGTATTAAATGCGTTAAACACCATTGATGAACAAGTTTGGGTAATGGTGCACGATGCCGCCAGACCCTGCATTACTCATCAGGATTTAGATAAATTATGTGCGATCACCGATATTCAAGGCGCTATTCTGGCAAAACCGGTTGTCGACACCATCAAAAAGGCATTCCCAAACCGGCAGCAGATTGAAAAAACGGAAGACAGATCCCGTTTATGGCACGCATTAACGCCACAATTTTTCCCGGCACAACGTTTAAAACAGGCGTTGCAATATGCCCATCAACAAGGGTTAAGCGTTACCGATGAAGCCTCTGCACTGGAGTTAATCGGTGATTATCCGCAATTAGTTTCCGGTCGCAGCGATAATATCAAAATTACCCATCCGGAAGATTTGGCATTAGCCGAATTTTATTTACAGCAACAACAAAAAGAGGAACAACAATGATAAGAATCGGTCACGGTTTTGATGTTCACGCCTTTACTGATGATGGCAAGGGTTTTGTCATCCTTGGCGGCGTTAAAATTCCCTATGCCAAAAGTTTGTTAGCCCATTCAGACGGCGATGTTGCACTGCACGCCCTAACGGATGCCTTACTTGGTGCTGCGGCATTAGGCGATATCGGCAAACTGTTTCCGGATACAGATATGGCATATAAAGGGGCGGACAGTCGAGAGTTATTAAAGGAAGCATTCCGCCAAATTCAACAACTTGGCTATCATATCGGAAATGTGGATGTCACCATTATTGCTCAAGCGCCGAAAATGCGACCGCATATTGATCAAATGCGAGCCAATATTGCTCAAGATTTGCAATGCGATATTGCTCAAGTCAATGTGAAAGCCACTACCACTGAAAAACTGGGCTTTACCGGTCGTGGCGAAGGGATTGCCTGCGAAGCTGTTGCGTTATTGCACAAAACTCTTTAGATTATTCCTCATTTATTCAAAAAGAAAAAAAGGAGCGCATAATGAATATTTTATTAAGTAATGATGATGGTTTTCACGCTGAAGGCATTCAAACTTTGGCTTCCCATTTACGCACTTTTGCCAATGTTATTATTGTTGCTCCTGATCGCAATCGAAGCGCCGCTTCATCCGCTCTCACACTGGTTGAACCGTTGCGTCCGCGACAAATTGATAATGGTGATTATTGTGTCAACGGCACGCCTGCGGATTGCGTTTATTTAGCGATGAATTATTTGCTTGCCGGTAAAATCGATTTAGTGGTGTCCGGTATTAATGCCGGCTGCAATCTTGGCGATGATATTCTCTATTCGGGTACGGTTGCCGCCGCCTTTGAAGGCCGCCATTTAGGTTTGCCCGCTATTGCGGTATCACTTGACGGTAGACAACATTACGACACCGCCGCTAAAGTGGTTTGTGATCTGATTCCGAAATTACACTCTCATCTATTGCGTCGTCGTGAAATTCTAAACATCAATGTTCCGGATCTGCCTTATGATCAATTAAAAGGTACAAAAGTGACTAAACTTGGTTACCGCGCCAGTGAGGGAGAAATTATTAAACAAATTGATCCGCGTGGTGAAGCTATTTACTGGTTAGGTCTGTCCAGTTTGCCGGAATATGCCGATGAAGGCACCGATTTTCACGCTGTCGCCAACGGTTTTGTTTCCATTACCCCGATACAAGCGGATATGACGGCTCATCACTCTCTAACTGCAGTGCAAGAGTGGCTTAACTTAGGATAATCGCTATGTCTGTTGAACAACAACGTTTGGTTAATGAACTCTATCATCGTGGCATTCACGATCAGCGGGTTTTACAAGCGATCTATGAAATTCCTCGTCCTTTCTTTATTGAAGAGGTTTTTCGTCAACACAGTTACGAAGATATGCCATTGCCGATTGGTGAAGGGCAAACCATTTCGCAACCCTATATCGTGGCAAAAATGACAGCACTGCTGCAATTACAGCCGACCGATAAAGTGTTGGAAATCGGCACCGGCAGTGGTTATCAAACCGCGATTTTAGCCAAATTGGCGCAACAGATTTTTAGTGTAGAAAGAATCAAATCCTTGCAGTGGCAGGCAATGCACCGTTTTAAAAAATTAGAACTACATAATATTCGCTTAAAACACGGTGATGGCTGGGAAGGCTTAAAAGGGCACGCTCCTTTTAATGCGATTATCGTTACCGCCGCACCGTCAACCTTACCAACCGCATTATTACAACAGTTGGCGGATGGCGGTAGGTTAGTATTACCGGTTGGAGAAGAACAACAGATTCTGCAACGTATTACGCGTATTAATGATAAATATCAGATTGAAAATATTGAAGAAGTTAAATTTGTGCCGTTAGTAAAAGGAGACACTTTATGAATCTGTTTGGCCGAATGTATGACAAAACAATGCAATGGTCGAAACATAAATTTGCCGTTTATTGGTTATTATTAGTTAGCTTCATTGAAGCTATTTTTTTTCCTATTCCTCCGGATGTGATGTTGGTACCAATGTCGATGTCAAAACCGCAAAAAGCTTTACGTTATGCACTTTATTGCGGCTTAGCTTCCACTATCGGCGGAATAATCGGTTATGCTGTTGGCTATTATGCTTTTGATTTTATTAAAGATTATATTGCACTTTGGGGCTATCAATCACATTGGGACACCGCCGTATCTTGGTTTGAAAAATGGGGCATTTTAGTGGTTTTCGTTGCCGGTTTTTCGCCAATTCCCTATAAAGTGTTCACCATTTGTGCAGGCGTAATGCAAATGGCATTCTTGCCGTTTGTTGCAACTGCATTTATTTCTCGCACCGCTCGTTTTATGTTAGTGGCAAAATTATCCGCTTGGGGCGGAGAACGATTTGCTGCACAATTACGCAATTATATTGAAATCATTGGCTGGGGCGTTGTAGTATTAGCAATCTGTGCCTATTTTCTCTTAAAGTAGCAAAATTTTAATAGGAATATTTATGAAACAATCTTTTTTACTTATCCCCGTTGTTGCTGCCGTGCTCGCAGGTTGTAGCAGTAATAATTCTGCGCCTGTCGAAGATGTTGACGGTACATTAACACCGGGAATTATGCAGTCCGTCGGTAATAGTGCAAATTCCACCTGGGAACCACAGGTACAACAACAACAAATGCCTTCCGATATGATGGCGACACCGACAGCACCGCAACCACAAGCTCAACCGGTTCAATCTCAGCCGGTGCAAACTCAACCGACTTATCAACAACCACAACCTGTTGCAGCACCAACACCGGCACCTCAACCGGTAACAAAACCGGCTGCGAAAAAAGCGGTTTCTCAAGATTTTACTATTCCACGCAATCCTCAAACCAATGCGCCTGACTATAGCAAAATTGATAAAGGTTTCTATAAAGGCGACAGTTATACTGTACGTAAAGGCGATACAATGTTCTTAATTGCCTATATTTCCGGTATGGATGTGCGTGAATTGGCAGCATTAAACCATATCCCCGAACCTTATAAATTAAGTGTCGGTCAGAAATTACGTATTAGTAACAATGTGGCGGAAAGCAATGAAACTGTTGCGGCAACCACAACGACGGCATCAACTACAACCGCCGCTACCGCACCGGCGCAACCAGCCGTCACTTATACACCGGGTCCGAATGGTACCGCTTACGGCTCTGACGGCACGGTCATTGGTCCAATTAAATCTACTGCCGGCACAATGCCGACAACCAGCAACAATTCCGTCAATACCGTTCCGGTTGAACCGCAGCCAACGACCACCGTTAACCAGGCACCGCGTAATGTTGAGCCGGTTGCCGTTAATAACAGTAACATCACTTGGATTTGGCCGGCAAAAGGCAATATTATTCAAGGCTTCTCCAACAGCGATGGCGGCAATAAAGGGATCGACATCGGTGGTTCTCGCGGCCAAGCCGTTTATGCAGCTGCACCCGGACGTGTTGTTTATGCCGGCAATGCATTGCGTGGCTACGGTAACTTGATCATCATTAAACACAATGATGATTACCTCAGTGCTTATGCGCATAATGAATCGATCTTAGTAAAAGATCAGCAACAGGTAACCGCCGGTCAACAGATCGCAAAAATGGGAAGTTCCGGAACCAATAGCGTTAAATTACACTTTGAGATTCGTTATAAAGGCAAATCGGTCAACCCAACCAATTACCTACCAAGAAATTAAAATGACAAACGGTATCGCCAAGATACCGTTTTTTATTGCAAAAAATAGCGACACTAACGCGCTAAGGAGTTTTTTTAATGAAAAAAATCACAATTATCAGCGGCAGTACTTTAGGCGGTGCGGAGTATGTTGCCGAACATTTAGAAGACTGTTTACAGCAGCAAGGTTTCAAAACCAATTTATTTCACGGCCCTGATGAGTTAAATCAGGTGATCGAGGATAAATACTGGCTGATAGTCACATCTACACACGGTGCCGGTGATTTGCCCGATAATTTACAACCGCTTTTTGAACAGATTAATGAAGAAAAGCCGGATCTTTCCGATCTGCGTTTTGCTGTGGTCGGGTTGGGCAACAGTGATTACGACACTTTCTGTTTTGCGGTAGATCGGGTTGAAACCGAACTTACGCAATGTCACGCCGTAAAGATCTGTCCTTCACTGCGAATTGATATGTCAGTTTGTACCGATCCGGAAACTGAAGCGGAACAATGGCTGCCAAATTTGCTTAATAATTTTGCCTGATCTGCCGTGATCGCCTGTGGATAACCTGATGAATTTCCGTTATATAAACTGTTTTATTACTGAATATAACTTTTTGCTCAAGATCATCTGTGGAAAAAACCGCATTTTATCCACAGGAAAGATCACATTTTCACTGATGATCTTCACAAATTAAAAAAGATCCTAAGCTATTAAGATCACTATAAAAACGGCACTTTCTCACAAGGATCTAAGGCACTAATAATAACAATAATAAAAAGATCTCTATATAAAGATCTATTTTATTATTAGCGATCCTGTTCGTGATCCTAAAAAATTAATTTTTAACAGATCCTCAAATTTCAGTTAAAATAGCCAAATTTTCTTATCACAATTCAATTTTCAAATTTTAGGTTTTTTATGCTTTATCCAAATCAATATGATGTCATTGTTGTCGGTGGCGGTCACGCCGGTACAGAAGCGGCTCTCGCCCCGGCAAGAATGGGTCTAAAAACATTATTAATCACACATAATATAGATACATTAGGTCAGATGTCTTGTAATCCGGCAATTGGCGGCATCGGTAAAGGACATCTCGTTAAAGAGATTGATGCTTTAGGCGGTTTAATGGCTCACGCAACCGACCAAGCCGGAATTCAGTTCAGAACATTAAACAGCAGCAAAGGGCCGGCAGTAAGAGCAACCAGAGCACAGGCGGATCGTGTTTTATATCGTCAAGCAGTAAGAACCGCATTGGAAAAACAGCCTAATTTAGATCTTTTCCAACAAGAAGTAACCGATATTTTGATTGAAAATGGCCACGTTAGCGGTGTGAGTACCAAAATGGGCTTAACCTTTAAAGCTAAAGCAGTAGTATTAACGGCAGGCACGTTTTTGGCGGGTAAAATTCACATCGGTCTGGATCATTATGAAGGTGGACGTGCCGGCGATCCTGCATCGGTTCGTTTAGCAGAACGTCTTCGTGATCTTGATCTGCGCGTAGCCAGATTGAAAACCGGTACGCCACCGCGTCTTGATGCCAGAACGATCGATTTTTCCGTGCTAAAACAGCAACACGGCGATGAAATTCTGCCGGTATTTTCTTATATGGGAAGTGTTGATGAACATCCACAACAAGTGCCTTGCTACATCACACACACTAATCTTAAAACACACGATATTATTCGTGCCAATTTAGATCGCAGTCCGATGTATACAGGGATCATTGAAGGGGTTGGGCCACGTTATTGCCCTTCGATCGAAGATAAAGTAATGCGTTTCGGTGATCGCAACGGCCATCAGATCTTCTTAGAACCGGAAGGTTTAACCAGCAATGAGATCTATCCGAACGGCATTTCCACCAGTCTACCGTTTGATGTGCAGATGGGCATCGTTAACTCAATGCAAGGTTTGGAAAATGCACGAATTGTTAAACCGGGTTATGCGATCGAATATGATTTCTTTGATCCGAGAGATCTAAAACCCTCTTTAGAAACGAAAGCGATCAACGGTTTGTTCTTTGCCGGACAGATCAACGGTACCACCGGTTATGAGGAAGCGGCGGCGCAAGGTATTCTGGCAGGCTTAAATGCCGGTTTACACGTACAGGATAAAGAGGCGTGGTATCCACGTCGTGATCAAGCTTATATTGGTGTATTGGTTGATGATCTCTGCACCTTAGGCACAAAAGAGCCTTATCGTGTCTTTACTTCGCGTGCGGAATATCGCTTATTGTTACGTGAAGACAATGCCGATTTACGTTTAACCGCTATTGGTCGTGAGCTTGGTTTGGTTGATGATGCGCGCTGGGCGAGATTTAATCAAAAATTGGAAAATATCGAGTTAGAACGTCAACGTTTAAGACAGATTTGGATCCATCCGCGTTCCGAATATTTGGATGAGGTCAATGCTGTATTGAACTCACCGTTGATGCGTGAAGCGAACGGTGAAGATCTGCTACGCCGTCCGGAAATGGATTATGAAAAATTATGTCAATTAACTCCTTTCCAACCGGCAATGCAAGATAAAGAAGCGGTGGAACAGGTTGAGATCTCAATTAAATATCAAGGTTATATTGAACATCAAAATGAAGAGATCGAACGCCATAAACGCCACGAAAACACTTTAATTCCGGCTGAATTTGATTATTCCGCCGTTGTCGGTTTATCTAATGAAGTGAGATCCAAATTGGAACAGCACCGACCGGTTTCCATCGGACAGGCTTCGCGTATTTCCGGCATTACTCCGGCAGCAATTTCAATTTTATTGGTCTATTTGAAAAAGCAAGGAATGTTGAAACGTGGTGAGTAATTTGTCATTAGGGCAGGCTGAAATGCTTGCCTTTTTGATAGAGTGACAAAAAAGTTAGGTGAACATTATGCAAACCAATTTCTCTTTTCTACAGGCTTTCTCTACCTTATTTAAACAAGTTCGTTTTGCTGAAATGTATTTTTCAGAAGATCCAAACAGCTCAATGTACAAACTTCGTCAATTCGGCGAGTTTATTAGTAAACAGATCGCAACTCGCTACCGCATGGCGTTGCCGGATCAAACAACTCAAAATGATCGTTTAAAATTGTTAAAACAAGCCCGTTTAGATCGAGAAATTCTTGCAATGCTTCATTTTTTAAAAAATGCTGGTAATGAAGCAGTTCACGAAGGTGCAGAAGATCAACAGAAATTGGTCACCGCAATGTTGGCAGCGTGGCAAATCTCAATTTGGTTTGTACGTACTTTTGCTGATGGAATGGAAAATTTTGAAGCTGAAGCGTTTTGCGTAGATTATTTGCAGCAGCAGGAGAAACAAGCCGTTTCCCCGGAACAAGAAAAACAAATAGAGCAGGATAATCAAGCAGAAATAGCTATTATTGCGAAAGAATTGGAAAATCAAAATGAAGAACAGAAACAAGCATTTGATAATGAACGCAGGTTAAGAGCGGAGCGTGCGACTGAAAGATTAAAAAATGTGGAATTAGACAGGTTAGATGAACATCAAACCCGAATTTTAGTTATTGATCCCCAATTGCGTGAAGCCGGTTGGGAGGCGGATTCCGAAAAATTGGATTATCGCAAAGGAACTCGTCCAGAAAAAGGCAGAAATATCGCCATTGCAGAATACCCAACTAATCAAGGCATTGCTGATTATGTGCTGTTCTGTGGTTTAATTCCTGTTGCTGTAGTGGAAGCGAAAAAAGCGAATCAAAATGTTGCCGGCAAAATTACACAGGCAGAACGTTATTCCCTTGCCTTTAATGTCGAGGCTCCTCTGGTTGCTCCGTGGACGCTTGCAAAGCGTACCATTGCTTGGGCAGCAGATGAAAATGTCAATGATGGCTTACATTTCTATATTCCTTTTGTCTATTCCACCAATGGCAGACCTTATCATAAACAAATTTTAGAGAAATCCGGCACTTGGTTTAGAGATGTTCGCCAAGCATCTAATATTAAACGCGCATTGCAGCAATTTCATAGTCCGGATGTGTTGCTGACAATGTTGAAAAAGGACGAAGAACAAGCACAGCAAAAATTAGAACAAGAGCCGTTTGATTTTCTTGGTTTACGTTATTACCAAGTGAATGCCATTAAAGCTGTTGAACAGAGTTTGGCTGAGGGAAAGCGAGAAATGCTATTGGCGATGGCGACCGGAACAGGGAAAACAAGAACGATTACCGGCTTAATTCACCGTTTTCTAAAATCAGATCGTTTTCGTCGAATTCTATTTTTAGTAGATAGAACATCGTTAGCTAATCAAGCGAATGATACTTTCAATGAAATGAAAGTTGAACCGAACCAAAGTTTGCAAACATTGTACAATTTTGCCGTGAACGGCGAAGTAGAAATAGAAACAAAAGTGAAAGTCGCTACAGTACAGTCTCTAGTGAAACAGATTTTTTATTCTGCTGACCAACCGCCGATAGATCAATTTGATTGCATTATCGTTGATGAAGCACATCGTGGTTATACGCTCGATCAGGAGATGACAGATGGTGAACTGGCTTTCCAAAATAATGAACAATATCTTTCTACTTATCGCCGAGTGTTAGATTATTTTGATGCGGTGAAAATTGGTTTAACCGCAACACCAGCTTTGCATACTACGGAAATTTTTGGCGAGCCGGTTTTTGTTTATTCCTATAAAGAGGCTGTGATTGATGATTATCTGGTTGATCACGAACCACCCTATGAAATTGTAACGGAACTCAACAAAGACGGTATTCATTACGAAAAAGGGGAACTACTTGAATTTATAGATCTGACAAGTGGAGAAATTCAAACCAATGAGCTGGCAGATGAACAGACATTTGAAGTGGAGAGTTTCAATCGTTCTGTTTTGAATGAAAGTTTTAACACGGTGATCTGTGAAACATTGCTGGATTATATTGATCCGTTTGCGGAAGAAAAAACATTGATTTTCTGTGCGACCGATCAACACGCCGACACCATAAAACGCATTTTGGATGAGCTATTTGTTAAAAAATATGGTCAGGATTATGATGAAAAACTGGTGGCTAAAATTACAGGGCAAGCTGACAAACCAAATCAATTAATTAAAAATTATAAAAATGAAATTAAACCGAATATCGCTATCACAGTTGATTTATTAACAACCGGCATTGATGTGCCGAAAATTTGCAATTTAGTCTTTTTACGTCGAGTTAAATCACGTGTGCTGTATGAACAGATGAAAGGGCGAGCAACACGAAAATGCGATGAAATAGGAAAAAGTGTGTTCCGTATTTTTGATGCGGTTGGATTATGTCGGGAAATGGCAAAAGTCGACACAATGAAACCGATTGTCAAAAATGTACAGCAGCCGATTTCACAACTTTTGCAAGAATTGCAGCAAGTTGAACAGTTTAAAACGGATAACAATGAATTAGCGCAAACGCACCAACAGGATATTTTGACGCAACTTAGTCAAAAAATGTTGCGTGTGATGCGGCGAGCGGGAAAAGCAGCGAAAAAATCGGCAACAATGAAAGAGATCATTGACGCTTTTGAGCAGATGTACGGCGTAAAACCAAGTGAATTTCCCCATTTTCTCCAAAAACAGGGTGTTCGTGGCACACTGGCTTTTTTCGAGAAAAATAAACAAGCCTTAAGCGATATTGTTACTATTCAAACAATGTTACCGAGTGAGCATATGCCGATTATTTCTCATCATCAAGATCAGTTGTGTGAAATCAAACCGATTTATGGTAGCGGTGATGAAAATGCGGAAGATTATTTACAGGAGTTTGTTGCTTATATCCAACAAAAAAGTAATGACAATTTAGCGTTACAGGTTATCATCAACCGCCCACGCAACTTGACCAGATCGCAGTTGAAAGAGATTGAGTTAATGTTGGATCAGGACGGTTTTAACAAAGCTAAATTGAATAAAGCACTGGCACAAAAAACGAATCGACAAATTGTTGCCGGCATTATTGCTCATATCCGCCGTGCGGCATTAGGCGATGTGATGGTGCCGTTTGAACAGCGGGTGGATCACGCAATGGAAATGCTTTATCAACGCCATCAATTTACCGCAAATCAAAAGAAATGGTTGGAGCGGATTGCGATCAAATTAAAGAAAAATCACGAAGAAGTGCTGGATCGCAAACGGATGGTGGAAGAATTTTCCACCCATTTTCGTAGTATTCGGGCTGAATTTGGCGAGCAACTGGATGAACTGATCGCTGAAATCAATGAAAGTTTGTGGGAACAGCAACAGATCGGTTAATTATTTTAGGAAGGGAAGATGACAGAAAAGAAATTGCCGGTAGGGTGGGAAGAAAAAAAATTAGGTGAATATTTATATTTGAAAAATGGTTATGCGTTTAAGAGAAGTGCTTATATAGAGAAATCAAATAATTCCGTTCCTATTATTAGGATTTCAGATATTAATGGCAATACAGCGAGCGATGAATTGGCAATTCATACAACTGAAAAAGTAGAGGGTTTTGAATTGCAAAAGGGCGATTTACTTATTGCTATGTCAGGGGCAACCACGGGGAAGTTAGGTATTTATATAGGTAATACACCAGCTTATCAAAATCAACGTGTTGGAAATTTAAAACTCAAAAATGAAGGTTGTGAAGAATTCCGTAATCATTTGATGTTCTATTTACAAGATGAAGTTAGAAAATTAGGTTATGGTAATGCACAACCTAATATTTCAGGAAAAATGTTAGAGGATTTAGACATAGTTCTCCCCCCACTTCCCGAACAACAAAAACTAGCACAAAAATTTACTGAACTGTTATCGATGGTCGATCATATGAAACAAAAACTGGAAAGAATTCCTCTATTATTGAAGACTTATCGCCAAGCAGTGTTGGTAAAAGCGGTGAGTGGTGAATTGTCATCTAAGTGGAGAGAAGAGAATAAAATTAGTCGAACAAGTTGGAAAAATACTAAGGTAGAAGATATTTCTACTGTTACACCTAAGAAAGATAAAATTTCTGATGATTTAACAGTTTCATTTTCATCTATGCATTTAATGTCTGAAAATATTAATCAACATTTAAATTTTGAGAAAAAATTATGGAATGAAGTCAAAAAAGGTTTTTCTTTTTTTAAGAATGGTGATGTGTTATTGGCTAAGATAACGCCTTGTTTTGAAAATGGGAAAAGTGCAGTAGCAAGAAACTTAATAAATGGAATTGGAACAGGATCTACAGAATTTATGGTTTTTCGACCTAATTCTGAACTGTTATCAGATTTTTTATATTTACACTTTAATACGGATAAGTTTCGACAAGAAGGTTCTATGAATATGACTGGTTCTGTTGGTCATAGACGTGTTCCAAAAGAATTTGTTTTGAACTGGGAAATAGAGTTACCTCCACGAGAAGAACAAAAGTTTATTGTCCAACAAGTTGAAGAGCTGCTGAATTTTGCCGAAAAACTAGAACAACAAGCTCAACAAGCTTTAGCAAAAGTAAACTTACTTAAACAGGCAATTTTAGCAAAAGGCTTTCGTGGCGAGTTGATGATGGAGTAAATCTAAAATGATAGATTGGGATTATATTGAAGAGATGATTTCTCAAGGAAAACTTCATCAAGAAATTTTATTTTTAGAATATAAAAAATCTAAGAATGCTGTTCCTAAAGATTTTTGGAAAAGTTATAGTGCGTTTGCAAATTCTAAAGGCGGTTTTATTATTCTTGGCATAGAAGAAAATGAGAGTAAGGATTTTAGCATAACTGGTGTTAAAGATTATCAGAAAATAATAGATGATATTTTTTCACAATCTCGTAGTCGAGAAAAAGTAAGTTCTCCTTTATTAACATCTGGAAATATTCGTCATTTTCTTTATCAGGGAAACGTTATAGTGGTTGTGTATATTCCTACTGCACAAAATGTTGATCGACCCGTACATCTTAATCAGGATATTAGACAATCTTATGTGAGATTACATTCCGGAGACCATAAATTAACTGATTCTGAACTGAGAACTATGCTTTCCAGTTATGCGCCAAGTAAAAAGGATTATTTAGTATTAGCTAATACTTCATTGGCAGATATTAATTTAGATACATTAAATAAATATCGTAATAGCTTGAAGGCTCATAATCCTGATTCTGAATTATTATATATTTCAGATCTTGAATTTGCTGAAAAAGTAGGTGTTTTAAGCCGAGATGCTTCTACACAGACATTAGGGGTAACC
>SKEB01001138.1_pt1 | contig 12737 bp, 9 predicted proteins | sample 4826561 | NCBI WGS metagenome assembly SKEB01 (sample SAMN11008820, study PRJNA524170) | human gut metagenome | biome: Human fecal sample; material: Feces; isolation source: fecal sample from pouch patient p17 | host: Homo sapiens | place: Israel: Tel-Aviv | collected 2016-03-29
GTCCAGGAAGGCACGCAGTGTGGACGCGCGGCTCCGTGACTCGATGGCGGCGGTCGTCGTCGCCTTGCAGGTGTCGCACTGCCAACGCTGCCGGCCGTTTCGGTCGTGCCCGTTCTTGCGCATCGGCCGCCCGCGGACCGGGCATTTGCGGGCCCGCTTCGATCGTGTTCTCATGACACAATCCAACGGCCTCGAACCGGCGCGAAACGCGCTTATTCACGGGAAAACCGAAAATAACACCCCGACACGCCTACTGCCACAACGGCAAACCAGCAACATAATCAACACATTGTGACCTATATGCCCCGCATCCGCTTTGTTTATCGATTATTGTTTATTTTCGTTCGCTTTGTATTACTGTTTCTCACCCAGTCGAGCGACGAACCAGCTCGTGATCGACGTAGGATGCGTGATCGCTGTGCCAACAACAGCAGCCCACGCACCGCACTGCATCACTTCATGCAGCTGCTCAGGAGTGTGGATACGCCCTTCGCACAGCACCGGCAAATCAGGGAATGCTGCGATCATCTGCTTGAGCAGCTCAAAATCTGGCCCATCGGTCTTCTCGCGCTCACCGGTGTAGCCGGCAAGCGTGGTTGAGATGATGTCCGTGCCCGCGTCAACGGCGCGCTTGGCATCATCGAAGCTGCCGCAGTCAGCCATGACTGTGACGCCCTCGTCATGCAGCGCGCGCACCGTCTCGGCATAAGTGCGGCCATCCGGACGTGGCCTGCCGGTCGCGTCAATCGCAACGATGTCCGCGCCCGCGGCTGCGCAGCAGCGTGCGTGGCGCAGTGTAGGCGTGATGTAGACGCCTTCAGATCCGTCTTTCCAAATGCCAATGACTGGCACATCCACTTGGCCTTTGATCGCCGAAATATCGGAAAGCCCCTGGCAGCGAATGCCAACAGCGCCACCTTCAACAGCGGCCATAGCCATTTGCGCCATCGTCTCCGGATGCCGCAGCGGCTCGCCCGGATAAGCCTGGCAGCTGACGACCAAGCCGCCTTTAATACGATTGATTACTGGATTATCTCGCATCTTTGCATGTCCTTTCCATTGGAATAAAAATCGTGTCAGTTGATCGTCTGGCTCGCAGCGACGGCGGCGCCAATGAGCGGCGCATCACCGCCGAGCTCACCTTCGCGCAGTTGCACGTCACGCAACAGTGGAAGCGCTGATTCACGGTAGCCAATCCTCAGTGCGCTCCACCAGTCAGCGCCAGCCTTCGTGACTGATCCGGACACCACAATGCCGTCTGGATCAATCAGATTCGCCATGCCGCCAATGCACACTCCAAGCGTGTGCGCGCTATCTTTGATGACCGAAATCGCGGTCTCATCGCCGTCATTGGCGAGCGCGGCGACCTCACCGCCGTTGTGCACTTGACTGCCGTCCGTACGCATGTTGTACAGCGTAGCCAAGCCGGTGCCGCTCGCAACCGGCTCAATATGCCCCTGCGTGGTGCCGCATGAGCACAGCACGCCCACGCCAAGCGGACTTGCCACATGGCCTGCGTGCCCCGCCATGCCATGCGTGCCAAAGAACGGCTGCCCACCAATGATGATTGCACCGCCAATGCCAGTGCCCACGCCAATGGAAAGCATGATGCGCGAAGTGCGTCCCGCACCATACTGGGCTTCGCCCAGACCATGCGCCACAACATCGCCAACCATATACACCGGCAAATCAGTCACTTGATGAAGCGCCTGGTAAATCTGCTGACCTTTCCAGCCAGGCAGCAAATCAGTAGCGGAGATGATCTCGCCGGTCTTGCTATCCGGCACGCCCGCAGCGGCTATGCCAATGCCGCGGGGCACAATGCCATGCTCTCCAGCGAGCTGAAGCTGCTGGTAAGAGAACTCCATCAGACGCTCACGCACCGCGTCGCCGCCTTCGGCAGCGCACGTCGGAATCTCATCGCGCAGCAGCACAACGGGCGCATCGCCTTCTTCAGGAAGACGCACGAACGCGCTCGCAATCTTTGTGCCGCCAATATCGAATGTGAGGAACTCAGCCATTTCCCACCGCCTCGTGGATATGGGCCAAATACTGCACACGCTCGTCAAGTGAAGCGTCCTTTGGCACGCACACCTTCGCGCCCACATAGGAGAGCGGAGGCTGCTGTGTCTTCGCTGCCGCCACGCACTGACGGATCGTGGTGGCGTCCATCAGCGATGTTGGTTCATCCGGATTCATTGGCAGATGCCCATCAATCCATGGATAACCGTACTGGGTCTCTTCTGGACCCGCACCAGAGAACATCAATCCGGTGAGCACGCCCGCAGCGGCGGCCTGCTGCACCTGCTCAAGGGCGGTCTGCGCGCTACGGCCTTCAACAGCGGAACGTCCCCAGTTGATGGTCAGACCAATGCCGAGCTGCTTGCACAGCATGATTTCGTCATCAAGAGGGAGGAATCCCTTTTCTGGCGCCTGGCCTGGGATATAGCGGTCGCAATGTTCGATGACCAGCTGCGCTCCGCTCCAATCCCAGCTCTTCAGCAGGCTCAACGACTCCGCCATACGCTCACGGGCGGCGATGCGCGTTGGAGCGCTGTGCAACTCGATGTACGCAATATCCTGCGAACCGCGGATTTCCGCGACATCCGCAACAGCACGGCGCAGATCCTCAAAGAAACCGATCGCCGCGCGGCGTCCAGCCCCCTGAGGGCTAGCAAGGCCAAATGACGGATTCTTCTTCACATGCTGCATAGTGCCTGGAATCGCTGTGACCGAGTTCGCGTGCCAATGCTTAGGCAGATGCGTGGCCAGCCAATGGCGGTCGTCTTTATCTGCGAGATCGCCCGGATACGGTATTTCCGTGCCTGAGATCCATGGCTTCTCGCCGAGCAAAACATAGTACATTTCCTGGGAAGGGCGTCCTTGTGGCAATGATGCGTAGGCGCCAACGATGAATTCCGGCTCCATATTTCCTCCTTGAAATACACGAGACATCGTAAAATCCATCATACATCAGACATCTGATGTCTACGATGGTCATCTAACAGCATGTTGACATGAACAGCGCGGCTGGAATGCCATTCCAGCCGCGCCGCTTTGCATCGATGTGATGAAAAATATGTATTTAGTTATTTGGCTTGATGTGTTCGCGCAGAATAGATTCGATTGGCTGATAATGCCGGTGCACAGCCTCGCGGTACATATGCGGATTGCCCTCAACGGCAGCGGCGAGCATACGGCGATGCGCCTCGGCGGTATCGAGCATTTTCTCTGACGGCGCAAGACCCAGCTGCGGAAGCACAGCCATATGCACGAGCCACAGCGAACGCACCATCTGCTTGGCCACGGTGTTGTCAAGCGGCTCGAGCAGACCCATATGGAACGCGATGTCCGCATGGAGGAAATCTTCGCCATTGTCAGCGGCCTCAATCATGCTATCAGCGAGCGCACGCAGCTCAGGCTGCTGGGTCCCTTTGAATCTGGCACACACCTCATCCGCGCATCCGAGGTCAAGGAACCTGCGCAGCTCCACAACATCCTGCAGATCGGTGAAATTCTTGCCAACCGAAACCATTGAGCGGAACGCGAGGGTCTCCACCATCGGATCAAGCGACAGCGAACCAACAAACGTGCCTTTACCGTGCTCCACTTTCACAATGTTCAGCGCTTCAAGCTTTCGTACGGCCTCACGCACCGAAGAGCGGGAGGCCCCCACTTCGTCGCACAGTTCGGTCTCAGTTGGAAGCGGGTCTCCTGGCTGCAGCCGCTCTTTGAGAATGTATGATTTGATGGCATCCATGGTCACATCGCATCGGCTACGCATCGCCGTCTGCGGCAAAGCCCCCGGCTGCAGTCGAGCCAGTGCCTGCATTTCGCGGTCAGTGTAACCTTTGCGCTCAGTCGGGGCCGCCATCCCCACGCCCTCTTGCGTACTCATACGCCCCTCCATTGGTCTGGTAACGTGTCACATTCGATGTATCGATAAAACGGCTGGATGCGCTCATAACCGCCATTGGCCACTAGACATCAGACGTCTTACGAAAAAGAATAACTCTCCTCAGGACCTCCAGCAAGCCAAAGTCTCATATTTTGCAACGTTTTGCCCTTGTTCAGGCGGCAAGAAAGCGCGACACGCCCACAAACTTGTCTGACGTCTGACCACTGAACGCGGTATCATAGGCATCGAGCATTCACAATGAGGTGATGATATGGAACAAACACGCGTACAGGTGGCACAAGCCATCGCGCAATCATTCAACGAGCAGCCACGTCCGTGGGCGATCCGCAATGCGCGGCGCGTCGACGCACGCGGTGTGCTTGAACATTGCTGGATTGTTGCTGATGGCGACACCATTGTTGCGACCGGCACAAGCGATGACGAACTCGAACGCGCAATCGAGTATTACGGCGTAGGCGAACGTCTCACCGACGCCTACGGCATGATTATGACTCCGGGCTATGTGGACATCCATGCGCATGGCTCATGGGGCAAATCCTTTGACGATGGCGCCGAAGGAATCATGATTGCCCGCGCAGGGCATATGGTGCATGGCACAACACGTCAGGTGCTCAGCCTGATCACAAACCCAATCAATACGATGTGCGAGAATCTGCGCAACGTGCATGAGGCGATGGCGCAACGTCCTGATGTGCTTGGCTCGCATCTGGAGGGTCCGTTCCTTGCGCTGTCACGCAAAGGCGCACATGACCCACAGTGCCTGCGGGACCCTACGCCGGACTTGGTCAACGCGCTGCTTGAAGCCGCGGACGGCAGTCTGCGCCAGATCACAATCGCGCCAGAACTCCCTCACGGACTCGACGCCATCCGCCGCTTCTCCGAAGCCGGCGTCGCGCCAGCAGTAGGGCATTGCGACGCGGACTACGCAACGGCACAGCGCGCTTTTGACGCGGGCGCCACACTGATGACGCATATGTTCAACGCAATGAACGGTCTCGCGCACCGCGCGCCTGGCCCAATCCCCGCCGCAGTCGAAGACCCGCGCGTCTCCATCGAGCTGATCAACGACGGCTTCCACGTGCAGAATCCTATGGTTGAGCTTTCGTTCGGCTTCACACCAGGACGAATCGCTTTCGTCACCGACGCCATGGCGGCAACCGACTGCCCTGACGGCAACTACCAGCTTGGCGCACTCGATGTGGTCGTTGAAAACGGCCATGCCCGTCTGGTCTCGAACGGCACCATCGCCGGCTCCACTCTGGTGCTGGAACGCGCAGTGCAGCGCGCCGTCCAAGTACTGGGAATCTCCGAGACAGCTGCTGTAGCGGCGGCCACGCTCGTGCCGGCAAAGGCGCTCGGCCTTGACAAACCTAACGCCATCACCAATCAGCCGCTCGGACTCATTGCGCCAGGATACGCGGCTGACGTACTGTTGCTTGACCCAGCCCAGTGGCAAGTCGAGCACGTATGGTGTGCGGGACGTCCTATGAAGTAACCGTTTCCGCTCATCCTATAATCCACCAACACAACCGCAAACTTGAAAGGGCAACCAATCATGACAGATAAGAACAGCAATCCACAGGACGTGACCGACGAGCAGCTTGGCCACATCATCGACCACGCCTATCAGGCGCGCCACGGCGGCAAGGACCACGCGCGCTTCACCAAGGAAGAGGCTGACATCGTGGCCCATCTGACCAAGCTTGGCGATTCCGTGCGTGAACGTTTCCATCAGGCGATCCGCCATATCAACCGCACTGACGATGACGCGACCCGACTTGACAACTTCGTCGACAAAGAGATGTTCACCGCGGATTACGATCCATATCGTGACCTGATGAATAACTTCGATGACGAGGGCAACCTGCTCTCCCCTGACGACACCATCGTCGACTGATTCCTTCTCCTCACAAACACACCAACGCGGCGGCCGCAGTTCTTATGGACTGCGGCCGCCGTTTTTCAATTGTGGAATCAATCGCATAACCGAACATCGAGATTCCCGTTACCGAATACTGAGATTTTCACGAAATGATTGATACAGTTTACATAGTTTCTGACGCATTCGATTTTTCGATTTCAGTTCCGCAAACCAAGTGATCTCAGTAAAACTCGAAAACGCCAACTGAAAAACCAGCGGATGCACTTAACCGCTTAAGTGATTACACTGCGGGACATGAGCATACAAAGACGAATGCTCGTTCATCAAAGGAAGATGAAAGGATTCCCGTGACATAGTCAGCAGGAAAGAAATTGATTGCATTTTGTGCGCGGCGTCCGCAACGTTGCTCAGCACGGCGGCGCTCGCAAACACAGCGGTGGCGGAGGAAACCAACACCATCAACATCAGCGATGTGCACGCAACGGCGGAAACGCGCGCGCTGTTCGCAAATCCGCGTGACACAAAAGCCGGCGAAGTGCGCTTCGGCCAGCAGCATGTAACTGATGAAGCGATCAGCGAAACCACAACGCACGGCGACGTGTATGAAATGACTGGGAAATATCCAGCAGTATTCGGCTGGGACGCTGGACTTGTGCTCGAAGGCCCCGAAAAGCCAGGCAACGGATCAGACCAGCAAGCCAATGCGGCAGCGCTCGCCAATGAGATCGCCAAAGCCGACGAACTCGGCGCCATCGTAACGATTTCCGCGCACTGGAGCAATCCAAAAACCGGCGGCAACTATGATGACACCACACGCATCGCGCGCGAGCTACTGCCAGGCGGTGAATACTCCGGCAGATTCAACACGATGCTCGACGGCATTGCAGCAGTGGCCGAGCAGTCAAAGCGCGCGGACGGCACGCAGATCCCAATCATTTTCCGCCCACTGCATGAGAACACCGGAAACTGGTTCTGGTGGGGCGCCACGCACGCGACGGCAGATGAGTACAAGGAGCTGTTCCGTTACACGGTCAATTATCTGCGCGATATCAAAGGTGTGCACAACTTCCTGTATGCGTATTCGCCAGGCGGCACCCTCGACGGTGACGCGAACGCGTATCTGAAGACCTACCCAGGCGACGGCTATGTGGATGTGCTCGGCTATGACACCTATGACCGTGACAACACAAAGGATGACGCCTCCGCATGGCTCGAGCCAGTGATGAAGGACATGAAAATGCTCAACGACGAGGCCTCCAAACGCGGAAAAATCGTCGCTTTCACTGAGTTCGGCCGTAGCGACGAGCGCGGTTTCAAAAAGGATACGCCAACAAAGGACAAGCAGTTCTTCACCGAAGTGCGCGACGCGCTCAGCAAGGACGCGCCAAACACCGCGTATATGATGACGTGGGCGAACTTCGGTGGATCCGGCTCGAATTTCCAAGCGTACACGCCTTGGAAAGGACAGGACGCGGAACCTGAGTTCGTGCAGTTCGCGAACAGCTCAGACAAGCTGATGGCGAGCCCTGAGAATGTCGATTATTCGAGCGCCCCAGCTGTCACCGCGCGTCCAGGAATCGCGCGCATCGTCACACCGGTCAATTCAGAGCGCGTCACTACAAACACGATTCCTGTACGAGTCAAAGTGGATGACGTCAACATCGGAAAACTCAAGTTCGACAACACGGACAAAGCTCCATACACGAGCGCCACCGCAGTAGTGACCGACCATAAGGATGCGGATGGCAACTTCGTCACCGTTCCGCTCACCTACACTTGCAACGGCTATCTGACCGGCACGCTCGACCTTGACAAAGCGGGCATCGCACACGACAACGCAACGTTGCGCCTGACTCCACGAATCATGCTCAACGACGGCACGCTGCTCAAGTCTCCGGACGGCACCGACGGCACCATGGAAATCAAGCTCGGCGAAGCGCCAGCGGTGGCGGAAAACGTCATCGACGATTTCGATTCCTATGACAACAACGATGCGCTCAACAGCGCGTACTCGCCAAACAACGGCAAGAGCGCATTCTTCACGCTCGTCAGCAGCCCTCAGGGCGCGGATTACGGAAACGCCGTCGATCTGCACTACGACTACAACGCGAACCCAGGTTACACCGGCTACGCGCGCTCGTTCGATCCGAAGCGCGACTGGTCAAAGTACACCGGAATCAGCATGTACTACAAGCCGGACGGTTCCGGACACAAACTCGTCATCCAAATGAACGCGAACGGCGTCACGTTTGAAGCGTACTCTTCGCTCACCGGAACGGAAGGACAGGTCATCAACCTGCCGTTCGACGAGCCAGGCGTGTGGAACGTTGCCAGCTGGGACACCGCCAACGCAGGCAAGACGCCGGATCAGCAACTGCTTTCCAAAGTGGGCTCTTTCGCGATCTACGTGAATGACAACGACAACGAACTGCATGACAACGCCGGCCGCCCGCGCACCGGTGACATTGTGTTCGACTCAATCAAGCTCGTTGGCGAGCGCGCACCTTACGTACCGGATGAACAGCCTACCGAGCCAGCGGACGCCGACCCGATCACGATTGACGACTTCGAATCCTACGCGGACACCGCTGCGCTGAAGGAAGCGTGGGGCAACCGCGGACACACCGATGCGCTGACGTTGGAAACCGAGTCTGACGGCAACAAGTACTTGCAGTACTCAAACCCTGCCGGCGGCTGGCTTGACGTTGCGGCCTACATTGCGAATGACGAGACGCGCAACTCCTGGAGCGGCAAGCGCAAGCTGACGTTCCGCCTGAAGAACAACGGTTCCAACAACGCGATGGCCATGCAGATTGGCACTGCTGACGGCAAGTATTTCCATGTTGATCAGAAGCTTGACTCTGCGATGCCGGAGGGCTGGAACAACATCGAAATCGATCTGCTGAACAACCCGTCGCTCACGCAGAGCTGGCCAGAGAACAATAAAGGCAAGCCAATGACTGCCGATGACCTCGCGCATATCAAGGAAATCGTCATCGCGGGCAATATCTGGAACAACGGCTCCCCTGCCGTGAACTTCGGTATTGATGACATCCGTGTCATTCCAGCTGACAATGCCGATGCCGATTCCGGTTCAAGCACCAAGCCGGAAACGCCAACAGAACCGTCCGAGCCAACCCAACCTACAGAAACGCCGGATTATTCAGCGGACGTTGCGAACGGAGACCCAGCCACTTGTCCGGTCACCTTCGCTCCAGCTGATGCGCAGGAGCCAAGTGAGCCTGCGGACTCTGCGGATACTTCGGGTTCCTCGGATTCCGCAAATGCGAATAAGCCAACGGATAGTGGCAAACCAGCCGGCAACAGCACTACTGCAGAGCAGCAAGCGGCAAGCATCGGTGCGCCAATCACCATGATTGCGGCCGTTGCGGCAGCGCTGATGGTCACCGGCGCGGCAATGCTCGCCTGGGCTCGTCAGCGGAAACAGCTGTAATCGGTAAAGCTCGAATCAGCATTCCTGTTTTCGCTGGGCGGGGGCCTAATCTTCTGGGAAGCGATGTATGTACCGCAGAAAATAGCGGAAGATACTCCGCCTCCCGGAGGAAAAGCCCCCCGCCCAGCGAAAATACAATTCAACAGCGAGGTGTGCAGCAAAAATCAAACAATAATACGAACCCGCTCAAGTGGCGCTCCTCCATTAGCGCGGCAGATTCAGCCATGTCAGCCTTGGATAAACGGTCAGAAACGGCATTATTACTGTATTTTGACAGCAGAATTTCTTTTAAAGATGAAAGATGAGAGAAGGCAAGGCAAAGGAGCATCGATATGCATACTCCAAACATCATGCGCATCATGCGGCGCGCGGCAAGTGTTATGATTGCAGCGGTCATGCTAGTCGCTCCATGCGTGAGCGCAGTGGCTGACGAGACGGGCGTGCCACTGGATGCCGCGCATTTCCCAGACGAGGAATTCCGTACACTGCTTAAGGAATACGATTTCGATGGCGATGACGTTTTCAGCCAAGAGGAGCTGTACCAAATAGCTACAATCGTGTCCTTTGAAGACAACATCAAGAGCGTTCAGGGAATCGAATATTTCCCAGTGCTCAGAGATCTGAACATTAGGAGAAATCAAATATCATCAATCGATGTGAGCCACAACCCTAAGCTCGAGTATCTGATCATCGGCGGCAACCAATTGACGTCGTTGGACGTGAGTCATAACCCGGCGCTGAAGATGCTGAATGCTAGCCGCAACCAACTGACTTCAATAGATCTCAGCCAGAACACCGCGCTCAAAGAGCTGCATCTGAGCAACAATCAACTTGCTTCGCTGGACTTGACCCACAACACGAAGCTCAAGGAGATCTATGCCAGAAACAATGCGCTGACCGAGCTTGATCTAGCGCTTCTTCCCGCGCTTGAGTATGTGTATCTGAGCAATAACCAGCTGACATCTGTGGGCTTGGGCTCTAACAGCGCGCTTATTGGCATTGAGCTTGATGGCAACCGACTCACATCCGTTGATGTAAGTGGCCTCACTGCAATGGATTATCTGAATCTCAACAACAATCTGCTGACATCTCTAGACGTCAGCAAGAATGCCGCGCTCACATGGCTGGATACTGAAGGCAATCAATTGACTTCTGTGGAGGTCAGCCACAACGAGAAGTTACTGGAGCTGTTCGCCAAGAAGAACCGTCTGTTGTGGCTGAGCGATTTTGCCAATCCAGAGCAGGAGCATGACATTGATCTTGCCGAACAACTGTACGGTCCAGTGGCTGGAACCACTCTGAATCTGACGAAAACCGCTCCAGGCATTGATGTGACGCGTATCTCGAATGTACAGGGTGGCACTTTGGATGGCGACGCGCTAACCGTGACCAACCCAGATGGCTTGGTCACTTACGATTACCAGTTCAACGGCAAGGCAGACCCTCTGCATGCGCAAATGCAATTCGATATGCAGCCGTTGCCTGATGATTCAGACGATCCTGATGATCCAGATCAGAGTGATACGCCAGATGATCCAGATCAGGCGGACAAGCCAGGCGGTGACACTCAGCCATCAGATCCAGCGAGCGCTGGCAAGCCTTCCGAGCCGAGCAAGCCTGCCAACGGCAGCAACGTCTCTGGCATCAGATGGCAGATGGCGCGCACTGATTCGTCAATCCTGATGATTGCAGCCATTGCCGTAGCGCTCCTTACGGCAGGCACGGCGGTATTTGCGGGGTTATAGGACAAAAAGTGTGTCTGGAATCGCGTCTTAGGCCTTGCGGAGTATGGCGTTTCATGGGTTCGAAAGTCGGTGACATGACTTTCGCGCCCGGCCGGAATGTGTGTCTGGAATCCTTGTCGGCCCTTACTGCCGCTTGGGTTGACAGCCGTTCGAAAGTGCCGGTTCCATGGTGCCATGGAACAGCCATTGTGCCCGCGGTGCGGCGGGAAGATGAAAAGGAACGGCACGACCAGCGCGGGCAGGACCCGCTGGCGGTGCAAGGACCCGGGATGCGGGTCGAGCAGGACGCGCGGCTATGGCACGGCCGCGCGCGACGTGCGCGGGTTCATCGACTGGCTCCTGTCGGCGGACACCCAAGAGCAACGGCATGTGAGCGCCCGCACGCTGCGCCGGCGCAACGAGCTTGGCTGGAGCCTGTGGCCGCCATGCCCGATGGACGGGCAGGTCCACGACGTGGTGCACCTCGACGGCATCCACCTGGGCCGAGGCGCCGTGGTCCTCATCGCCCAAACACCCGATTGCGTGCTGGGCTGGTACGCGGCCAGGAGTGAGAATTCCCGGGCCTGGGGCGCGCTCATGAGCCGGATCGCGCCCCCGGCCCTGGTCATCACCGACGGGGGCAGCGGGTTCGCGCGGGCGTGCAAGAGAATCTGGCCGACCACGCGCGTTCAACGCTGTACCTTCCACGCGTATTGTCGTATCCGCCAAGCCACCACAACGCGCCCTAAACTGGAGGCCTCGCGTAGCTTGTACGCTCTGGGGCGCCAGCTCACCCACGTGGCAGACATTGAAGGCGCCCAGGAATGGATAGGTGCCTACCAGGGGTGGTGTACGCGCTGGAAGGACTTCCTGGAGGAGAAAACACGCAGGCCTGAGGGGGGATGGGAATACACCCACGAGAGGCTTGTTCGGGCTCGTAACAGCCTCAACAAGCTCATCAGGCAAGGTCTGTTGTTCACGTACCTGGACCCCACCTGGACACACCAGATGCCCGCGATGACCAACCAGATCGAAAGCACGAACGCTCGCCTACGCCAGATGCTGCGCGACTACCGCGGCATGCGCCTGACCCGACGCATCAAAGCCGTGTTCTGGTGGTGCTACACCCACTCTGCGCACCCACAGCCAGCAGCCCGCATCCTCGCCACCATGCCTACCGACACATACCTCGAAAACGCCTGGCAACAAGCCGCGCAAAACCACCAAGCCACCGCCATCATCCCCGGCTGGGGCGACGCAATCTGCTTCAACGAACTCCACCACACCACCCCCTACCACAACACCTGGGACTAACCCCCCGACCAACACGTTTTGTCCTATAACCCGGAAAGTCGGTGTTTTAGTTGGTTGGGGCCAACTATGAGGATGGACAAATCGTGTTGCTAGAGGGGTGACTTTTCGGCTTTGTTGCGCGGGAAAGTCACTATTTTAGTTGGTTGTGTTTGCCTCGTTCCTGTGAATACTGCATCGTGCCCTGTGTATGGGCCCCTGGCGCACGCGGGCCCGACGACCTGCACCTGGGCCCGATGATATGCGTGTGGGCAGCGCCGCCCACGTGCATGTCGAGGGGTTTGCGTGCGTATCGAGGGGTTGACGCGCACACTCAGGGGTTAACGTGCGAACGCACAATGTGGCTGTCGGGTCGCTACCACCCTGGCCAGGCACCCGACAATGTGCGCGAGCAACCCATACCCCCGGGAACTGCCCAAAACGCAGGCTACTTCGCCACTAGCGGCC
>SKEB01001142.1_pt1 | contig 12676 bp, 12 predicted proteins | sample 4826561 | NCBI WGS metagenome assembly SKEB01 (sample SAMN11008820, study PRJNA524170) | human gut metagenome | biome: Human fecal sample; material: Feces; isolation source: fecal sample from pouch patient p17 | host: Homo sapiens | place: Israel: Tel-Aviv | collected 2016-03-29
CTAAAAGGCCTGATGTCGATTGAATATCGACACCAAGCCTTAGTAAATAATTATCAATATTGTTGAGTCAATTTTTAGACCAATAAGCTTAATACTATTTGTTTAAATTATACGCAGTTATTTGAGTCATAACTGGCTTATCTGCAGTTAAAACTATCCTTGGTTCATGCTCAGTATAGTAGCGTTCTGAAAAGACTAATTCCCCATCATTTATAAAGAACTCAACTGAGCTTGTATCGATAAAAATGCGGAGTTTAAGTTCATCACTTGTATTCACCTGGCCAAAGCGCTTAGCATCATTTGGCTTTTTATCGCTGCGCTTTATAACGACTTCATTTGTAGCACTATTAAAAGTTAGCGTTAAGATGTTGCCCACGCTTTCTTTCAAAGTAAATACTAGCTGCTTGCCTTTCCAATTTTCTAATGAAAAGTTTAACAGTAGTTCTACATGTTGGGCGTCAGAAACATTGATCTGTTCATTTTCCACAGCAAGTTTCTGGTCCACTTCTTTTTTCTGCCGCAATGCTATTAGTTCTTCCACCGGTGTCATCAGCAAGCGATTATCTTTTAACTTCAGTTCACGCGGCAAAGTTAATGCTCCTGACCACCCGTCTGCTTGCTCGGGAAAGTTTGAATGCCACATGTCCATCCAGCCAAATAAAATTTGCCTGTTATCTGGCGTGCGCATTGTTTGTGCAGCATAAAAATCATGTCCACGATCTAGTTCGGTAAAGCAGCCATGTTCAAAGCAATTATTTTGATAATCCATCTGGCCAACAAAATAACCTGTTTGGTGGCAATTTAAGTACTTTTTACCTGCTGACTCGATGCCTTGTGGTGAACAAAGCAAAATATCCTTATCATTTAAAGAAAAGAGGTCGGGGCACTCCCACATATAACCTTCTTCAGCAACATTTGTGGCTTCAGCGATTGGCCCTAAATATTGCCAGTGGTATAAGTCATTTGACTGGTAGGTCAAGACTCGTCCCAGTCCTTCTTTACTTTGACTTCCTATTACCAAATAAAATTTGTCGTTATGACGCCACACTTTAGGGTCACGAAAGTGTTCCGAGTTATCAACAGGAGCAGACTCAATGACCGGGTTATGGTCATACTTTTTAAAATGCACACCGTCTTCACTAAAGGCCACATTTTGCGTTTGACAGAATTGCTCGTGCTTATTGTCACAGTAGCGATTTCCGGTATAAATAAGAAAGAGACGACCATCTTTTTCGATTGCACTTCCTGAATAGCAGCCGTCACAGTCTGGTTCGCTGTCAGGAGCAAGCGCAATTGGTAATTCTTCCCAGTGCACTAAGTCCTTACTGCGATAGTGTCCCCAATGCATTGGCCCCCATTCAGCTGAGTAAGGATGATATTGATAAAAAATATGATAGTAGCCCTTAAAATAAGAAAAGCCATTTGGATCATTCAACCAACCTACAGGCGTTGAAATGTGATAATTTAAGCGATAACGCTCGTTTGTTACTTGGACTGCTTTTTTCATCATTTACTCCTTTCAACCGAATAAATTCATTCACCGTCATTAAAGCAGAACTTTATTAATTAAACAAATAAAAAGGGAACAAAATAATTTGTTCCCTTTTAACGTAGCAATATCCCTAACTCAGCTAATACTACTTATGATAAGGACTGCCATTATTAATCATAAACCCGCGGTAAATTTGCTCAATCAGCACGACGCGCATTAACTGGTGTGGCAGAGTTAATTTGCCAAAGCTAATCAAATCATCCGCACGCTTATTCACAGCCTGACTTGTTCCGAGACTACCACCAATTACAAAAGTTACATCCGAATGACCATAAAGAGCCAAGTCACTCAGTTCTTTTGCAAACTCCTCACTAGTACGTTCCTTACCCTTAATTGCAGTTACATAAACGTACTCGCGCTCCTTTATTTTGCTTAAAATTCTGTCACCCTCAAGCTCCTTGACTTGCTCCTGCTGTGCCTCACTGAGCTTCTCAGGTGCCTTCTCGTCTGGAACTTGCACAATTTCTATTTTTGCAAAGCGACTCAGTCTTTTTTGATATTCCGCAATTGCGTCCTTGAAATACTTTTCCTTTAATTTGCCTACGCATACAATCTTAATATTCATGATTCCTATTTTATCCCCTAATTCGCATTGTTTCCACCTAGTTTTTCCACACCTGTGAATAAACTTTTTCTATATTTTGTGCCTCTTTTGCAAAAGGGACCGATACCTAGTGCTACTTAAAAAAATTTGGCTCGGCTTGTCAAATTTACCCACATTTTGCCTTTTGATAATTATTATTCACAAACTTTAGGCTCTAATCGTTGTTGCACCGGTTTGAACAGTTGTTTGTTTTAACTACTTAGTGTTATTGTTTACACACAAGTCACAGGTTATGCACAGTGGTCTTACAACTATTACCCCATATTTATGCACAATCCACAAAGTTTTCCACAGTTATCAACAAGTTTTGGCAAAATAGTTTTTTCTTGACAGCTTAAAAAGTCGAACTATTTAGTGTTTCGCAATTATTTTGTTAGCAAAAAGGCTATACCAGCAATTAAAATCGCTTAATATAGCCTTTTTTATCTCTAATTAATGAATATTCTCAAAACTAGTTGGATTCAAGTTTTGCACGTAAATTAATTTCTTTTCCACCACGGTTAACGGTTAAAGTGACCGTATCACCAATTTTGTGATTATACAAAATGGTGTGTAACGATGCCACATCTGAGACTGTTTTGTTGTCAACCTTAATTATTACATCGCCAACTTTAATTCCTGCATGTGCGGCAGAGCTATTCTTATTCACAGTTGCGACATATATTCCGTCCTTTAAATTGGACTTAATATTGAGATGTTTGCGATAACTTGAAGGTATTCCTTGAAGAGCAATGACCTTAACGCCAAGTTGTGGTCTAACGATCTTACCCTTTTTAACAAGTTGGTTAACAATGTTGACTACTTCGTTTGAAGGAATTGCAAATCCCATTCCTTCAACTGAAGTACCATCACTTGATTGCGAAAGTTTCATTGAGTTAATCCCAATCACTTGCCCAGCAGAGTTAACTAGCGCACCACCTGAATTACCTGGGTTGATTGCGGCATCCGTTTGAATAACTGTTTGTTGGTTAGCAGAAGAGGTTGTAATGCTACGTGCAGGCGCTGAAATGATCCCTTGCGTAACAGTTGAGGCGTATTCACTGCCAAGCGGTGATCCAACTGCAATAACTGTTTGTCCAGCCTGAAGGGTCTTAGAATCGCCAAATTCAGCAGTCTGGGTGACGTAGCCGGCATCGATTGCTAAAACTGCCAAGTCAGTTGTTGCGTCAGTTCCAACAATTCGCGCGTCTACCGTTTTACCATTAGACAACATTACCTTTACCTTGTCACTACCTGAAACAACGTGGTTGTTAGTGACGATATAGCCTTTATTCCCCGTTTTCATGTAAATAACGCCGGAACCTTCACTATAGGTTTGGAGCTTGCCACGCTCTTTTTTACCGTCATCTTGATCATCGCCAAAAATATCAAAAATTGAGTTACTACTACTACTTGATTGGCGCTTTAAGTTAATGACAGAAACAACAGCTCCTTTAACATCATTATATGCAGGAGTCATTGTGCCACTTGTTTTAGCACTATTTTTCGAAGTCTTTGAACTACTAGAAGTAATACTTGTTTGTGCATCATTACTATTTAAATTGGCATTATTCATCTGATCAATGGCAAAGTAAGAAGCTCCACCACCAATTAGTCCCGCAACAACGCCAACGATAGCCGTCTTAACTAAACCATTTTGTCTATGTCTAGGGTTTCGATTGTCCATTTTTTAATCTCCTTTAAGTATTTAATCTAGTATACTGAAAATTGTTATTCAATAACCTTAAATTTGTTCTAAATTCGTCGGTTTATCTGCGTCGGTCATGATGAGCTGAACATCGGATGGCAAAGGAGCATCGCCATTTATTAAAATCTGCTTAGCAGCATCATATGCTAGCTTGGCCGTGTTGTTATGTTGACTGCGGTGTGCCATGTAAATACGCTTTGTCTTATTTGAAACAACATCCAAAAGTGCCATGGCAGCATCCTCATTCGACAAGTGACCAACATCAGACAAAATACGCTGTTTTAGATTCCAAGAATATGGTCCATTACGTAGCATCATATCATCGTAGTTGAATTCCATCATATATGCATCAGCGTCGGAAATGACATCCTTCACCTTACTAGAAACATAACCCGTATCTGTTAAAAAAGCCATTCTTTTGCCACCACTAGTAAAAACATAATACTGTGGTTCAGCAGCATCATGACTAGTTGCAAATGCAGTTACATCAAGGTCGCCAAACGTCTTTGTTTGCCCCGGCTCAATAACATTTATTTGTTCGACCGGAATTTGACCAATTTTCTGTGACTCAGTCAAATATGACCAAGTTCCACTATTAGAAAAAGCAGCAATTTGGGGATAGCGTCTCATTAAGACACCTAAGCCCTTGCTATGGTCTGAATGATCGTGACTCAAAAAAACCATATCGATCTCTTTGATATCAACTCCAACATCTGCCAGCAGTGATGCAATCTTTTTTCCTGACAAGCCTGCATCCATTAAAACTTTATGCTGTGGTGTTTCAATCAGGCTGGTATTGCCTGTTGAACCGCTAGCTAAAACAGAAACGCGCACACGTTTTTTCCTTTCTAATTTTTCTGCACATTATACGATCCACTCTGTAAAATCTGTGCCGTAAACGCATTGACGCGTTTAACCGTAACATTTTTAGTCGTTTTGTTTTCTACTAGAATTAACCAAGTTGGCAACAAAATGGTACTACCTCGAACCTCAGTTAACTTGGAATAACCCAGTTTAACTTGAATTACACGTGAATTATTGGCAATTTCACGGTCCGTATACATCGCTTTAACTGCGTGCCATGCACTAATAATCAGCTGCGGTTCGCGCACAGAACTAACTGGTCCCATATAAGAAATTGTATAGTTAGTGATTTGACCATTGTGGACGTTAATAGTTAATTGGGCATCACTGTCATAAATTTGCCCATAGCTGGTTTTTTGAATGTAACAATATGCGCCTTCGCCCGACATGCTGGCATCATAAGTAAAGTCCTTGCCATAGGGAACATTAGCCGGATCATTTTTAAACTGTTCTAGCTGCTCCAAAATCTTTTTATGGCTACCGTTTAAAAGCACCGCTGTCTTCGGCGTACCCGTCAGCGAATTATCGCTCTTAGAGTAGTGCGTTGATACCTGTGTCAAACTATTTGCTGTATGTGAAAGATGATCACGGTTTTTCGCAGCTAAATAGTAACCTGATTGTTGCTTATGCGAGAGATGAACTGGGATATCTATCCCATCTGCGCGCATTTCCGCACGAATACTAGTAGAAGCATTACCGGCTGTAGTACTCAAGCTAATTGGTGAACGCCAAATCTCAATTCCGAGATACAAATCGATTAATAAGAAAACAATGAAGAAGAGCCATTCAATTCTTTTTCTGTCCATCTTACTTCTTTGCCTCCTGTCTTGCTAAGCTAGCGATATCTGTCTGCTTCCATTCCTCGACACTCTTCCACTGATCATAAGCTTTGACGAAGTAGACAGGGATCAAGTTAACCAAGTTGTCGTGGCTGCTGTCTTTTTCTACCCTAAAAGCGACAATAACGCGCTGAATTTCCGCTTTCTTTAAGCCGTTATTTACGAGTTGCTGAACAACTTCATCCGTTGGCTCCAGTGTCCGCGTTTGGCCATCAAAAGGAATCGGTATTTGCAAATCTAGATTGTTAAAAGCAACTTCTACAGTATCCTGCGTCAATTTTGTACTAATTTGCGGATCATGCTGCCCCATAAAAACTGGCATCCCTTCAATATAGTTACTGTAGCAAGTAATTTCATTTGAAGAATCAAAATATCTTAAATCTTGTTCACTCAAGCCCAGTTTATGTACCAGCTCAATACTATTTAGCAAGCGATCGTTGACCGTCATTTCCTTTTGCTTTTCATAACGGGTATAAAGTAAATCATTACGTTCACTTGCTGCATTTGGCACACGTAACTTCGTGTAGTAGTTAAGTGAATAAGTTGTCCAGCCCTTTTTGCTAGCCCTTGAAGTGACATTTGTTGTGCCTAGCAAACGCGAAACAAAATAAGAGTCGGTCTGCTTAGTCGTTAAGTAGCTGTATACACGCCAATTTTCTTGTTTTGTGTAAAAAGTTTCGTAGCTATCTTTCGTGCGCACGAATTTAATTGGCTTTTTACCTTTGATATTATCGGCATAATCACGAAGACGACTAAAATCAGCGTTAATTAAGTTAATATGATAGATCGTTGTTGTTTTATCATTACCAAGATAAAGGGAATCATTACTTGCTGAAACAAAAGCACGTCGAAACTTTTTATCCTTATTTGTTAGCTCTCTTTTAGTAAACAAATTAACGCTAATTTCGTTAGGAAAAGTTAATTGCAAATAGCCCGGATTATTGAGCATCTTTTCATAAGATTTTTGATCTGAACTAATTGTCTTAATTCCTTCGAACTTAACATTTTTAAGTTCTTTGGCAAATTCCAACGGCAAGTTCTTTTTGGCATCATATAAACGATATGGCTGCCCATTTTCAAAGCCATATGAACTTGTTGGTACATACAGATTGTCAAATATTCGGCCACGTTGGCTATGTGTATGTTGAGTAACATTACTGGTCTGATCGATGCGACTAAAATACTGGTCGTTTGTCATAATGAAGGTCCACAAGACAATCGAGAGCACAAAGACAATGACCGTTCCTAGTGACAACAGTAGATCACCGATTTTGAATTTAGACTTCATCCCAATCGTCCCCCTCACTCATTGGTTCATATGGCAAGGAAATGTAGAAAGTTGAGCCCTTACCTTCACTACTGTTAGCCCAGATTTTACCATGATGCTCATTGACAATTTCTTTAGCAATGGCAAGGCCAAGACCTGTTCCGCCTTGCTCACGTGATCTTGCCTTATCAACCCGATAAAAGCGATCAAAAATCTTACCAAGATCCTCACGCGGAATTCCCAGCCCTTGGTCACTGATACTGAGAACGATTTTTTGTTGCTCCTGTCTTAATTTAACAGTAATTACACCACCATCAGGCGAATACTTGATTGCGTTGTTCATAATATTATCGATGACCTGTGCAAATTTATCAGTATCAATTTCAACCCACAGAGCCTGTGATCCAAGCTTTCGTTTAATGGTATATTTTTTCTTACCTTCTTTTGCATCTGTTTTCACGATCATATCAAAACGATCTAAAATATGAGCCACAAAATCATTGAAGTTAACCCATTCCACGTCAATCTTCGAAACACCACGGTCCATTCGTGACAGACTCAATAGCTCATTAATCATCCGTATCATACGCTCAGTTTCTTCTTGGGTAACCTGTAAAAATTGCGGTGCAATGTCAGGATCTTTCCATGCGCCCTCATTTAACGTTTCAATGTAAGCATGTAAACTAGTTAGCGGCGTGCGCAACTCATGCGAAACATTGGAAACAAATTGCTTTTGTGAATTTTCATTTTTTTGCTGTTCCGTAATATCGTGTAAAACACAAACGCTACCTGAAACAAAGCCCGTTACTCGCTTAATAAGGGAGAAACTCGCATGCAGAATTACCTCGTCACGCGTTCCTTTATTAATAGTAATAACCTCACCTTTTTGACTGGCAATTAAATCTTGCGAAGTTTCATCTAATCCTAGAACGGAAGCGATAGGTTTATTAATAATTTCTGCTTCAGTTGTGTTCAAAAAGCTAAGTGCCATTTGGTTAACGACATTAACGTTGCCGTGACGATCAGTTGCTAGCACGCCATCACTCATGTGGGACAAAACGCTATCTAATCGTCGCTGCTCACTTTCGGATTCTTCTTGCGATCGTTCAATTCGAACCGATAACGTATTAAAAGCCTGCCCCAATTGGCCCAACTCATCATTTGAATAGATCTTAACCTGGCTCGAATAATCACCATCAGCGATATTAAGGGCTTGACTCTGCATTTCTTCAATTGGCTTCGTAATCGCATGCGAAACAACCAGCGATAAAACGGCACCCATTACCGCGGCAATCAACGATGTTACTAAGAACATCAAAGAAATATTCCGGAGATCATTAAAGACACCCTGCATTGAGGCACGGACATAAATTGCGCCAACAGTGTTAGCGGAGCCGTTCCCCGCATTAAGCGGCGTCACTTGAATCATGTAGTCACCATGATCACTAACTACCTTAGTTGCTTGCCTGCCAGTTGAAGTTACTTGCTTGACCAAAGTGTTATTTACACGCTGCCCTATCCGGTTTTTATCATTAATATTAGAAACTGCACGAATAATGTCTTTATTGTCGACTACAATAATTTCACTAATGGTACCAATTCCGTTACTATAGTCACTAACAATCCGATTAAGGTTACTGTCAGTGTGCTTATCATCTTTTAACAGCTGCGTAGACAACTGATTACTGACAATTGGCAGCACCTGAATTGAAGATTGAAAATTTTCAATACTATTTTGTTCCAATTGTCTTGTAAAATAGGCACCAATTACTTCAATCGTAGCAATTATCATTGCCATAAAGACAGCAGCTAAAGTAGTATTAATCGAAATCGTTAAATGTTTGAACTTATTTTTTAATTTTTTCATATTCATAGAAAGCTAAATATAAAAAGAAAGCCGCGCATAAAGTAGTTCTGCGGGCTTTCTTCATTATTCCTCAGTAGGCTGTTTTACATAGTAGCCAACACCACGACGAGTCACTAAAATCTGCGGTTGGATTGGGTTATCTTCTATTTTTTCACGTAGACGGTGAACAGTTACATCAACAGTGCGGACATCGCCAAAATAGTCGTAGCCCCAAACTGTTTGTAACAAGTGCTCACGTGTCATTACTTGGTCCATGTGCTGAGCTAAATAGTAGAGTAACTCGAATTCACGGTGGGTGAGTTCAATTTTCTTACCCTCTTTTTCTACTATATAAGCATCTGGCATAATCACCAAGTTACCAATTGTAATATTTTTAGTAGAAGTATCTTCATTAGTACTTTCTACTTTTTCAGCGATATTGCGGCGCCGCAAATTAGCCTTAACCCGAGCAACAAGTTCGCGGTTAGAAAATGGCTTGGTAACATAGTCATCCGCACCCATTTCTAAGCCGAGCACCTTATCGATCTCCGTGTCTTTGGCTGTAACCATGATAATTGGCAAATCATGAGTTTGCCGAACTTCACGTGCAACATCTAAGCCATCCTTTTTAGGCAGCATTAAATCCAAAATCATTAAATCTGGATCGTATTCATCTACTTTTTTAATGGCTTCTTCTCCATCATAGGCAGTGTCGACGTCGAAGCCCTCCTTGGTCAGATTAAACTTAATAATATCTGATATTGGTTTTTCGTCATCGACAACGAGAATTTTCTTTGGCATCGAAAGCCTCCTTTGCTTACCATTATACTGTTTTTTCCCTTATTAGCCAAAAAAGTCACAAAAACTTAATAAAAAGTCTTGCATTTTAACCAATTTAATAGCATAATAGTTCCCGTCGGCTGTACAAGACAGCATTTGGGTGGCTAGCTCAGTTGGTAGAGCAACGGACTCTTAATCCGTGGGTCCAGGGTTCGAGCCCCTGGCCACCCATCATAAAGGAAATGGCACTGCAAGTAGTCGGTGCTTTTTTTATTTTCTTTTTTAATTAAACAAGTATCAGACGGCTAATTAACTTAGTCGTCTTTTTGTTTTCGGTCTTTTTATAGCACAGTAGTAATTTATGCTTGCCTCCGAATCAATACTAAATTAGAATATTATATAGCATATAATATAAGGAGGGAGCAAAGCATGGCAATCCAAATACCAACACGTTTATTGGATGGTGCTGTTTTAGCTTTTTTAAAGCAAGATGACTTGTATGGCTACGCTTTGACACAAAACGTTCAAAAAGTTTTCGATATCTCCGAGTCAACCATTTATCCGGTATTACGGCGCTTAAAGAAAAATAATTACTTAACAACTTACGATGAACCATACCAAGGGCGCAACAGGCGCTACTACCACATCACCGATGATGGCATTGAATTACTCCAAACAATCCAAGATGAGTGGCAGGGTTTTAGTACAAATGTTGATCAAGTGTTAGGAGGACAAAATGACCAAAGTAATTGATGATTATATTTTTGAGCTGGAACAAGACCTAAGCGGCTTACCAGAAAAAGAGCGTCAAGACGTGCTCGAATTTTATCGTGAATTTTTACTTGATGGCGATTTTGTCAGGCGTTCAACCATTGAACAAGAACTGGGTACACCAAAACAGTTATCAATTAAAATACTAGCCGACTATTCAACCAATAGCGATTCTGCTTCAGTTAAAGCAACGGCGCCTCGGTCAAATTTAAAAGCAATTTGGTATATCCTGCTAGGAATTTGTGCCGCCCCTATCGGTATCCCGCTAATTTTACTGGTTTTCGCTTTTCTTGCCATTTGTTTAGCTTTTTTAGTAACCTTAGCAGTTATCGTCTTCACATTCTTCCTTAAACAAGGCTTTCTCCTAGTTAAGGCCATTGCTCTCCTGTTCACAGGTAGCTGGGCCGCTGGTAGCCTTTATTTAGGACAAGCACTAATCGCAATCGGGATTGTTCTTTTACTTTTACCGTGGCTCGTCAAGCTAGTCGATTTTCTTATCGCCAAATGTACAACAGCAATGCGTAATTTAGGTAAAAATGTTTTAAAGAAAAACTATTTTCAGACCAATAAAAATCATAAAGAGAATTAAAAATGAAGAAGCTTTATAAAATTGGCGGGTTACTTATCATCATTGGGCTATTTTTATTTGGCGTAAGCAAAGTAGTAACCAGTCATTCACCTCAGCCTACACCAGCTCGTCCACAACAACGGCAAAGTAGGAGTCAGAGTCACACTTTTAACGTGAATGAGTTTGATCGAATTCAGCTAAAATGTTATCGCCCTGATATCAGAATTGCAACGGGGAAAAATTTTCAAATTACAATTAGTGGCAGTCATGGTGCAGACATTAAGAAAATAAAAGCTAAAGTTAAAGATCAGCAATTAACTATTTATGACCAACCCGAACATCATTATAATGACGGTTTTTACCAAGTTAGCATTTCCGTTCCTAAGAGATCCTCCCTGAAAAAAGTTGCCGGTTTCTGTGACGCTGGAGACATGCAACTAACAAACTTAGACTTGTCTACCATGGAACTAAAAATAAACGACGGCGATTTAGTTATCAATGATGCCAAAACAAACAACTTACAAGCTCAGGTAAACGACGGTGATTTTAAAATAGCCGATTCAACTATCCTAGCTAGCAAGCTAAAAGTAGCTGACGGCGACTTAGCAATTGCCAACAGCAAACTTCAAACTGCCACTAAGCTAGCTGATGGTGACATTAAAATCAGAAGTTCAGAATTCACCAATGATAGCTCATTCAAGTTATACGATGGTGAGTTCTTAATGACTGACTCACCTAAAATTAGCTACGTACTTTCGACTAGCTCTGACGAGAATATCCGCTTTTTTAATAAATACTATTCAGGACGCTTTTCTCAAAAAGTTAAAAATAAACCCGCTCTTCACGTTAATAGCACAGATGGAAGTATTTTAATCCATTAAATTTTATAAGGAGCCCTTTATAATGAAAAAAATCTACGTAATTGGTATTACTGTTCTTACATTAGGTCTTGCCTTACTTATTATTGGCAAGGTAAATCATGGTGAACAAGAGGCCGACCTTGCCAATTCAGGAAAAAGGTCTTCAATGATTGAGCGTGCTAGCAATTTCTTCACTCATGGCGAGCAAAGTACCCATAAAGTAAAGACTGTTACTAAAATCACGCAAGTTAAGCCTTTTTCTAGCATTAAACTCAACGTCGATCAACCAGATGTGCAAATTGCTCACGGTGAAAAATTCCAAGTCACGGTTGTTGGCCACAACCCTAAAAAAGTTAGAATAGAAGTCACAGACCATCAATTAGTTATTACTGACAATGGTTCATATGATGATGGCTATCGCATAGCAATCACTGTTCCAAAAAATAAGGACCTAGAAAATATTGATGGCTCTTGTTCTGAAGGCGATTTTAGTCTACGTGATCTGACTATTGGCAAAGTTGATTTACAGCTTCAAGACGGCGACGTCACTGTTAATAATGTTAAAACCAAAAATGCTAACTTCTATCTCGATGACGGTGACATGATGCTTACCGATTCATCTCTTTCTCAAAGCATCTTCAACTTAAATTCTGGCGACCTAACTGTCACAAATTGTCACCTTAAGACAACTGCTTCACTTGATGATGGCGATGTTAGCATCAACAACTCAAAAATTATTGATGACTGTTTATTCAACTTAAATGATGGTGATTTTCAGGCAAGCCAAATTTCTAAAACCAGCTGCCGTCTTTCAATTGCCTCATACGACGACGATGATGATGAAAATATCAACTATCATGGCCATAGTTACAGAAAGTACTTTAGCGAAATCATCAAGGATACTCCACTACTTAAAGTAGTCTGCTCAGATGGCGGAATTAAAATTAACTAAGGGGGTTTTTCTCCAAGTCAAAGTCTTGCACCAGCTTTTTATACTTGTACAAGGCTTTTTTATATTGCTCAACCACTGCTTTCAAT
>SKEB01001148.1_pt1 | contig 12531 bp, 16 predicted proteins | sample 4826561 | NCBI WGS metagenome assembly SKEB01 (sample SAMN11008820, study PRJNA524170) | human gut metagenome | biome: Human fecal sample; material: Feces; isolation source: fecal sample from pouch patient p17 | host: Homo sapiens | place: Israel: Tel-Aviv | collected 2016-03-29
TACAAATAAAAAAGTATAAAAAAGCAATAAGAGTAAGAAACTTAAAAAAGTTTGTCATTTGTCGTTTAAAACAGTTTTATTCTTACTCCCCCAATGGTTTTAGTATATTTTTCGTATTGTCATCTATTGTCATCTTTGTCGTTTTAGTCAGTTTAATAATAAAAATGTATTTGAATTAAACAACTCGCCAAAACAGCAAACCACCTCACTACGCCAATAGAGGTGGCGCTAGGTACCAAATCGCCCGAAGCCTTGTAGCTAAACCACCCCATACATTTACACCAAGTAAAGTAAATAGAAAGAAGGTCAATTATGATTAAACAAACTGCACATAATTTAAAAGTTCAAACCATTAGCGCCAAAACTAAGGAACAACTAACTAATCAAGTCAACTACTTTTTAGAAAATAACCCTGAATTAGTTATCCAAGAAATCCAATATAATACTTGTGCAAGTCCTTGTGGTGCTAGTGATGATTTAAGTGTTTATGTTGAATATTCAGCATTGATTATTTATATTATGTCCTAATTCGGGGGCTTTTAGTTGACCGGAAAATAAGCCCTCGGGGCGGTGGTGTGCTTGCATTTAGGTAAAGTTTAATAAATGTCGAAATCGGCACTAATCTAGGTGTATTCCTTTTCAGGGATGCACCTATTTTGTTACTATGATGTTGAATGAGGTGGTTAATAAAATGAAAGCTAAATATGTTGGTGAAACTTTCTACGATGGTTTAGGTCTAACTGATGGTAAGATTTACAATATTATTAAAGATGAAGGCTCATTTTACCGTGTTGTTGATGATAGTGGTGAAGATTATCTTTATTCTAAAAGCAATCCCGCCCCACTTGACGGCAGTTCTAAAGGTGGCAAATGGGAACTAGTTAGCTAGATATTTTATTTAATTACGAAATTAAGAGAACCGTTTGCAGCGGTTCTTTTTTTTATTGCAATAACGTCAGGTTTTGTCAGGTTCTAAAGAAGCAAAATGACGCAAAATAGCCCCTTTTTAACTTGTTAAGTATGAACTTGATTAATTTGATTGAAAGTATTGATATAACAGCATTTCTTTAATTAATTAGGTTCAGTTTTTTACAGGTTTTGGGGCTTTTATGTCGCTGCCAAAAATACATAATGATGTGGCTAGATTAGTATTTAAGCACGATTTAACCAACAGCGAAAACGCCAAAATAAATGAGACATTTTTAGACAAATAAGGGCTTTTTATTAATAGCCTGATGCTAGTATTTGCAAAGGTTTAGCAGACATTTGCAGACATGTTAATGTCTACCGCTATCACAATAAAAAATGGGGTTTTCTAAGGGTTCTAAGAATATTAATTATTGTTAACTTTCTAGGCTTTTATGTTTATAGGATTTGACCTCTAAATCTTCGATATAATGGGCTTTAGCAGGCTCTAGGATAATCTACTTCATTAACTAATTTAACAGCCCTAGCCCCTCTTAAAATTACGCAAAAGCACCAGCAATTAATTTTTACTGGTGCTTATTTTTTATTTAAATTCTAACAGCGGATAGACCTTATTCTTAATCTGTTCTTGCTTAAATATTTCAGCAAAACTCTTTAATGCTTGATTAGTTAATTTATTGCTCTGTTCGTGACCATAACCAATTAATTTTTTTACATCAATCATTCTTGAATGTTTAATAAATCGTTCTATGATAATTGTTTTATATGGATGTCGTGGCGTATTTTCTAATTGGTTAATAGCCGTATTAACAAAGTTAAAAATATTCTGATAATAAATAAAACGGCTATCACTGTTACAGTCAATAAACACTCTTTGCGTTAATGCTTTAGTGTTTGGTACACATCCCGTAACTATCAAAGATAGCCTAGGATAATCTTTTTTGAAGAAATTTCTTACTTCATTATTGTATTTAGTCATAATTATTAACTCACCTACTCTATAGCTATTGATTATGGCACAGATAAAAATAAAACCAACGCCCTGAAACGTTGGTCAACATAAACAATGATATATGTCTATTATAGCTAAATATCTAAGATTAGCCCACCTACACAACCAAAATAATTTTGCGGACTTCACGAAAATATGAAGTCTAATATGAAGTCTTTTTTAGGCTTCACATTTAATTTCAAATGAATTGAAAAAATAAAAATGCTTTAATATCAACGTTTCTAGCACATTGAAATTAAAGCATCTTTCTATCTATGGAGATGAGGGGAATTGAACCCCTGTCCAAACGCATCTCGTCATTAACCTCTACGATCATAGTTATATTACTTAAACTTCACTAGTTCAAAACGCCATATAACAGGGCTAGTATGAACCAGCTAACCTGTTAAGACTCTTTTTAACTATTCAGGTGAGGTAGTTAAACGTAACTCGCTAAAGTTGATACTCGAAAACCAGTCACGAGTAAACTGGTCAAGAGCAACGCATGCGCTAAATTAAGCAGCTAATGCGTAAGAATTTTTGTTATTTGCAGTTATATTTAACTGTAACGTTTTTACGTAGACGTAACCTACGAATCGCAATCAATGCGGGTCTACGCCTGTCGAATCCCAAAACATCCCCTTGAGACTCTCCTATTGTAGCACAGACCAGCAAAATGAGCGAATAAAAAACTAATTAATATTAGTTAAACGAACAACATCACGTTCAATCATCAATTCTTCGTTAGTTGGAATAACCATTGCTTTAACTTTAGAACCTGGCTTAGTGATAAAGTGTTCACCATTTTCTTCATTGGCTTCATAATCAGGTTCAACGCCTAAGAACTTAAATGCATCCATAACTGCTTTTCTTACCCCAGCATCATGTTCACCAATTCCGGCAGTAAAGATAATTGCATCTACACCGCCCATTTCGGCAGTATATGCACCTACGTAACGAACAATTCGGTTAATAAAGATATTTCTAGCAAGTTTAGCCCGTTCAGTATCACTTTCTCTGATATCACGCATATCAGGAGAAATACCTGATAAACCTAATAAGCCAGATTCACTGTTCAAAATATGAATCATTTCATCCATTGACTTATGTTCTACATGCATCAAATGTTGAATAAGTGAAGGATCAATATCACCTGAGCGTGTAGCCATTGTAACACCAGCAATTGGACTAAAGCCCATTGACGTATCATATGACTTACCATCTTTAACTGCAGTAATTGAAGCACCAGATCCTAAATGACAAACTATTAGTTTTAAGTCCTTAAGGTCTTTACCCAGCATTTTTGCAGCGTGAGGAGCAGTATAACGAATTGATGTACCATGAGCACCGTATCTACGTACACCATATTTTTCATAATACTTATAAGGAATAGAATACAAATAATGTACTGGATCAAGACTATAGTGATAAGTAGTATCAAAGACTGCTACTTGAGGAACGTTAGGCAAAACATTCATAAAGGCTTCAATACCACGACCCTCTGCTGGGTTATGAAGTGGTGCATAATCTTGTAATTCATAGATTTTTTGTAGATTTTCTTTATTAATAATAGTTGAATCTTTAAAGTATTCCCCACCATTAACAACCCTATGGCCTACACCCACAATTTCATTTAAGTCTTCAACAACATTAAACTCTTCTAAAAACTTTAACAACAAGCTAACCGCAGCTTCTTGGTCAGGAATATCTGTTTTTTCAACATGATCTGTTCCATCAGCAAGTTTAATTTCAAAAGATGCATTGGCAAGACCAACACGATCGGCCATTCCCTTTGCAATTACTTTTTCATCTGGTAATGAAAATAACTTGTATTTAAATGATGAGCTACCAGAATTAATAGCCAAAACCTTTTTCATAAAATACTTTCCTCCACTCGTATATTTTTAAGCATGCGAATTACTAAGTGATTTTAGTATACCACTCGTTTAATTTGACATTAAAGCGAATCAAAGATTCTTGTTTCTTTAATGATTCAAGCTTAGTTAATAAAACTTCACTTGCTTTTGCATCTCCACCATGATTTTGGAATACCAAAACTGATTTTTGATTAAATTTATTTTTAAACATATCATCAGGTAATTCTACAATGGCTTTTAAATATACTTTTTTGGTGAGCCAAGGCATAAAATCTGCACCAATCTTACCAGATAAAATTGACTTAGGAACTACTAAGAATGAATAACCTCCTGGCTTTAAATTCTTAATAATTTGTTCAATTAACAACAAGTGTGCAAAAGAGTGACCCTTTTCTGCTCTATTTTCAAAGTTTTTAGCATTCTCATCAATTGGATAATAACCCACTGGTAGATCACTTACAATTGCATCAGCATTTGGACACATCCATGGCATTAATGCATCTTGGCAATACAATTCAATATCAATATCATTTAAATGAGCTGCCACATCAGCTAAGTTCAACATTTCTTCGTCATTATCAATTCCAACAAGTTTATATTGATCCTTAGAATGGTTAAGTGCCTTGAGCTGTGAAATAACTGAGAAAAGTAAAATACCTGTGCCCACAGTTGGATCAACAATCTGCATTTTCTTATCACTAAGCAATTTGTGCATCAACATAGCAACCACAGTTGAAATTGCTGGTGGAGTTGGCATTTGATTTACTTCACGGCCATCATCATTGATCGCCTTTAAGGTTAGAAAAGTAAATACTTGCGCTTTTTCCTTTTGACTAATACTGTCATAATTAAGAGCTTGGTACTTTTTACTTAATTCTGCAACGGTCTTTTCATCAGGTGCACCATTTTCAACTTTGATTTTTCCTTGCTCTAAGTTATCAAAAGTTTCTACTAATGCTTCTGTGAATGAAACATTCAATGCATTTTGTAAAGTTTGTACGCAATCTAAAAATTGATTAAATAATTTTTCAAAATTTTCCATTTAGTAGTCCCCCTATTACCTCACTATTTTAAAGAAAGGTAAATAGAGGTGCAAGAAAAGTCATTTATTCCGTTAATATTTTTATTATCAGCATATTATTTTCCATACTAGTAATAAAAATACTTTGATACATTTGAATGAAAAGTATTGTAGTTACTAATACTAATATGCTACTAAATAATACGCTTCCCTTTAGCTTTCTTGAGATCCTTTTTCTTTTTAACATCTTCTTTTTCATCTACTTTTTCGTCAAGTTGAAATACTAGATCAGATTTCCCTTTATTGTACTCATCAATATGGATAATAATTTTATCTTTTTTAGTTTCAAATTTTGCATCCCTAATATTGAAAATCAATGGCATATATCCACCCGTACTTTTTGTACCTGCCTTAGAAACTTTTAACACTTTCTTTTTTAAATAATATTCAATATTATAAGTTTCCTCGTTCTTCTTATTATCTATTCTAGTAAAAGTAGCACTCTTATCATCATGATTATCTTTAACAGGATAAACTGTTCTAGTATCCTTAGCATGCATAAAATTATTTAATTGAACATACGCATATGCTAGATCATTGACCTGATTATTTTCACTCATATTTATTTTCTTAATACTGAATAATATATTTTGCAAAATTGTCAAAATCAAAATAACTATAACCAATGAAAAAATAGCTTCAGCCAATAAAAACCCGTTAGTTTTTAATTTTGATTTTTTGATGATTAGTCGTGTCATAAATATAATTTGGTCCCGCTTTTTTATATATTCGATCATGAACTAAAATTTGATCTAAATTATTTTTGTGTAAAACATGGTAAGCATATGCATGATCTGCTTTTCGTTCTATTTTATAGCCATTTTTTCTACTCTCTACTACGGTTAAATAAAAGCAGCTCACTGCAATAACAGAGATAATAATCGCTATACAGCTTTCTAACATAAAAAATCCTTGTATTCGCTTCATTCTGTTGCACGTCCCCACAGCATCTGATATTTTTTCTCTCTTCTTAGTCCATAACCACTAAAAGTTACAGTAATTGGTTTAGAAGATCCTGAACTGCTAAAGCGGAATTTACTGAGTCCTTCAATATCAATATTTTTATTAATCTCAATTTGCTTATTATAATTTGGACCAGATAAATTAATATAATGTTTTTCTTTTGAAAAAATGACAGTAACGGTATCGTCTGTAATTGTGCTTATTCGCGAAGCCTGATCTAAAGCAGCCATAACTTCTTTAGTTGTATTATCAAAAATTAACCGGTTTTGGCTTTTTCTTAACTGCAGGCTTCCAATTAATAGTATTCCGCAACAAATAGTTAAGGTAATTAAGGTTTCAATTAAAGTAAACGCACTAGCCTTGATCCTTGGAAATTTCAACTTCACCATCTTTATTAATTGAATATTTCTTTTCTTCAGCTTTTTTCTTTTGATCTTCTGTCAAATAATCATTCTTTACTAATTCATCAAAGCTTGCTGGTAATTTCCCCCTATCATCTTTATATAATTCGACTTGAGTTTGAATAGTTACTTTAAAGGCATCCCCAGTTTTAGTCTCTGCTTTCTTTTTTTGCCCTAATAAATTGGGGACAATCAATAAAACTAGAATTACAATGATAGCAATTACCACTACCATTTCAATTAAAGTAAATCCCTCTTGTCGTCGACTTTTCGCTAAAATATTTAGCAAATATCTTTTTATTTTATTCTTCATATATCTTTACCTCTAAATATTTTGCATCATTGAATACATTGGCAGTAATAATTTCAGATACATTCCAATAATGCAAACCCCAATTAAAATGAAACAAACAGGTTGAATATTAACAACTAATTTTTCGACTTTTGCAGTCAAATCAAGAAATAAACTTCGACCCAAAATTAAACATCTTTTACTTAAATCGCTTCTTTGAGACCCTGTTTTAAGCAAAATAAGCAAACTATTCGGCAGAAAATCTTCTTTTTTTATTATTTCTTCTATACTCTTTCCTTTTACCAATTGCTGCCCAATATTTTGTCCTAAAGTATGCTGAAGAGAATCTTTCTCTTGTTTTATTGCATACTCACACATTTTCTGCAGTGAAAAACCGCCAGCTAGCAACATCCCAATGTCATAAACTAATAAATAATTTACATATAATAAAATAATTCTCCCAATAATTGGATATCTGATTAATTTCTTCATTGAAATATAATCTTGCTTATTCAACAATGAGATGATTCTTGTAAAAAAGTAAATTCCACTTCCAATTAAGATAATCAAAATTAATATGACCAAGTCACCAGAACGCTCACTTGTATTGTTAAATTGCATTGAAATAAAAGACTGCATAAACATTAATAAAACAATCATCATAATTGCTAAAACAAGTGGATAGGATAATTCCGCACGCAATTTTTTTATTTGTTCCTGTTTTAAGCGACTTAATATAGCCAATTGCTCTAAGCATTCTGTTAGATTGCCTTGTTGTAGTGATAAATTTACTTGAGTTACCGTAGTTCTTGAAAAACCCAGTTTTATTAATTCTTCACTTAAACTAGCACCATTTTTCATTCTACGAGCCGATTTTTCCATTAATACTCTTTGTTTCGGCCATAACACTGGCATTAGTTCAATTGAATTGCTTAATGAAAAGCCATTATTTAAACTATTTTTCAAATAATCTAAAAAAGCTAATTGTTCTTCGCCGTTTAGTTTATCCTTCTTGGTACTGCCAATATACTTCATCATTAATCTCTCCTCCTTTCCATAAAGCATTTAAATTTTCCTGCCAACTAACAAAGTTACTACGAATCGATTTGTTCAGCTCACTTTTAAGTGATTCACCACTTGCTATATCCATCAAACACCTAACTTCATTGTCACTAGGCATTAAACGTTGATAAGAAATAGCAGTTAAACAATTTTTAAGTTCATCATTACTAATTCCTAACCCTTCTAGCCGTGAAATAGTTTGAAAAGTACTTTTAGCATGTACTGTGGCAAGAACCAAATGTCCACTAAGTGCTGCATCAATCGATAATCTCGCTGTCCCTTGATCTCGAATTTCACCAATAATCAAAATATCAGGTCGATGTCTCAATGCAGCTTTTAGTAAGCTTTGATAATCTATTCCTGCTTCATTATTGACTTGTGATTGCAAAAAAGATGATTCATATACTTCAACTGGATCTTCAATTGTCATAACTATTCTGTTTTCGCTTAATTTTTCAGCAATTTCATACATAGTTGTAGTTTTTCCAGAACCTGTAGGGCCACTAGTTACAATTAATCCACGCTTAGTGGCTAATTTTTCTAATTTTATAAATTGTTCATCAAAAAAATATTTACTATTTTCAATTCCATAGATAATTCGAATAACTAAAGACTCTTGATCAGTAAAATCACCTAAACTTGATAATCTTAAGTAATATTCCTTCTCACCTAAGCTATAAATCATTGCTCCTACTTGCGGGCGACGATGTTCTGCTATATCCATTTGAGCACTATATTTAAAAAAATTAATGATTTCTTGTCCCTCTGATAAAGAATAACTTCGTTGCCTAATAACGCCACTATATGTTCTATAATCAACAACTACGCTTTCTTTTTTAGGAAAAAAGAAAATATCGCTTGCTTTAAGTTCAATAGCAGATACTAACAATTTCTTTATGATCTCTTTAACAACTTGCATAAAAAAATCCTCCTTTTTGCATCACACTACTTATTACGCAAAAAAGAAGAATTTTTCTTTTGATAAATAAATTTTTTTAATAAAAAAATAGCTTAATCCAATTGGACTAAGCTATATCTTTTTAACTAATCTTCATCAGCTGCTGCAGTATAAACATTTTGAACATCATCACTATCTTCAAGTGCTTCAACTAAGTGTTCAAATTGTTCCTTCTTATCTGCTGGAACTGGAGTGGTGTTTTGTGGAATCATAGTCAATTCAGCATCAGCGAGCTTGTAACCAGCTTTAATAAGTGCATCACGAACTTCTGCAAATTGCTTAGGATCAGTATAAATTTCGTATGCATCATCACTAGTTTGAAGGTCATCACCACCAGCGTCCATAACATCAAGTAAAACTTGATCTTCATCAGCATCAGTAGTTGAACGATCAATTACAATGTAACCTTTACGGTCGAACATGTAAGCAACTGAACCAGTAGCACCAAGTGAACCACCATTACGAGTAAAAGCAACACGAACATCTGAAGCAGTACGGTTCTTGTTATCAGTCAAAGCTTCAACAAATACTGCTACACCACCTGGAGCGTAACCTTCATAAGTGATTTCGTCGTAGTGTTCATCTGAGCCACCTTCGGCCTTCTTGATCGCACGTTGGATATTGTCTTTAGGCATGTTGTTTGAGCGTGCCTTATCAATTACCATACGTAATGCAGGATTCCCATCAGGATCAGGACCACCACTCTTTGCAGCCATATAAATTTCACGAGATAACTTTTGGAAAACTTTACCTCTCTTTGCGTCTTGCGCATTCTTGCGGCCTTGAATATTGTGCCATTTTGAATGTCCTGACATAAGGATCCTTCTTTCTTTTTTCTAATATTAATTAACGTTATTATCTTAACTCACAGTACTTTAAAATTCAATGGTATCAAACATTAAACCTAGTTTTTCTTACTGAAATATTGATTTTTAATGAAAGAAATAAACATGATCAACAGGATCGCAGTTAAGGCACCTAAGCCATCTAGAATCACATCATGGACACTTGGAGTACGATCTCCCGTTAAATATTGATGATATTCATCAAAGGCTGCAAAAGCAATTGCTGCAAACCAAGTTAAAATGGGAGCTACCCACTTTACTTTAAAAATTCGGCGTAATCCTAAATAGCCAAAACCACCAAGTAAAAAATATGAACCAAAATGGGCCATTTTTCTTAGGACAAATTGGGCTAAGCCTGCCCTTCCATCTATTTGAACATTATGTACTCTTCCGCCATAAGTAAAATTCCAACCGGCAACGATATTTTCTAGCGAACTAAAATATTTATTCATTACGCCATCATGTAATTCTTGTTGCTGATACGTCATTGAACTTGAAACAAATAGCATTAATAATACAAATAAAGCTAACAATAAAAATATTTTTTCACGTTTTGTAAAATGAAATTTATCCATTTAGTTTTTCCTATCTTCCTTTTTTAGTACCTTTTTAATTACTTTACCAAAAATAATATTAAACAGATGATAAGAAAACTAAAAAATTCAACAAAAAAGCCCGAGTAAACTCGAGCTTCACTTTATTTGGATGTGTATTTTACTTAATATATGAAGTATATATTTTACCAACTAGCTTTCTTAACACCTGGAAGTTGACCTTGATGTGCTAAGTCTCTCATGCATTCTCTGCAAAGACCGAACTTGCGATAAACTGAATGCGGTCTACCACAACGCTCACAACGTGTATATTCTCTAGTTGAGTATTTTGATTCTTTATGATTACGAATAACTTGTGATGTTTTTGCCATATATAACCTCTATCTGTGTCTTCTAACTCTTTCTACGGCAGGCACTTTCTCTCTAGTTAAAAATGATAAACCTGCCACAATAATAGCAATAGCGATAATTTGTCCTGTCATACTATCTCCCCCTTCACTTTTTGCAAACTTACTTTTAGTTAGTACTATTATATCAACTTACATAAAATAAGTAAAGAGCCTTTTTTGTAAATAGAAAGCGTTTTACACTAGCCAGGGTTATTTTTAATATGTAGAATCTATATTGGTATTTCTATATAGGAGTTATTGAATGCGGGAAAAATTTAAAAATAAATCGCCAGCATTCTCATTTATTTGTGGGAGAAGTGTTTAGACTATAGAAATAGAGAAGGATGAGAATTACTTGGACGATTTAACTTCAACTAGCAAAATGAAGACCATCAGCTGGCCTGTTTTGACTTTGATGGCACTTTGTACTGTTATCGGATTAGACGATATCATGTACAATTTTCAAAACCAAGGGATGCCGGTTATCACCTCTTGGATTATTATGTGTTTACTTTATGTAACCCCTTATTCACTAATGGTTGGACAATTAGGATCAACTTTTAGTAATGAAGGTGGTGGACTTTCATCATGGGTACGTGGTACTGATGGCGAATTTCTTGGTTACTTTACGGCCTGGACATACTGGGCCGCTTCAATTCCTTACGCAGTTGACTCAGCAAACGAAATTATCGTTGACCTTGGCTGGGCATTAACTGGGGCTAAAGGATTTCAAGATAAAATTCCAACAACAATGTTTGCGGCATTAACATTTGTTGTTTTCATTGTTTTTATTATTGTTGAACACCACTTTGCTAATTCAATGGAATTCCTTTCCAGTATTGGTGGTGGATTAATGGTTATTATGACTGTTTTATTTGTTCTTTTAGCCTTTGTTGGTTTAGCAAAATCAGGCGGTCATATGGCTACTCAACCATTTACTTGGCACACAATCGTTCCAAAATTTGACTTACACTATTGGTCAACTGTCGGGATGCTCATCTATGCCATGAATGGTTGCGAATTAGTTGCACCTTATGTAACTAAGATGAAGAAACCTAAGTCAGACTTCCCTAAGGCAATGATTGCTTTAGCTATTATGACTGCATTTTTAACCATTCTTGGATCATTTGCCCTTGGTATTTACTTCGACGCATATCATATTCCAAATGACTTGAAGATGAATGGTGCTTACTATGTCTTCCAAATGGTTGGTGAACAATTTGGTATGGGTAAGTTCTTGCTTTATCTTTGGGCTTGGACATCATTGCTATTCAACTGTGCCTTAGTTGCCGTATTATTGGATGCCATGACTAGAATGCTTATTTCCGACACTGGTGATAAGTACATGCCTAAATTCTTACGTAAAAAAGATAAGAACGGCTTACCAATTAACGGTTACATTTTAACAGTTGCCCTTTCATCATTTATTATGATTTTAGGTATTTTCCTACCTGATATGAATGATATCTTCAACTGGTTACTTAATTTAAATTCAATCGTTTCACCAGGTGTTACCTGTTGGATTTTCTACTCATTTATGAGAATAAGAAAGAACTCAGCTAAATATCCGTCAAAATACGTTTATATTAAAAATGATAAACTTGCTTGGCTAGTCGGTCTTGCTTTATTAATAGTTACTGCAGTTGCCACAATATTAGGCTTTGCACCACAAGACGTTAAGCACGGTAGCGGTCTTTGGTGGTACGAATTAATTATCAATATCGTTGCTGTAATCGTATTAATTGGTTTAGGTGCTATTTTGCCAGGTATTAGACGTCGTGAAGAAGAATACGGTATTGCCTTTGATAAATCTCAATGGATTTGGATGGGAATTTTAATTATTGGTTCTATTATCCTTGATGTATGGCTTGGCAGCACTAACCTTTCTATGAAGATCGCAATGATTATCATTGAAGCTATTATCGCTTTGATTGCTACTTGGCTTGTTGGACGCAGAAAGCCACAAGGCGCAACTAAGTAAAAAATACTATAACCAAACTAAAAATCACGGCTCTTTGTCAAATCCTGTTGATAGAGAGTAAATGAATAGAATCAGGCAGTCATTAAAAGGCTGTTTGGTTCTTTTTCTTTGTACAGATCTTCTTCCAAACGAATTCTGGTTAAGAGATTGGTAAAATTGGAATAGCCAAAAGCTGTTCGTTCGATTTGTTTGATTTTGCGATTGAAGCCT
>SKEB01001161.1_pt1 | contig 12319 bp, 16 predicted proteins | sample 4826561 | NCBI WGS metagenome assembly SKEB01 (sample SAMN11008820, study PRJNA524170) | human gut metagenome | biome: Human fecal sample; material: Feces; isolation source: fecal sample from pouch patient p17 | host: Homo sapiens | place: Israel: Tel-Aviv | collected 2016-03-29
GACACCACTTCCATACCGTCTGCGGATGCAACCCCTCACGGGCCGCCCATTCCTTCACCAACATGAAACTAAGTATAACGTATCCAAACCACGAAAAACAAACTCATACACCAACAGATAACAACCCCGTTGGGTATCGACGGACTCGACATCTGGGTCAACGACATGGGCGCCGCCGACGGACTGCCGTACGCGTTCAGCCTGCCCCACTCTGGCGGTCGCGTGGACCTGTTCGGCAATGTCGTGTTCACCCGCTGCGACGAATATGGCGACACCATCGGCCTGACCGACGGCGATATCAAGGCGCTTGAGGCCAAGCTGCACGCGGCGTAAGCCCATAGGATGACTGTGCCGAATACGGGAAAGGGGCGCCGCGGCGCCCCCAGTGAACTTTTTCCGCGGACTTGGCGGATAAGCTGTATACCATTGTACCCGGAAAGGAAGGTGGCGCATGGTTGCCGACCCACAGATCACAGTGGAACACACCGAAGACGGCGTGCTGCTCACGATCACTGACGCCGCGAGGCTCTCGCTGCCATTGTCCGCCGCCATGGCACACACCTTGGCGACGATGATCGACACATGCATGAAGACAGGCGAACGGCAGACCTCCGGCCCGGTGGACGTGTGGCGCGCCCGCCCCGGCGCCTACGGGCTGCACCTTGTGGTCAACAGGGTATCGTGGACGTGCCCGGCAATGGAATCATGGGCGATCGAGGAGATCGCCGACGGCTTGGAGGCGGTGCCGTTGGAGGACGGGAAGCGGGGTCGCACCTTGCTTGACCAGCTCTCCGCAGAAGTGAACCCGGAGGACACGCTCGACAATCCGTTGAGGCGCGAGTAGGGCGCCAGACCTCGCTGCCGGCGGGTGGCTCCCGGTGGGTTTCGAGCGCTGTATATAATGTGATAGGAAAGGACAACGTGGAGCATGGATCGACTTGACGACGAGAACATCGCGCTGCTCACGCTGCTCTACTCCTGCAAACGACCCGACAGTTGGAAGAGCCTGACTAACCAGTGTCTGGTCGAGGGAAGCGCGCGGCGGGTGTTGATGAACCGGCTGGACGCGCAAAGCAACCCGTTGCGCGAATTCGACGAGGCAGAACCCGAAGATTTCGCCTTGTTCCCCGAACCGTTGAGCGACGCGCGCCAGCGAGAATACGACGCCGCGGCTAAGGAAGCAGAGCGAGACTACGACGAGTGGATGCGCGCCGAGTTGAGGTTCGTCAGCATCTTCGATTCCGACTATCCGCATCTGCTGCTTGATAGCGTGGACGCCCCGCCGTTCATGTTCTCCAAAGGCCTGCTTCTGTCTGACGATCGTGGTGTCAGTGTCGTAGGGTCGCGCCATGCCAGTCCGCAAGGTCTGGAGTTCGCGCAGGAAGTCGCAGCGATGCTCGCGAAGCGGAGTTTGACCGTTGTCGCAGGATTGGCCGAAGGCGTGGATACCGCGGCGCATCAGGCCGCATTGGATGCCGGTGCGAGGACCGTCGCGTTCATCGGCACCGGCATCAACCGCACCTACCCCGCATCCAACCGTGCTTTGCAGGAACGCATAGCGCACGAGGGATTGGTGTTGTCCCAGTTCAAGCCGGACGCGCCACCGACCCGCCAGACGTTCCCTATGCGCAACGCGGTCATGTCCTCCTACGGCCTGGCGTCCGTCATCTGCGACGCCGGGGAACATTCCGGCACGCGCATCCAAGCAAGGCAGGCCATGCAGCACGGCCGGCCGATCATCTTCCGTCAGCAGGTCGTTGAGCAGACGCGATGGGCGCATAGCTATCTGGACAAGCCCAACGTGTACGTTGCTCGCACCGTAAACGACGTGGCGCGGTTCATTGACGCCATCTTCCACACGGCGCTTGTGCAGGTGGACGACGACTATCTGCGTATACCGTTGGGAGTGTGATGATGGACGGGGCCAGTGAAATCCGCAGACGGCATGAGGCGTCATTGGCGGCCACGGTGGGCAGTTTCGCACAGAGCGTCGTCTACCGCAGTACCAGAGATCACGTCTGCCCTATCTGTGGCGGGGCAAAGAAAGATGGATACGCGTGGTGTGTCTCATGTAGCGCCCATCATCATTCGCCATACAAGGCGCAGCTGGCGGATATGGTTCGCATCTTCGCGTATGCGCCGATGGAAAGCTCTAGCGATGTATCCAATCAGATGACACGGTACATGTACCGATACAAGGAAGACCGGGCCGGTTCCGAACTGGCGCAGGCGGCGGTCACGGAGATCCTGGTCACAGAGATAGTGCTGCATTGGAGTTGCATCAAAGATGTATCGAGGGGCGTGGCGCCCACCGCTTGGGCCACTGTCCCTTCAACCGCGAACAGCCCGAGGGCCGGTGCCGAGCATCCTCTGCGCCGCATCATCCGTCAGGTTCTGCCTGATATTCCAGAGGTCATACTGCGGGCAGTGGGCGCGAAAAGCAGGAGTCTGTCGCCTGATCTGTTCCAGCTGGAAAGCGAGTATTCGCCCGACATGCTTCGGCATGTGTTGCTGATTGATGACACGTGGACCACTGGCGGCAATGTGCAGTCGGCTGCGGTCGCGTTGAAGCGCGCGGGCGCGCAACGGGTCACGGTGTTCTGCGTGGCACGTGTCGTGAACTATGCGTTCTGCGCCTCGATAGGCGAGGGGGTGGCGAATGGTTTCCGTTCGCTGTCTTTCCGCGGGGGCAATTGGTGTCCTTGGCATTGTGTGCCCGAGCCGTGAAGGGATGTTTGCCGGACACGCCAACGCTTGCGTGAATAATCTGATTGAGCTATAGTGGTGGTTGTCAACGAAACACCCCTACAAAAGGAGCCCATCATGGCCACCAAGCAAAGCGCCACCCTGTTGTGCGCCGCCATCGACAAGGACGGCGAACCATGCACCACACAGATCGTCACTTTCATCTCCCCCGGCCTGCCATACTTCTCGATCATCGGCATGCCCGACACCTTTTTGAGCGGCGCGCGCGAACGCATCCACACCGCCATGGGCGCGCAAGGGTTCACATGGCCCGCCACGCGCGTCACGGCCAACATCATGCCCGCCAGCAGGCACAAGGACGGGCGCGCGCACGAACTCGCCGTCGCCGCCAGCATCCTGTGCGCCAACGGTGTCCTGAACAAAGCGCTGTTCGCCCATGTGGCACTGTTCGGCAGTCTCGACGACGATGGCGACTGGCATAGCGCCGGGCGCGTCCAACGGGTCGAACACCTGCCCGAACTTGTAAGCCACCTCGCCGGACAGGGGGTGCGCACCATCATCATCCCCGCAGCCAACAAGGACATCGAACCCATCGACGGGGTGCGCATCATCCGCGTATCCTCATTGGCCGACCTGACGGCCATCAACGAAGGCACCCGTCCGGCATGCGACCGTATCGACCGGTTGGTGGATGAAGCACGCAACCTCATGGACACGCGGCAGGAAGCGTTGCTGGACGCGTGTGTCCGGGAGCTCGAAGACGCAGTGGACACGCTCAACGGCATCATCGAACAGGAAGACCGCGACCCCAGCGCACTGGAGTCGGCCGCCACCGCCGAAGCCGAACAAACCATCGACGAACTACAGGACCAGCTCGACACGCTGGAGGACAAGGAAAGGGAAGAATATTGAAAGCACCCGACACTGACCAAGCGACCCGCTTGGCCCGCGGCCGACGATTGAAAACCATGCGCACGGCCGCGGGCCTGTCGCAAAGCCAGCTCGCCGCGTCCATGAGCGCACGCTACGGCGTCAGCCGCTACGAGACCGGCAGCCGCGACGCGGGCAACATGACCCTGGGCATGGCAAGCAAACTCGCCGCCGCCCTGGGCGTGGACGTGGACACGTTCACCCGAACACTATTGGACATTCCCGCGTGGCCCACCCTGCCTGCACGCCGCTACGAAACCCTCAAACGCCGCCTGCGCCGCCTCGGCCACACCCAAGCATGGCTCGCCGAACAGACCGGACTCACCCCGTTGCAGGTCAGCCGCTACGCGACCGGCAGCACCTATCTGAGCCAGTTAAGCTTGGAGCGCGCCACCCGGATCGCGCAAACCGTACAAGCGGGGCTCGTGGACTTGGCGCAGTGGTGACAAGGACATCGAAACCGCCGCCTAACCCGGAAAACTGCGGCCGCCCCGTCCGAACATGCGTCGGACGGGGCGGCCGTGGTAGAGAAAATGCCAGCACGACAAAACATGCCGGACGACACAAACCATCATACCCCAGTACACATCACACTGTGCCGAGCTTGTCTGATATGAGGCGATTGACGTCCTCTCGGGATTAAAATCCCGAGATTCCAGCACTTATACCAAGTGTTGAGGTTTGCATGAAACCACTGCATGCCGTCCGCGTGAAGCGGGTGGCATGTCTTGTGTGGTTGGCTCATGCGAAGCACCGTCCGTGCTTCTCAGGTGTTTCAAACCGGCTTCCAGTATGTTTCGTGCGGCGTTGATGTCCGCGTTCTCCATGTGCCCGCAGTTCTGGCAGTGGAAGACCGCTTGGCTCTCACGGTTTGCTGCTGCCGTATGTTTGCACTGGTTGCAGGTTTGTGACGTGTACGCAGGATTCACCTCGATGAGGGTGCAGTCCGGCGTGAGGGTTGTCTTGTATTCAAGCATGGCTCGCAACGTGGAAGGGCTTGCCTCCAGCATGGAACGGTTGAGCTTGCGTTTTGCAGACTGACCATTCGGCAGGTACGCGCCCTCGTGTTGTGGGTCTGGTTTCGGTTTGCAACGGCGGGTCATGTTCGCGGTTCGCAATGCTTCCACGGCTATCATGTCGCATGTTTTGACAAGATGCGTGGTGTACTTTTGGTACAGGTCGGTGATGATCCGCTTCTTTTTCGCGTACAGTTGTCTGACCTGTTCGCGTTCATGCTGGTACCGTTTTGACACCCCGTCCTTGACGTACTGTTTACGACTTTTCCCGCTTGCTTGAGCTTTGCGGTTCATGGCTTTCTGACGGCGGCGTATCTCACGATCGATGCGATCAAGCTTGTGTTTCGGCAGATCAAGCATGATGCCATCCGATTGGGTGGCTGCGTGCGCCACGCCCACGTCAATGCCCAGCTTCCGCCCGGTCGGCTCATGCTGGAGGGGAAGTGGAGTGTTGGTGAACGACAAGGTTCGCCGCGTCCAATTGACTCGTATCGCCGTGTAGTCTCGGATTGGCTGACTGACACGAATGTGGATTCGAATGGTGAACCGTGTGCCATGCTCGCGATGTTCTTTGGGATTCTGCCCTTTGACTTCCACGATGCCGTGATTGCGGTTGACTTGATGATAGTTCGCGTTCGCACCTTTGTTATGCCAGCATGCGAACGTCTGGTCATTGTGTTTGCGGCTGATGAACGATGGGAGTCTTCCCATACGACGATGGTGTGCGAGGTTGGTCTTGCGTCGTGCGATCGCGGAGAACCATTGCGTGTTCTCGACGCGTTCCGGCGACTGGATGACCATTGCGGGCATTGCAGCGATCCATGAGCATTCGACGCGCATGGTCTTCACGCTCCGCTCGTCGGGATTGGTGCTCAATGGGTGGTGGGTGCGGTCACTGTTGATGATGTAGCGGCGTGAGCGAAGCGCGTTGAACCTGTACCGCCAACCATCGCACAGCCACCCCATGATGCGCTCACCATTGGTGGAGTACTCGCTCGTACCGTCGTCACGGTCGCCTATGTAGACGGCTGCTCCCTGCACGTCTACTCGTTCGATGACCGTTTGTTGACTCATGTGAACCAGTATACCATGATTTTGATTACTATTAATAGTGAACGTATGGTGATTGTGGCGGTTCATCTCGGGGTTAAAACCCCAAGCCTTCCCGCCCCAGAAGTAGGTAAAGCTCACAACTGGCGGTTCGCCAACCAACGGTAAGAGGACGGGCAGCAAAAGGGTGGGGTGGTCAAACTTCGACCACCCCACCCAAAATCGCACCCGGCTGTTTAATGTCAACGAAAACACCCAAGGATGCAGAGAACAATATAGCACTTTCATTGAGACAACGAGCCCGCCGCACCACGTCTCCTATGCCCGGTGAATACCAAGCGCCATGACGATGTTAGCAATGAACTTATCATACGTCAGCTCCGTCGAGGGCTCATACACCACGCCTCTTTCAGGATCTGCAAACACGAGCCATACGGCTTGATAAAGGCTTTTCCGACGTAAACGATCGCACAGGAAAAGAAACCTATCGAGATATGACGCGCCCTCGAAGATCGGATCGACCCCGTAATGCGACGAATGGTACCCTCTGTTGATAGACCGACTAGCGTCGCAGTCGTGCACAATCATCACATAACCCATGACGGGTGGGATGCTGCCAGAGCCGAACAGATGCTCGGCAAACGCCGTATGCGCATCGACGGCTGAGCCAATGGACTCCTCGGCGCGGTTGTTCGCATTGTTCCCAAACGAGCTGTTGATACTTTTCAACTCAATGGCGCTCACAAGGTCAGGTCCGTCAAACGCCAGAATATCCCAGTTCTTCGTTGGCCTGAACCAACCAGGCAACGTGCACTCACGGCCTCGGTCGTACACATCCCCAGGTTCAAAGCCAGCATCAATCAGATCATCGCGTATGATGGCCGCAATTGCGTCAAGGTGCTTACCTGACGTGATGCCCTGCCGTCCACCTTGGTCAACATGCCCAGCAATGATCTGTACCATACGGGCACGAGCTATTGCATCATACATGCCCAAAATGGCGTCTTCAAGATCAGCCCTCACCCCATTGCCTCCTCATAAGCCGACTCGGCATATCGCGTCGCCAAAACCCTGTCCCTATTGTCGAAAGCGCATGCCAAACCCTCCCTATTTACTTCGCTTACCTGCTCATATTGCGGCAGATGCACTAGGCGCAGATACTGCGCTTGGAACCGCAGGGTCCCGCCACGCATCTTCACCCCTAACACATCGATGAAACGTCGAGTCGTATCTGCCATAAGCAGACCTCCTAGCGCTTTCAGATCCCATACATCAGAGGAGATCCAGTAGCAGTTATGGTGCGGATAACGGCCATGGGAAAGAATCGGGTCAGGATGGGTGGCCATGTCCGGCATTAGCAGCAAGTCCCGATCAATTAACCCTGGCGTCAGTTTGTCAATAGTGCGATACCAGTTGGACTTGTTTTTCCTCGCAACGTGTCGCTTGATAAGAGCTTCTTTGTGTTCCTCGAAATATGTTTTGAGCTCAGGGTAATCGTCAAGGTCAACAAGCTCGCCAGCAGCATTCCATGGGTTGACCAGCCAACGTTTATGGTTCGGCTTCCCGCGCCGGTGGTCGCGCATGTAAAATACAGGCACCATGCGGTCGGATTCAACAAGATTCTCGTTTTCGGTGAGGAAAACATCATCGCAGCCAGTGGCGATGCCGATGCCGAGGTGGACTCCTGCTTCCTCAAGATCAGGCAGCCGTTCACATGCCTGAGATACGAAGCGTACAAGCTCCTGTCTGCCGAGAGGATATATCTCAGCCCCGTTTGGCTTGTCAATCTCAAACGCCTCGAAGCGCTCACCCACCAGTTGAGGCGAGCCGTCTCGCAGCCAATCCAGCACGTCAGATGCATCCGCATCGCAAAAATCAGCCGTGCAGTTTACGAAACGCAACGTATCCGTCGCTACTCCCTTGCATATCGTCGTGATGGCGGGATAAGCATCCACTGCATCATCAAAAGCATTGACGCCATGCATGCGCACAAGTGACACGAGGTCACAATCGGTGCCCATGCGGGCACGCAGCAATTTTCCGTACTTGTTCTGCAACCACCGGTCGGCGCAGATGAAGCACAGGGTCCCACCATCCCGCAACACATCCAACCCTCGGTCGAAGAAACTTACATACAAATCACAACCCGTTGTGACCGAACGCTGATGTTCGGCATAAAGCGCACGTTTTTCCCGGTCGATTTTCGTCGCGCGAACGTATGGGGGGTTGCCGATAATGAAATCACAAGAGGGAACCTCATCAAGGATGAAATCACCACATACCAGCCAGTGCTCAACAAGCGAACACGCCTGCTGGCGCGGACACCCCTTGCCCACAAGAACGTCAATAACAGCGCACCTTGCCGTTTCAAGGGATTCAGGGTCGATATCATACCCGCGTACCGAGTCGGCAAGCTCGGACCATTCACCGTCCCCCGTCACCAATTCATCAGCCAGTCGTTCTGCAATTGCAGTAAGGAATGCGCCACGACCGCAGGACGGTTCGACCACCATCTTGTTCACAATGCCCGCTCCGGGAGTGTATCCGGCAACATCCAAAACCAGATCGACAACCCAGCGTTTCGTATACACAACACCGTGATGCTCAGTCGTCATGCAACCCCCGTTTGTGATCTCGAACGGTAGACCGTGCTCTCTTACTACCATCTTAGAGAAACGTGTTTCGCTTCCTCTGTGTCCAAGCCCAACAGCTCAAACATTTTCATGTTCTCATCTTTATTCGTGGGGCTAGACGCATTTTGTGTGGCTGGCGTGTCTGCCATGCTCACTCCTATTCAGGACGCCATGTCCCACCATAACCACCGGCAGCGAGGCATGTTGGCACGCCACACCGAGTACTGCTTATTGCCTGTACTTCAGATCGATGAGGAAATCATGCGCGCCGGTCTGTGTGACATGGACCGGGGTGAACTCCGCCCCTGTGAGCGTGCGGGCACTTTCCAATCTTTCCCGCGGGATCCCCGCCCATGTGTATGCCTGTCCTCATGTCACGCGTCATGGTGTTCTCCGCCAACCGTCGTGCCATCGGCCTGCATGCGCCGTCGGCGCTCGTATTCTTTTTTTGGCTTCCCGGATGGAACGATCGTCGCAGACTCTCCCCGTACTCTTTCGGGGTCAGGCCGCGTCCGGTGGCCGCGCTCGGCGTGTCGGGTGTGGGCGGCATGGTTCCGGACATGTGCGGCGCTCCTTGCTGGCAGGGTTTTCTCTTGTAGGACGGTCCGGAATCGAACCGGCACCACCATCCGGGCACGAATGGTGGCGAACCTGCTATACCGCCCTGGATGCCGACCGGCGTCTAGAATCCGGTCGGGCAATCCGGTTCCCGTTCTCCCACATTCGCAGCCAATACTGCTCCCCGTCTTCCATCGGGGGAACAGCTACCCGTTCAGTGAGGTTCACAGCCGGAACCGGATTTGTGGGCTGGCGGGAATCGAACTCCGCGACCTCCGGTTTAAACGTCCGGCGCTCTGTCCTCTGAGCTACAGTCCCGCGCATGCCCACCGTCATGATCGGCAGGACATGCGGGATGCGTTCACCATCGCCTTATGGTGTTGCCGAAGATGGCGTGTCTTCGACCCTTTCGATCTTTAATAGGATCGGGACGAGCCTGCACCAAGGCCCGCACGTGGGGCGGCTGGACTCGAACCAGCATCCACTAGTGGCTCTGCCATTGAGCTACACCCCTGACGGACGGCGATCAACCCGTCCGCGATTATCCAACCGACACGCGTCAGCTTCGTATTGGCGAAGCACCGGTCGGAAAACCATCCACGGATTGACGGCCGCCTGGACCGGTCCCGCGACACCCTCCACGACAGAGAGTTCGCGGGACCGTGTCCACATCCGTGAATGGTTCGCAGGCGGGGCAGGACTCGAACCTGCAACATACGGTTCCAAAGACCGTCGTGCTGCCAATTGCACCACTCGCCTATACCATGCGGCCTGTGCGGCCGCGATGGTCACGGTTTGCGCGCCCAATCACCCGCTGGGCGCCCTCCGCCGGTGCCGGAGGAGACGGACACTGCCCGCCTGTACGCCACCATGCTTTGCTTGGTCTGCCGCGACAAGGTGGATGCCGTGGGGAACCCGCCACATGGATTCCTATGCCCGCCGATGTCCACGCTTGGCGGGGAGCGTATCCTTACGTGCCTCCGGTAGGATTCGAACCTGCGACCGGACGGGTAGAAACCGCCTGCTCTGATCCACTGAGCTACAGAGGCAATCTCTTTCCCCCCGAGCGTATGAGTACGACCACCCGAGGGGAAAGAGCTGGAATGCCGGATTCGTTTTCACCAGCAGCGCCAAGGTACGGTGCGTGAGCTCCGTTTTAAGCGTACCGTCCGTTAGGTTACTAGCCTGACTGTGAAGCCCGAACGTGCCTTGCCCTCCATACCGTAGGGCGTTTCAGCCAATTCCATGGACACCGAGTGATGGCCGTCACCCGGTATCTGTGCTTCCCACGGGATTCGAACCCGTACTGAACTGGGTTTGAGTCAGCCACCTCTACCAAATTGGGTCAGAGAAGCGTGACCACCTGCCCTCGCCCGACGCGAGGGATGTCCGACAGTCGGGATGTCGGCTCTTCCGTATGGCGTCACAAGCCGATGGTCGAGCTTGCTTCTTTCGTGCTCCCCGTGGGACTCGAACCCACAACCCAAGGCTTAAAAGGCCCCTGCTCTACCAATTGAGCTAGAGAAGCGGTCACATTTTGTGCAACTGATTTCAGTATAGCATACGGTGTTTGGAACCCGGCCCCCAGTGTGTCGCCGCATGCGCTAGGATGCCCGCACGTCATCGGTTTGCACAGGCTATACTAAAATCATCCGCATAAAACAAAGGACAAGAGGAAAGGTAGCATCTACTTTTCCTCACCAAAAACGGTTCCGCCACCAAGGATCCGTGAAGCACTAGAAAGGAGGGAGGACTGTACCCTCCCCATGAGGGCGGTCCGCCCATGATGACCCTTATCGGAGACAGCCTGCTGGTCAGGCTCAACGCATACCGCCGTCCACGACAGAAGTTCTACAGTGCCGAACTTGCGCTACGCATGTACTTGAGCGCCGCGGCCGGCAACGGAGGGCGACTGCTGTGGGTTGGCAGTGTCGCCCCATATAATCCGGATTCCATTGACGGGGAGAAACACATCACCAATCTCATTCTGCTCAATCCAAGCAACGCGCACGCCGTCGCAGGACACATAGTTGGGGTCGGGCCACGATATGACCCCACAGCTGGATCACCGATCGCCGGTTATGAGCCAGTGGCGCCACTCGCGCAAATCCCGAACGCGACATGGATCGCGCTCAAGGACGTGGAGGACATCCCACGGTTCGACGCCAGCGACTACATCACTGTGACTCCACCCGACACCTACACCCCATCCCTACCCCTTGTCGAAGCCCTCGGCAGGAAAGAGCTGCGGAACAAACGGTTGTGGATACGCCCGGCCAGCGTCGACAGCGCGGAAGACTGAGGCGTTATACTGTAATCAACTGCACGAATCATGAGGGAGCACCGACCATGGGATACGGAAGCGAAGCCATCATCCAACGCATCGGCGTGAAAACAAACAAGGGCATCATAAGCACGCCCTTGGGCGCCAACATGCAGGTCAAATACAATCTCGACAGCGACCAGACCCTGCTGCGCATCTTCTCCGAATGGGCCGATTCTCATGGACGCAAGGTCCTCATGCCGTTCACCGCGAACTGTTCCATCGACGCATTGCGTGCATGCGACACGTACATCGCGCTGGCGGCCGACAAGAAATACCTGATGGGGCGCATCGCCGACTGCGGCGAACCATGGGACGCAAACCACCCGCAGGGCACCCCCGGATACAGTGTGCCGGACAACTATATGGCAGCATCGCAAACGTTCTGGGTCGCGTTGGACGATGTGGAATATGGCGACGAGTTCGATTTCACCAACTGGTGGACATCCCCCGCCCAAGGAACCGAGATCAACTCGCTGGAGCAGATGTTCACCGAAACAAAGGTCGCGATGATGTACGCAAGCAGAATCGACTACTGAAGGAGGCCACCTTGAAAATCGGATTCATCAAACGCGACACCACGCTTATACCCCGATACAGCGCACTGGTCACCGTGCGTCTTGACGATCAGGATGTTCGCGTCTGGTCGGAAGGGCGCCCCCTGCGGGTCAAATTCCTGCTCATTGAATTGGCGCGACCAAGCGGGCATGGCGAGTGGACTGTCAAACAGGTCAAAGTGACTGGATGGTCGGCGAAGGGTCGAATCCCCCGTGACCGTGCCGAACCCACCCCCGAACAGAAACACCGCCTCATCGAGGATACGACACAATGGCGTCAGGCATCCTATGAGACAGACGATTTCATGATGACACCGGAGATTGAACGTATCATCGAGAAGGCCGTTGCCGACGTGGCAGCGGATTGCGCGGCGGCGAACAATCCCTGATGATTGTACGGGTGATGAATGCATATTTTCGTGTTGTAACTATTTTCTTATTCTATCCCATTCCATGTGTTTTCTGTTATACTAAGTTACATGAAATTAAGTCAGTACGCGCGTAAGGAAGGCATCACGTATCGTGGTGCGTGGCTGCGTTGGCAAA
>SKEB01001170.1_pt1 | contig 12274 bp, 13 predicted proteins | sample 4826561 | NCBI WGS metagenome assembly SKEB01 (sample SAMN11008820, study PRJNA524170) | human gut metagenome | biome: Human fecal sample; material: Feces; isolation source: fecal sample from pouch patient p17 | host: Homo sapiens | place: Israel: Tel-Aviv | collected 2016-03-29
CTATATATAGTATCTCCCGATTTTAAAAAAGGAGATTGTTATGCTCACTTATTCCTCTCAACAACAACTTAATTCTGTAAATTATCAAGATCTCTCTGTTTTACCGATTGTGATTAAACGTGATGGATCTAAAGCGCAGTTTGATGCTCAATTTATTTTAAATGCGATGAAAAAGGCAGCACAGGCGGTCAATATTGAGGATGACGGCTATTTTGAACAACTCAGTCAGGAGATCAGTTTTGAAATTCTGAACGGGGTGAATCAACAGATTGATATTGCTGATATTCAACAGGTGGTCGAAAACCATTTAATGCAAAGCCGGTATCCGCAAGTGGCGCGTGCTTATATTGAATATCGCCACGATAGAGATAAAGAACGTGAAAAACGCAGCCAATTAACGCAAGAAATTGAAGGGCTGATTGAACAAAATAATGTGCTGCTAATGAATGAAAATGCCAATAAAGATGCGAAAGTGATTCCGACACAACGGGATTTATTGGCAGGCATTGTTGCACGTCATTATGCGAAAAGTTATTTGTTGCCGAAAGAGGTGGTTCAGGCACACGAACGTGGCGAAATTCACTATCACGATTTGGATTATTCCCCATTTTTCCCAATGTTTAACTGTATGTTGGTTGATTTGCAGGGAATGTTGACCAATGGTTTTAAAATGGGCAATGCTGAAATTGAGCCGCCAAAATCGATTACAACTGCAACGGCGGTAACCGCTCAAATTATTGCTCAAGTGGCGAGCCATATTTATGGTGGAACAACCATCGATCGCTTGGATGAAGTGTTAGCGCCTTATGTTGAAAAAAGTTACCAAAAACATCTGCATAATGCAGAAGTGTGGCATATTCCTGATCGGGAGGGGTATGCAAAAGCTTTAATCGAAAAAGAGTGCTTTGATGCATTTCAATCTTTGGAGTATGAAGTCAATACGTTGCATACAGCTAATGGACAAACTCCATTTGTTACCTTCGGTTTTGGGCTGGGGACAAGTTGGCAGGCAAAATTAATTCAACGTTCGATTTTGCAGAATCGTATTGTAGGCTTAGGCAAAAACCATAAAACCGCTGTATTTCCTAAATTAGTGTTTACGATTAAACGTGGTTTAAATCAGCAGCCACAAGATCCGAATTATGATATTAAACGGTTGGCATTGGAATGTGCGTCTAAAAGAATGTATCCGGATATTCTTAATTATGATCAGGTGGTGAAAGTGACAGGTTCATTTAAAGCACCAATGGGCTGTCGTAGTTTCTTAGGTCGTTATGTTGAGAATGGTAAGGAAATTCACGCCGGACGTAATAATCTTGGTGTAGTGAGCATTAATTTACCGCGTATTGCGTTGGAGGCTCAACACGATGAACAACGTTTTTATCATATTTTAGATCAGCGTTTAGCGATTGCTAAACAAGCCTTATTAACCCGAATTGCACGCTTGGAACAAACCAAGGCAAGAGTTGCACCGATACTCTATATGGAGGGCGCTTGCGGAATGAGATTGAAAGCAGATGACAATGTTGCAGACATCTTTAAGCAGGGCAGAGCTTCAATTTCACTCGGTTATATCGGTATTCACGAAACGATCAATGCGTTATATGGACAAGGTCATATTTTTGATTCTGACAAATTACGGGAAAAAGGTGTGGCAATTGTGCGTTATCTCAGCGAAGCAACCAAAAAATGGCAGGCGGAAACCGGCTATGCTTTCAGTTTATATTCAACACCAAGTGAGAGCCTGTGTGATCGTTTTTGTCGTTTGGACAGCAAGCAGTTCGGGGTTGTTGAAGGCGTAACCGACAAAGGTTATTACACCAACAGTTTCCATTTGGATGTTGAGAAAAAAGTGAATCCTTACGATAAATTGGATTTTGAAATGGCGTATCCACCTTTAGCGAGCGGCGGTTTTATCTGCTATGGAGAGTATCCGAATTTGCAACATAATCTAAAAGCATTGGAGGATGTCTGGGATTATAGTTATGACCGAGTGCCTTATTATGGTACTAATACGCCGATCGATGAGTGTTATCAGTGTGGATTTACCGGTGAATTTGAGTGTACCAGTAAAGGCTTTGTTTGTCCGAAATGCGGTAATCACGATAGTGCTAAAGTGTCGGTTATTCGTCGGGTGTGCGGTTATTTGGGAAGTCCGGATGCCAGACCTTTTAATCCTGGAAAACAGGAAGAGGTAAAAAGACGGGTTAAACATTTATAAGGCTTGAAAATGAATTATCTACAATATTATCCGGTTGATGTTGTTAATGGTGAGGGAACACGCTGCACGCTGTTCGTTGCCGGTTGCACTCACCAGTGTCGTGGCTGTTATAACCAAAAAAGTTGGTCATTTGATGCCGGTGTGCCTTTTACTGATGCAATGGAAGAGCAGATTATTCGGGATTTACAGGATACACGTATTCGTCGTCAGGGGCTATCGCTCTCCGGTGGCGATCCGCTACATCCGCGAAATGTTGAAAGACTGTTGCCATTAGTGAAACGCATTAAAACGGAGTGCAAAGGCAAAGATATTTGGTGTTGGACAGGGTATCGTTTAGCGGAATTAAATCAACAACAGCGAGAAATGTTACAGTATATTGATGTTTTGATTGATGGTAAGTTCATACAAGAGCAGGCAGATCCAAGTCTGGTTTGGCGTGGTTCTGCTAATCAGGTTATCTACCGCTTTAACATTTAGATTACTTTTTAGGCTAAAGTTTATACCTATTTTTGGTTATAACTGCTAAAAATTTCATCATGTAAAGCAGATTGTTGTGATATTAATCACATCTTTACAGAAATTTTTAACAATAAGTTAAGGCTTTTGCTAGAATTTGTCCGTTTTGAACAACTATTGTTAAAGGTGAAATTATGTTGTGGTTCATTATTGCTGTTGCTTTATTAATAGCTGGCTATTTTATTTATGGATCTATCGTAGAGAAAGTTTTTAAGATTAATCCTAAACGTGAAACGCCAGCACATTTAATGGCAGATGGTGTTGACTATGTTCCTATGTCTAAAGGCAAAATTTGGTTAATTCAATTATTAAATATTGCAGGGACTGGGCCAATTTTTGGACCAATACTTGGTGCATTATACGGGCCAGTAGCAATGTTATGGATTGTTTTTGGTTGTATTTTTGCTGGAGCAGTACACGATTATTTTAGTGGTATGTTGAGTGTGCGTAATGGTGGTGCTTCCGTGCCTAATTTAGCCGGTAAGTATTTAGGACAACCAGCCAAGCATTTTATGAATATCTTGGCACTGCTGTTGTTGGTATTAGTAGGGGTGGTATTTGTTACTTCACCTGCTAATTTATTGACTAACCTTACAGTTAATGAATTACCACGTTTCTTTGATGTTTCTTTTGATAAAAGTTCAACTTTAGCTATTTGGACATTAATTATTTTTGCCTACTATATTGTAGCCACACTTGTGCCGGTAGATAAAATTATTGGTCGAATCTACCCATTATTCGGTGCTTTATTGTTATTTATGTCCGTAGGAATGTTTATCGCATTATTAGTTGAAGGCAAACCTTTGTTCCATTCCTTTGGCGGAGATATATCATTAACGGATTTCTTTAAAAATCTTAATCCATCAGGTTTACCACTTTGGCCATTATTATTTGTAACTATTGCTTGCGGTGCAGTTTCAGGTTTCCACGCTACACAATCACCATTAATGGCGCGTTGTATGGAAAACGAAAAAGAAGGAAGGTTTGTATTCTATGGTGCGATGATCGGTGAGGGTATTATTGCTCTTATTTGGTGTGCAGTAGGTTTAACTTTCTATGATAGCCCTGAATTAATGAATGAAGCGATTAAAGCTGGAACACCGGCACAAGTAGTTTATGAATCAGCAACAACTATGCTAGGTATGTTTGGTGGTTTCTTAGCAGTACTTGGTGTGGTAGTGTTGCCAATTACTTCTGGGGATACTTCATTCCGTGCAGCTCGATTAATTATCGCTGAATTTTTCAAAATGGATCAGCGCCATTTAGTTAAACGATTAATTATTGCTATTCCATTATTCGTTATAGGATTCATTATCTCTAAAGTAGATTTCCAAGTGATTTGGCGTTATTTTGGTTGGGCAAACCAAACTACGGCAATGGTGATGTTATGGACAGCTGGGGCATATCTCTATCGTTATAAGAAATTTCATTGGATTTGTACTATACCGGCTATATTTATGACAATGGTTTCGGCAACTTATTTAGCATATGCGAAAATTGGCTTTGGCTTAGATTATACTGTGGCAGTATGGTTAGGTGTTGCTATGACAGTAATAGCTGTTGTTGCTTTCTTCTTGTTATTAAAACCAATTGCTAATGGAGATCCCGATTCAGAAGTTACCACTGCTTAATTATTGATTTTAAATAATCGATTATGCAAAATAGCCATCTACTTTTTCTAGATGGCTATTTTTTATTATGAAAACATTAATTTATCTCCATTTATTCAGCGCTTGGTTAAGTTTAATTCTGTTCGTGTTTCGTGGCGGTTTGCAATTACAAGCCAAAGATTGGCGCCAATACAAATTGTTGCGTATTTTGCCACATATCACTGATACCGTATTGCTATTGAGCGGTCTCTCTTTTTTAATCTTTTTCCAGTTTCCATTGATGACTTGGCTGCTGATTAAAATTGTTGCCTTGGTGCTCTATATTATTTTGGCAGCAAAAGCGTTTAAACGACAAAATCCACAAAATAGATTGCTTTTACCGGCGTTAATCTGTTTTATTGCAGCGATGTTATTAGGTTATTTCCATTAAGATTATGCCGTTTTTTGATACCCACACCCATTTAGATTATTTGGCACAAGATCTGAATCAATCATTATCGCAACTGGTGGCAGAGGCAAATGCGCAACGAGTTGAGAAAATGTTGGTTGTCGGCATTAATCGACAAAGCATTGATTTTTTGCCGACTTGGCTCAGTGGGCAACCGAATCTCTATTATGGTGTGGGATTGCACCCTCTTTTTATTGCTACCCATCAGCGTCAAGATTTGGATTATCTGGAACAACACTTGGCACAGCAAAATAACCAATGTATTGCGGTGGCGGAAATTGGCTTGGATCGTTATCCGGCAGACATCATCACTGAGCAAATGTGGCAGAAACAGTGTGAATTTTTTGATGCACAATTAAGTTTGGCAAGCCGTTACCATTTGCCGGTGAATCTACATTCTCGTCGTGCACACGATCAGCTCTATACCTTTTTAAAGCGACATCAATTGCCGAAAGCCGGTATTGTTCACGGTTTTTCCGGCAGCTATGAACAGGCGAAACGATTTGTTGATCTCGGCTATAAAATTGGTGTTGGCGGTACTATTACTTATCCACGTGCGAATAAAACTCGACAGGCAATTGCCCATTTGCCGTTATCCGCTTTGGTGCTTGAAACGGATAGCCCGGATATGCCAATAATGGGTTGGCAAGGGCAGCCGAATCATCCGGCACATTTGCCGCTTATTTTTGCAGAATTATGCCAATTAAGATCAGAAAATCAGGAGAATATTGCAGAACAGCTCTGGCAAAGCAGTGTGCAGTTACTGTTGTCGGAAAAGCAGAGTTAAGCATGATGAGCTAAATTGTTATTTATAGCTGAAGTCATTACAATAAACGGATTTTCTATTGATTAAGGAATTACTATGTCAGATATTGACCAATCATTAAATTGGAAATCCACCTCATCCATTCAGAACCTGTTAAAACGCGCCAAAATTATTGCGGATATTCGACAATTTTTTGTTGATCGTGGTTTATTGGAAGTTGAAACCCCGATTTTAAGCGAGTTTTCGGTGACAGATGTTCATCTTTCTACCTTCCAAACAGAATTTACACCGCCTTTTGATCAGAAAAAAACGCTGCATTTAATTACCAGCCCGGAATACCATATGAAACGCTTATTGGCAGAGGGTAGTGGTCCGATTTTCCAAATCTGCAAAGTGTTCAGGAACGAAGAGGCGGGAAAACGCCATAATCCGGAATTTACGATGTTGGAGTGGTATCGTCCTTTTTTTGATATGTATCGCTTAATCAATGAAGTGGATGATTTATTGCAACAAATTTTAGATTGTCCGCCGGCGGAATCTTTGAGCTATCAGTTTGTGTTTCAGGAATATGTTGGCGTTGATCCATTATCAGCCAGCAAAGCGGAGCTGGTAGAAAAGGCAAAGGCTCAGGGGTTGGTCAATGCGGATATGGAGGGAAGAGATACATTGTTGCAATATCTCTTCAGTGAAGTCGTGGAAAAAAATATCGGACAGGAACGCCCTATTGCGGTGTATCATTTCCCTGCAGCACAGGCGGCATTGGCACAAATCAGTTCGGAAGATCATCGTGTAGCAGAGCGTTTTGAGTTTTATTATAAAGGTTTGGAATTGGCGAACGGTTTCCACGAATTAACAGATGCCAATGAACAGATGCACCGTTTTGAACAGGACAATTTGTTGCGTGAAAAATTGCATTTGCCACCGCAACAAATGGATAGCCGTTTTCTGGCAGCATTGAAATCCGGAATGCCATCCTGTTCCGGTGTGGCGTTGGGCGTGGATCGTTTATTAATGATTGCGTTATCGACAGACAATATTGAAGATGTCATCTCTTTTTCGATAAAAAATGCATAGATGGAGGCAAAATGAGAACACTTTTTTTAATGTTGATTATACTGTTGGGATTAAGTGCTTGCTCTTCATCGGTGAAATCACCGTTACGCAGCAATCAGCCGGTGATTAATATTGAAGCTGTATTAGCGCCATCGTTGCAGGTGTCAGCCAATTCATCACAGCTTGAAGTGAAAAATCGAGCCGATAAACTGATTAAAACGGCTTTCCTGCTCACTTGGTATGATAAAAATGGCGTTACTCAACGTGCCGATTGGCAACAGGAAGAGCAGTGGATCGGATTAACTTTGGCAGCACAGCAGCAAAAAACGATTCAATTACAAAAGCCGAATAAAAACAGCGTGAATTATCGTGTCTACTTTAAAGCTGATTAAATAAGTAAAATGGAGCTGCAAACATCGGGAATGACACGAGGCAGTGAGATTATCACCATTGCCGATCAGCGTTATGTTGTTCGTTATCAAACGCCTGAATTGGCGTTGCTTGGTGTTGATCGTGCGCGAGAGGCGGCGGTTTTGAACTATCTGGCTGCGGTTGATAATAAGGCAATGATTTTCCCTACAATGATAGAACAACATTCACAGCAACTGGTTGTGAGCTATATTTGGGGGAAAACGGCAAAAAAATGGACGAAGCCTTTGTTAAAAAAGGTCGCGGTGGCACTAAAACAGCTACAACAACAAACCGTTTTTGCAGCGTTGGATGAGGTGAATATTATTGAGCGTTGTGCTGCTCTGGCTAAATATGCACCGCATTTAATTGCGCCAACAATAGAACCGCAATTAACGGAGCTGAAAAGCTTGTGCCATTTTGATTTGCATCTTGGCAATATTGTAAAAACCGGTCAAAAGTTAGCCTTTATTGATTGGGAATATGCCGGTTATGCTCATCCGTTTTGGGAGCTGGCGTTATTTTTGCAAGCTAACCATTTAACAAAAAGACAAGAAAATTATTTTTTAAAGCATTATTTTAGCGATCATCCACTGCTTTCATTTCGCCAATGGCAAGCGCAAAAAAAGTCTTGTTTGCAATGGGCAGATTATTTGATCGCATTATGGCTTATTTGTCATCAACAACTGAATTGAGGGTGTTATGTCTAAATTAATCGTTGATTTACAAGGTAAATCAGTAGAGGCGGAAGAGATTGAAATTCTTAATCATCCGTTAATTGCCGGCGTTATTCTGTTTTCGCGTAATTTTGAAGATATTCCGCAATTGCAGCATTTAATTAAAACCATCCGACAAAAAGTAAAACGCCCACTATTGATTTGTGTTGATCAGGAGGGCGGCAGAGTTCAGCGTTTTCGTAACGGATTTACGCAATTACCGGCAATGCAGGCGTTTAGTGCATTATTGGCGAAAGAGGAACAACAATATTGGGCGCAAGAGAGTGCGTGGTTGATGGCATCCGAAATGATTGCAATGGATATTGATTTAAGTTTTGCACCGGTTTTGGATGTCGGTCATCAATGTAAAGCGATCGGGGATCGCAGTTTTCATCAGGATTGGCGACAGTTATTGCCGTTAGCGGAAGCTTTTTGTAACGGTATGTTGCAGGCAGGAATGGCAACGACAGGCAAACATTTTCCGGGGCACGGACACGTTATTGCCGATTCGCATTTGGAAACACCAAGGGATGAACGCCCTTTTGCCCAGATTCAACAGCAAGATTTGCAACCGTTCCAGCAATTAATTGAAAAACAGAAATTGAATGCAATTATGCCAGCACACGTGATTTATACTCAGGCAGATACACAACCGGCAAGTGGCTCAAGTTTTTGGTTAAAACAGGTGTTAAGACAACAGCTTGGTTTTAAAGGGATTATTTTTTCTGATGATTTAGGAATGAAAGGTGCCGGTGCGATGGGCGGTTTTGTTGAACGGAGCCAACAGGCATTGGCGGCAGGTTGCGATATTCTACTATTATGCAATGAACGTGCCGGTGTGATTGACGTGCTGGATCGGCTGCAATATCAACCGACAGCGCAGGAAAAAACAGCTTATTTACAATTAACGAAGAAAAAAACGTTTTCGTTATCTCAATTACAAGCCAGTGAACGTTGGCTAAAAGCGCACCACTTTTTGTCGGCATTACAACAGAAATGGTTAGAGGTAAAAGGCTGATGCATTGTCTTTATTTTGCACAAGGAAAATGCCGCTCTTGTGCTTGGCTGGAACAACCTTATCAACAGCAAATTGAGCGTAAACAACAGCATTTGCAGCAATGTTTATCCGAATTAGTGAGCGAAGAAACTATTTGGTTTCCGCCACAGCAATCGGCACAACAGGAGATGCGTAATCGCGCCAAAATGGTGGTGAGCGGTGTAGTGGAAAAACCGATATTGGGTATTTTAACCGATCCCAATGATATGAACAGTGCAATTGATCTTACTGATTGTCCTCTTTATCCGATTGAATTTAAACAAATTTTTGCTCAATTAAAAGATTTTATTGCTAGAGCCGGGCTTGTACCCTATAACGTGGCGAAGCGTAAAGGCGAGTTAAAATATCTATTGCTGACACAAAGCCAATTTAATCAACAGTTTATGTTACGTTTTGTGTTACGCAGTGAAACAAAATTGCCGCTAATTCGGCGGGAATTGCCGGCATTACGACAAAAGTTGCCGCAATTGGCGGTGATTAGTGCCAATATTCAACCGCAACACGCTGCGATTTTAGAGGGAGAAACCGAAATTTATCTTAGCGAGCAGCAGATGTTGGAAGAGCAATTTAACCGGATTTCGCTTTTTATTCGACCGCAAGGATTTTTTCAAACTAATCCGCAAGTCGCGAGTGCGTTATATCGTACTGCGCAGCAATGGACACAATCATTGCCGATTAAGCAAATTTGGGATCTGTTCTGTGGAGTAGGCGGTTTTGGTTTGCATTGTGCATTGGCCAGAAAACAGATTGACGCAGAAGTATCATTGGTTGGTATTGAAATTTCGCCATCGGCAATCCGTTCCGCACGTGCAGCGGCGGAAAAAGCTGGATTGGATAATGCGACATTTCAAGATCTTGATGCGAGTAAATTTAAAGCAAATCAAGGAGATAAACCTGATTTGGTGATTGTAAATCCACCAAGACGAGGCATCGGTGAAAAATTAGTACAATATTTAAATGAACTCCAACCTCGTTTTTTGCTATATTCCAGTTGTAATGCAGTCACGATGCAGCAGGATTTACAACGCTTATCCGGTTATCATTTAAGCAAAGTGCAGTTGTTTGATATGTTTCCACACACGGCACACTATGAAGTGTTAGTGTTGTTACAATTAAATAAATAAGTTTCACCGCAGGAGGTAAATATGAAAAAGATTGAAGCAATTATTAAACCATTTAAATTGGATGATGTGCGTGAAGCACTATCAGATCTTGGTATTACCGGGATGACCGTGAGTGAGGTAAAGGGCTTTGGTCGACAAAAAGGGCATACCGAACTTTATCGCGGAGCGGAATATATGGTGGATTTTCTGCCTAAAGTGAAATTGGAAATTGTTGTGGTCGATGAGCAGGTTGAACAGTGCGTTGAGGCGATTATTGATAATGCACAATCCGGCAAAATCGGTGATGGCAAAATTTTTGTGTACGATGTTGAACGGGTGATCCGTATTCGTACCGGAGAAGAAAACGAGGATGCAATTTAGTGGGAATCATTTATGTTGTGTTTGCTTTAGTCGCCGGTGTCGGGCTTGCTTCGCAGGCGGCGATTAATAGCCAGCTTAGTAAAGTGGTTGTCGGGCAACCGTTAATTGCGGCATTAATCTCTTTTGCTACCGGAACATTAGCGTTGTTGGCGGTATGTTTGTTGAAAACCAATTTATGGGAAGGCTTACAAAACCTTGCCGGACAACCGTTTTGGAAATTTATTGGCGGGCCGTTAGGTGCATTGGTGGTATTTACCACGATTTTTCTTGCGCCGAAGGTCGGTATTACCAATATGCTGTTTTTTATTATTATCGGACAGTTGGTGGCGGCGATGATTATCGATCATTTTGGCTTAATTTATATGCCGGTGCGTGAAGTGACTGTCTGGAAAATGGTGGGTATGTTGGTAGTAATGGGCGGATTATTGCTGTTCTTTTTCGGCGATAAATGGTTTTCAATAAAAGGATAAAAAATGACACAGTTTAAAGTTGGATTAGTTTCTATTTCAGATCGTGCCTCGCAAGGTGTTTATGAAGATAAAGGGTTGCCTGCTTTGCAGCAATGGCTAGAGCAGGCATTAATAGTGCCTTTTGCGGTGGAAAAACGTTTGATTCCTGATGAACAACCGTTAATTGAGCAAACATTAAAAGAGTTGGTGGATGAGTGCGGTTGCCATTTAGTGTTGACCACCGGCGGCACGGGGCCGGCAAAGCGAGATGTGACACCTGATGCAACGTTAGCGGTGGCAGATCGGGAAATGCCCGGGTTTGGCGAGCAGATGCGACAGATTAGTTTGCAATTTGTGCCGACAGCCATTCTTTCTCGTCAAGTCGGTGTGATCCGCAAAGAGAGTTTAATTCTTAATTTGCCGGGACAACCAAAAGCAATTAAAGAAACATTGGAAGGGTTGAAAGACGAAAATGGTAAAGCGATTGTGAAAGGGATTTTTGCTGCTGTGCCTTATTGTTTGGAATTATTGAGCGGAATTTATATTGATACGCATAAAGCAATTGTTGATAGTTTCAGACCAAAGAAAAAGTAGAGCTAAAAGTTGAAAATAAAAAATGGTTGCCGGTAAGTTTAAAAACAGCAACCATTTATTTATATCAATTATTTAGGCATAGTAGACAAAATTGTTGCTAAAAAGTGGCTTAAAGCCTTATAGTACAAGGCTTTAAGCCCTCTTTTTGAAATATGAATAAAAAACTGCCCATTTTGCCAAAGTGCAGAAATAAAGAAACATGGCAAATTAAATAATTTTCAACGTTATTTTTGTCACCAATGCCATAAAACATTTACGTTCAAAAATAAATTAGATCCAATAAAAATTTGGTCTGATTACACTAGTGGAAAACAAACCTATCAACAACTTGCAATTAAATATCATTGTTCCGTTAGAACCATTCAAAGATATATAGATAAATCCCCCAAAACGCCATTAAAATTACCTCAAAATCGATACCTGAACATTATTATGGATACCACCTTTTTTGGTCGCTATTTTGGTGTTTTAGTGCTGATGGATTCAAAAAAAAATAAGGTAGTTTGTTATCACTTTATACGAACAGAAAAGGATATTTATTACAAATTAGCATTAAATCGACCAAGAGAAAAAGGCTATATAATTCAATCTATTACTTGTGATGGGAGAAGAGGATTAATGAAAGATCTTTTTAATACTCCGGTACAGATGTGTCAATTTCATATGATAGCTATTGTAATGAGAAAATTAAGAAAAAAACATCAATCATCAGCAGGTAAGGAATTAAAAATTATCACTAAAACAATAACAGAAAGCACAAAAAATGAATTTTATCTTCGCTTACATACATGGTATTTAAAGCACGAGATTTTTTTAAAAGAACGAAGTGAAAAAGCGAATGAAAAAGGCTATTTCCCATATAAGCATCGAAACATAAGAGGCGCTTATGCCAGTTTAAAATGGTATATGAATTATTTATTCTCTTTTGAAAAGTATACTGAAATAAATATTG
>SKEB01001171.1_pt1 | contig 12269 bp, 8 predicted proteins | sample 4826561 | NCBI WGS metagenome assembly SKEB01 (sample SAMN11008820, study PRJNA524170) | human gut metagenome | biome: Human fecal sample; material: Feces; isolation source: fecal sample from pouch patient p17 | host: Homo sapiens | place: Israel: Tel-Aviv | collected 2016-03-29
ATAGAAGAGGGACTCTTAAGCAGGCTATTACGAATATAGTTGACCATCAAGATATTTTGTCGCGCAATTTGAATGAAGAGTCACTTCGTACTGACGCATCAGCGTCAACCTTAGCTGAGTTTTTAATTCATCAGGATGAATATATAAAGATTGAATCAGGTAAAAAAGATTTTTCGATTGAAACGAGCCATGAATATAACAAATTGATGGAGAAATTAAAGACATATATTCATGAAACTCAAAGCATGGAAACCATCCGGCATGCGTTTGAAATCGCGCAAAAGGCACATGAAGGACAGATTCGCGCTACTGGAGAACCATATATTATTCATCCGTTAGCAGTGGCATATATTCTGGCAGAGTTGGAAATTGATGCACAAGGGATTATTGCAGCTCTTCTTCATGATGTAGTAGAAGATACTGCGTATACGCTGGAAGACATCCGCCGTATTTTTGGGGATGAAGTTGCTTTTATAGTGGATGGGATTACAAAATTGTCACAGTTCCATTATAAAGACAAAGAAGATCAGCAGACGGAAAATTTTCGAAAAATGTTTTTGGCTATGGCGCAGGATATTCGTGTAGTAGTTATAAAATTAGCCGATCGTCTTCATAATATGCGTACACTTGGCATTTTTAGACGTGAAAAACAGATACGCATCGCAAAAGAAACCATGGAGATATATGCCCCTTTAGCCCATCGCCTGGGTATTTATAATATCAAATGGGAGCTGGAAGATTTATGCTTTCATTATCTTCATACTGAGGAGTATTATGATCTTGTCCGACAAATGCGGCAGAAACGCAAAGCTCGTGAAGAAATCGTAAATGACACTATGGAAGTGCTTCATCAAAGTATAAATGATGCGGGCATTAAAGCGACTATTACCGGTCGTCCCAAACATTTTTATAGTATTTATAAAAAAATGAAACGAGATAATAAAGATTTATCTCAAATTTATGATTTATATGCAGTGCGTGTAATCGTAAATACAATTCCTCAGTGTTATGCGGTTCTTGGAATTGCGCACTCCCTTTGGAAACCATTGCCTAATCGGTTTAAGGATTATATCGCTGTACCTAAGCCCAATATGTACCAATCTCTTCATACAACTGTAATCGGTACAAAAGGACAGCCTGTCGAAATACAAATCCGTACTTGGGAAATGCATCATATTTCAGAATATGGTGTAGCCGCCCATTGGAGATATAAAGAAGGGAATAAAGCAGGGACGAAAGATTTTGACCAAAAAATCAGTTGGCTTCGTCGGCTTTTGGAATGGCAAGATACTTCCAATTCAAAAGAGTTTTTAAACGCTTTAAAGTTAGATGTATTTTCTGATGAGGTTTTTGTTTTTACTCCCAAGGGTGATGTTATTAATTTGCCTAAAGGATCTATTCCTATTGATTTTGCCTATCGTATTCATACAGAAGTCGGGAATCACTGTGTAGGGGCAAAAGTTAATAATAAAATTGTTCCGCTTGATACCAAATTAAAAAATGGGGATATCGTTTCAGTGATTACAGCAAAAACCGGAAAACCAAGTTATGATTGGATTAATATGGTAGGCTCGACCGAGTGTAAAGCCAAAATCCGAAGCTGGTTCAAGAAAGAATACAGACCTGAAAATATAACACATGGGCAGGAACTTCTTATAGCGGAAACAGAACGGCAAGGATATAGATGGAAAGAAATTACGTCTAAAAATCGCCTGGATGATGTGCGGAAATATTTTAACAATATTTCAAAGGATGATCTTTTTGCTGCTGCGGGATATGGTGGCCTTTCAGTAAAGACTATCATACTTAAATTGATTGATCTTTATAAAAAAGATCTTAATGAACAGAAAATTACCGGGTTAAAGACTTCAAAAGATTTTGAAAACTTAAGAATGCGGAGCCTAAAAAAAAGGGTAAGCAATGGAATTCTTGTAAAGGGAGAAGATGGATTGGTAGTTCATTTATCCAAGTGTTGTAATCCTGTTCCCGGTGATGAAATCATTGGTTATGTTACACGCGGCAGAGGAGTATCTGTTCATCGTACAGATTGCCCCAATGCCATTAATCTTTCGGATAAAGACAGAACCATTGAAGTAGAATGGGAACAGGAAACCAGCGGTATGTTTTTAGTTACGATTGAAGTTATTGCCTATGATCGGACCGGTTTAATGGCCGATATTTTGGCGGTATTAATGGAACTGAAGCTTTCTGTTTCTACAGCTAATGTAAAAGTTGAGAATACCGGGATGGCTGGAATGAATTTGGGAATACAGATTAAAGATTTGCAACAATTGGAATTTATCATGACAAAAATACGTCGTATAAAAGGTGTTCATTCAGTTCATCGTATGCGTTCTTCTCGTGGAGGATAATATGAGATCTGTTATTCAAAGATGTAATTGGTGCAGAGTACTTTCTGAAGGGAAGGTGTGTGGAGAAATAGGTAAGGGGCTGGTTGCCTTGCTGGGTATTAAGCGTGGAGATACGGAAGAAGATGCATTATATATATCTGATAAGATACTGCATTTAAGAATTTTTGAGGATGAAAATAATAAGATGAACCTGTCGCTTTTGGATACGAAAGGAGCGCTTATGATTGTGTCACAGTTTACCTTATATGGAGATTCCAGACATGGGCGTCGGCCAAGTTTTACTGAGGCGGAACTTCCAAAACAGGCGAGTAGGCTTTATGAACATGTGGTGCGGAGCTGCAGGATAGAAGGAATAAAAGTAGAAACTGGAAATTTTCAGACACATATGCAGGTAGCACTTGAAAATGACGGTCCGGTTACTTTGCTTCTTGATTCGAAAAAACTTTTTTGACACTTATCACAACTTCAATTTGGGAGGGAATTTGCATGAAAATAACCTATCTTGTCCTCGGTCCCTTTATGACCAATACATATATCATATATGATGAAAATACAATGGATGCTGTCATAATTGACCCCTCCTTTACTCCTGAAAATATTATTCGTGCAGTAGCTCAGCTAAAAGTGAATGTTAAAGGAATCTTTCTGACACATGGACATGTAGACCACATGGCCGGACTTAACAAGTTAAAAGGAGTTTATAAAGAAGCCCGTGTATATATGAATATCAATGATAAAGAGTATTTATCGGATCCTAAAAAGAATCTTTCTGATTCATTCCCTCAGCCAACGATTTGTAAAGCAGCAGATTATTGGGTAAGTTATAGAGAGCATATAAAAGTAGGAAAACTTGATTTTACCGTGTTGGATACATCGGGACATACTCCCGGAGGAATTTCTTTTTACATGGAAAAGGAAAAGGTTGTTTTTACCGGAGATTCCCTTTTTCGAGAATCTATTGGACGTACGGACTTTCCCGGTGGAGATATAAAAAGGCTTTTGCAGACCATTAGAAAAAATCTTTTTTCATTATCCGATGAAGTAATTGTTTTGCCTGGACATGGGGAGGCAACAAGCATTGGATATGAGAAAAAACATAACCCGTTTTTGGTCGGAGGTTGATGATGAAAAGAACCGCAGAATTTTGGATGCGTATTTCCATAACTTTATTTTTTATATTACTTGCGCTTTCAGCGCCGATTATTTTTTTCCCGTTCGGAATATCTCTTATCCTATCTATTTTGCTTACACCGCTTGCTCAAAAATTATATAAATGGATAAATATGACCGGGATAAAGAATATCCCTTATGATATTCCGATTATTATATCTTTTGGTATATTTATTGGAATTATATATCTGATTGCAATTCATATTTTTGTACCATTCATCACGGAGTTAAGAGCGTTTACAAGAAGTATTCCTGCTACATTCTCTGCATTGCAGTCAGCAATTCCCGAGTTGGAAGCAGCTTATCATTTGAGTTTGCTTCCTGCGGAGGCGCAAGGTTTCATTGCAAAAATGATTCAAGAGATAGGGGAATATACATTGAGACTTGCACAATTCAGTTTGTCAGCAATATTTTCTTTTGCCAGTACAGTAATTGAATTGATTGTTGTACCTTTTATTACTTTTTACATGATGAAGAAGGGGAGAACGTTTTCCAATAAGTTTGCTGAACTTTTTCCGGAAAGGTATCATGCACACATAAAGAACTTGTTTAAGGAAATTCATTTTGTTTTAAAAGCATACATACATGGACAACTTCTACTGTCGGTACTCATGGCGTTCCTTGTTTTTATTGGAATGTGGATTATGGATATTCCATACCCATTGGTTATTGGACTTCTTGCCGGGGTTGTGGAGATGGTGCCAATCATAGGTCCAATTATTGGGGCTGTCCCGCCTATACTTCTCGGTCTTTTGCAGGGAAGCAGTGTTATGATTCAAGTTATTATTTTCTATGTGGTTGTACAACAGTTAGATTCTCATTTTATTATGCCGAAACTTATGGGATCGATTATTGAAGTTCACCCAGTGGCAATTATCGCAGGAGTGCTTATCGGCGGAAGCCTAAAAGGAATATTGGGGATGATGATAGCCGTCCCTGCGGTGGCAGTTCTTCAAATATTATTACGCCATATGTGGTATTACGATAGATATAAAGTCTTGCGCTAATGGAGGGTAAAATGAAAAAATCAGCAGTAATGAATACGTTAAAGAAAAAGATTCGTGAACATAAATATAAGTTTACGACACAGCGCCAGGTTATTTTACAGGCATTCCTCGAAAGCAAAGAAAACCATATGTGTGCGGAAGATGTATATGAATTTGTTCGGGATAACAATCCGGAAATAGGGCTTGCAACCGTATATCGTTCGCTTGAATTGTTTACATCACTTGAGCTCTTAAAAAAATTGGACTTTGGTGATGGCAGAAGTCGTTATGAATTAAATGACCACAATTTGGCACATTCGCATTATCATTTAATTTGTCTTAAATGCGGAAAAGTGATTGAGTTTTCCTATGATTTTATGAATAAAATGAAAGAAAAAATAAAAAAAGAAAATGGATTTGCTATTGTCGATTATCAGTTAAAATTTTATGGCTACTGCGCTGATTGTGAAAGAAATGATAAAACTGATAAATGATTTATTTGCGTATATATATATATAATGTTAGAATTATTGCGTTAATGCCCATTTGAATTTTGAGGCATTACTTGATAAGTATTCTTTTATGAGAATAAAGAGGTGTTGAGGATCTTGCAGGCATTAAGAGGTACACAGGATATTCTGCCTGATAACATCTATAAATGGAATCATGTAGAATCCGTTATTAAGGAATTATGTGCTCTCTATGGGTATAGTGAAATTAGAACTCCTATGTTTGAGGATACAAAGTTATTTCTTCGTGGGATTGGTGATACTACGGATGTGGTAGCAAAGGAAATGTATACGTTTGAAGACCGGGGAGGACGATCAATTACGTTGCGGCCGGAGAACACCGCAGCCGTAGTCAGGTCTTATCTTGAACATAAATTGTATGGAGATCAGCAGGTACATAAGCTGTTTTACATTGGATCAATGTTCAGGTATGATCGTCCGCAGGCAGGGCGATATAGAGAATTCCACCAGTTTGGAGTGGAAGTTCTTGGAGCATCGTCCCCAGCGGCAGATGCGGAAGTAATAAACCTCGCTTATACGCTGTTTAAAACGCTCGGGCTTAAAGAATTGGAACTTCATATTAATTCTATTGGAGACTATAAATGCAGGCCCATATATAGACAGAAATTAATAGAGTTTTTTGAAGAAAAGGAAGATCAGCTTTGTGATGATTGCCAGGCTCGTCTTCATAAAAATCCACTCCGCATCTTGGATTGCAAAGAAGATAGCTGCCGACGTGCCTCTGCTGGTGCACCGAAAATAACAGATTATCTTTGTGATGAGTGCGAGAAAAAATTCGAGGCAGTAAAACGATATCTGGCAGCATTGGAGATCCCTTATTCAGTTGATTCCCGCTTAGTGCGGGGGCTTGACTATTATACAAATACTGCGTTTGAAATTCAGTATCCGCCATTGGGAGCCCAAAGTGCGATATGTGGCGGTGGTCGTTATGATGGATTGGTAGAGGATGTGGGCGGTCCATCGACACCAGGAATAGGATTTGCTGTGGGCCTTGAAAGACTGTTGCTTGCGCTGGAAATGCAAAAACTGATTCCGGAACCGGCAAATCGCAAGAAAGTATATATTGTGACACTAGGGGAAGATGCTATTGTGGAAGGCATCAAGATACAGCAACACCTTCGTGACAAAGGTGTTATTGCGGAAATTGATTTGCAGGATCGCAGTATAAAAGGACAAATGAAACAAGCCGGTAAAAATAATGCGGAATATACAGTGATTATCGGCGCTAATGAGATGGAGAAAAAAGAAGCTGCCGTAAAAAACATGGAAAACGGAAAGCAGCAGGATATTCCATTTCTCAAAGTATCTGATTTCATTACAGAGTCGAGCAGACAGTAAATAACTGCAAAATATTTTATATTATTAATGTTTTAAAGAGGTGCTCAAATATGGAAACAATGGCAGGTATGCACAGATCCTGCGGATGCGGCAGAGTTACAGAAAAGGATTGCGGAAAAGAATTAACCTTGGCGGGATGGGTAAATACCCGTCGGGATCATGGTGGATTGATTTTTATTGATTTACGGGATAGAAGCGGCATTGTACAGGTTGTCATGAGTCCACAATATGGAGAAGACGCGTTTCATAAAGCGGAAGATGTGAGAAGTGAATATGTATTGGCGATAAGAGGGATTGTTAGAGAAAGAAGTCCTGAAACCGTCAATCCTAAAATGCAGACAGGAAAAATAGAAGTGGTTGTTTCAGAAATGCGTGTTTTAAATAAAGCTAAGACACCTCCTTTTTATGTTGAAGATGGAATTGATGTAGATGAAACCGTAAGGCTGAAACATCGTTATATTGATTTGCGCCGTCCTGAAATGCAAAGGAATTTGATTATGCGCCATAAAATTGTTCACGAAATGAGACAATTTTTGGATGCACACGATTTTCTTGAAGTAGAAACTCCGATCTTAACCAAAAGTACGCCTGAAGGTGCGCGCGACTATTTGGTACCAAGCCGTGTTAATCCTGGTAAATTTTATGCATTGCCTCAATCGCCGCAGCTTTTTAAACAGCTTCTCATGGTATCCGGATTGGAAAGATATTTTCAGATAGCGCGTTGTTTTCGTGACGAAGATCTTCGTGCGGATCGCCAGCCGGAATTCACACAGTTGGATATAGAATTATCCTTTGAAGATCAGGATTTTATCTTGGACTTAATGGAACATATGATGCAGAGAATTTTTAAAAATGTCCTTAATGTGGATATTCAGATTCCATTTAAGCGTATTACTTGGGATGATGCTATGAATCTATATGGTTCCGATAAGCCGGATCTTAGGTTTGATATGCATTTTTATGATATTTCGGATTTACTTCGAGACACCGGTTTTAAAGTATTCCGTAATGTACTTGATAACGGTGGGATTGTAAAGGCGATTACCGTGAAGGGGGACGCCGCAATTCCCCGACGTGAATTGGATGGCTTAGTGGATTATGTCGGGAATTATGGCGCGAAAGGGCTTGCATGGATCGGTCTTAATAAAGATGGCAGCTTGAAATGCCAGATTACTAAATTTCTCGGAGAAGATAAGATCCGCGAAATTGGTAAATTCTGTGAAGCGGAAAATGGAGATCTTATTCTCATTATTGCAGATAAGCCAAAAGTTGTCGCCCAGGCGCTTGGCGAACTCCGCCTCGAAATGGCGCGCCGTATGAATCTCATTGATGAAAATGAATTCTGCTTCCGCTGGGTAACTGATTTCCCGATGTTTGAATACAGCGAAGAGGATAAACGCTGGGTTGCAGAACATCATCCCTTTACTGCTCCGCGTGATGAAGATGTCCAGTACTTGCTTACTGATCCTTCAAAAGTATATGCTAAGGCCTATGACATGGTTTTAAACGGAGTTGAGGCAGGTGGCGGTTCACTTCGTATTTATCAGGAGGAACTGCAGGAAAAGGTTTTCAAGGCGATTGGGATAACACACGAAGAAGCACAGGAAAAGTTTGGGTTCCTTTTGGATGCTTTCCGCTATGGTGCGCCGCCGCATGCAGGGATTGCCTTGGGACTTGATCGGCTTGTAATGCTTATGCTTCGTTTAGGGTCCATCCGTGATGTTATTGCATTTCCAAAAACACAGAGTGCTATCGATCAAATGACACAGGCACCTTCAGAAGTTGTTGATATGCAGTTAAAGGAGCTGCATATCAGAGTAGATGTTAAAAAGGAAAAGAATTTATTAATTTAATTTATACCTACTGCAAAACGCATTTGTCATTTTGAAGAAAAAGACAAATGCGTTTCTTGTATGATGATGGCAGAAACTTGTAAAACAGAATACTTTTTGCTACACTAATATTAAAGATAAAACCCTGCTGTGCACGTGTCGCTTTATATTTTGAACCAACACCTTTAAAAAGGGAGTTCAGAATCGATTTGTGGATTCAATGCCCTTCTTCAGGGACTGAAGGAACAGGTCATGAGGACACCCACCTGCATCTATGCAGACTCAAAATACAGCATTAAACGACATGGTGGGGTCATTAAATGCAATGCCGCTAAGGTTTACTTGGCGGCTTATTCTTATGGGGAAGAAAAGATGGAATCATTATTTGACATATCAGATGAATCAAACGCATATGCTCCGCTGGCGGATCGAATGCGTCCGGAAATACTTGATGATATCATAGGGCAAGACGAGTCTGTAGGGAAAAACTCTTTCCTTTATAAAATGATAGAAAGAGATACAGTACCATCTCTTCTTCTCTTTGGGCCGCCCGGATGTGGAAAAACGACAATTGCATCTGTTATTGCAAAGATGACTAAGTTCAAATTTTTAAAATTAAATGCGACTTCCAGCGGAGCTAAAGAAATTCGCGACATCGTTCCCGCTGCCCAAAAAGAATTGCAGTACTATGGAAGAAGAACTATTGTATTCATCGATGAAGTTCACCGATTTAATAGGGCACAGCAGGATTTATTACTGCCTTATGTGGAAAATGGGACTTTCATATTGATTGGAACAACTACGGAAAATCCTTATTTTGAACTGAACGGTTCGTTACTGTCCCGGATAAGATTGATTCATCTTAAACCGCTTAGCATCGATTCAATCGTCCTTATCCTCCAAAAAGCGCTTACAGATAAAAATAAGGGATTGGGCATGCATGATTATCATGCGGATGAAATAGTTCTTAAAAATATTGCTGCATATGCGGCAGGTGATACTAGAATCGCGTTAAACTTATTGGAGCAGGCTACAACAAGTTTGCCATATGGCGGGGTACTGACTGAAAAAGAAGTACAGGGGGTTGCCGGGGAACAAATGTCCGTGTATGATAAAAAAGGTGATTATCATTACGATATTGCTTCCGCATTTATTAAGAGCATGCGTGGAAGCGATCCCCAGGCAGCTCTTCACTATCTGGCAAGAATGATTGCAGGGGGAGAAAAAACCTCTTTTATTTCACGGAGAATTATAATCTGTGCGGCAGAAGATGTTGGATTAGCGGATCCCGATGCTCTTCGTGTGGCAGTATCGGCAGCACAGGCGGCGGAAATGGTTGGATTCCCGGAAGCGCAGATTATTTTGGCGGAAGCAGTATTATATATTTCGCTTGCTCCTAAAAGTAATAGTACGGTTGTCGGTATTTCTGCTGCGATGACAGACATTGCAAAGAAGAGTAACTGGTCTATTCCGCGGCATTTGAAAGATGCACATTATAATGGAGCGAACAGGCTGGGATACGGAATAACTTATAAATATCCACATGCATATGGGGGATGGGTTAAACAGCAGTATCTGCCTAATGAACTTTGTTCTGCTGTATATTACCGCCCTGTATTGAATGGTGCAGAAGCGGAGATTGTAAAAAGATGGAATAAAAGGATGAATAAGGAGTAGGAAGGTTTACCGAACTGATGAAAAAGAAAGCACATATTACACGCGAAAAGAAAAAAAGCCAGGGGACGAATAGAGTTGAAATCACGGGAATTGTTATGATTCTTTTGGGTTTCTTTGTATGCCTCAGTTTAAGCGGCTATGGCATGGGAATTGTGGGAAATCTGCTGCGTAATGGATTTTATGTACTCTTTGGAGTGGCCTCATTTGGGGCGGCCCTTGTTCTTATCTTTACGGGAGCAGTATACGTATTGACAGGACATGCGCCAAATATGACACGTCGTCTTGTTTTTTCTTTAATTGCCGTATGGATACTTCTAGCCGGCTATCATCATCATATGCTCCCTGCCGGTAGTACCTTTTCAGTAGATTCTTTTATGACATATGGAGGAATGTTTTGTGGGATCCCGGTGGGCATAATACGTTTTTTAGCGGGAAATATAGGGACGACAATCATTTTGACCGGTTTGTTTGTCATAGATATTTTACTGTTAACACATTGGTCAGTTTCAAACGGTGCTAAAAAGGTTGGGGAACAAACTGAAAAAAGGATTGGTCATGTTAAAGCGAGAATACGTGAAAAGCAGGAAGCATATCATAGCGCCCGTAATGCGGCGGAAAATGCAGGAGAACAATATAATTTAACAGACTTTATTTTCCATAAGCCTATCATTAAAAATATAAAAAAAGATGATACGGAAGATCTTCCTGTTAATGTATTTTCTCCTGCTGATGAAAAAGGGAAACCTGTATGTGGTGAAGCAACAGACCAAACTGTTTCCGAGAATGCACAGATTTTATTGCCTGAAGATAATCCTGAAGATAATATTGATATGCTGGAAGGACATAAAGTCTGCGAAGAAAATACAAATGATATTAAAATAAATAGTAAGGCAGACATGCCTGAAGCAGAAAAAAATAATTTTTACTCATTTCCACCTCTGTCTCTTTTAAAGGAGGGAGAAAGCTCCGGCAGTTTGGAAACGAATGCTTATGGAAAAGCGAATCGTCTTGAGACAACATTAAAAAGCTTTGGTGTAAATGCCAAAATAGTTCATGTAAGTATAGGACCTGCTGTTACACGTTATGAACTTGAACCTGCTCCGGGGGTACGCGTATCTAAAATAGAAGGTTTGTCGGATGATATAGCGCTTCAGCTGGCAGCCACCAGTATCCGAATAGAGGCGCCCATCCCCGGGAAATCTGCAGTAGGGATTGAGATTCCTAATGCCAAAACGGCTGCAGTATCATTGCGGGAAGTTCTTTCCAGCAATGCTTTTCAAAAAGGGAAAGGAAAGATACTTGTGGCATTGGGAAAAGATATTGCAGGGAAGGTAGTGATTACTGATCTGGCTAAAATGCCGCATCTTTTGATTGCCGGGCAAACCGGAAGCGGAAAGTCGGTTTGCATCAATACCATAATTACCAGTATTCTCTATCATAGTCTTCCTGAAGATGTAAAATTAATCCTGATCGATCCCAAAGTGGTTGAATTATCCATATATAATGGGATTCCTCATTTGCGCACGGAAGTCGTTACGGAGCCCAAGAAAGCGGCGGGTATCTTAAATTGGGCTGTAACAGAAATGGAAACCCGTTATCGGTCTTTTGCGGAAAAAAATGTTCGTGATATTAATGGATTTAATAAGCAAAATCCTGAAATGAAGATGCCATTCATTGTCGTTGTGATTGATGAGCTGGCAGATTTGATGATGGTGGCAAAGGACAGTGTGGAAGATGCGATTTGTCGATTAGCACAAAAAGCAAGAGCTGCGGGGATTCATCTTGTTGTAGCAACGCAAAGACCTTCTGTGGATGTTATTACAGGCCTAATTAAAGCAAATATCCCCAGCCGTATTTCGTTTGCTGTCTCATCACAAGTGGATTCCAGAACCATTTTAGATAAAGCAGGCGCAGAAAAACTTTTAGGTAAAGGTGATATGCTTTTTAATCCATCCGGTGCATCGAATCCTATACGCATACAAGGAGCATTTATTTCCGATGAGGAAGTGGAGGCTGTCGTTTCTTATGTAAAGGAACAGTGCATCCAGCAGGATGTCATAGTATCTGATGAGACGAAAATAGATTTATCAGAGTGGGAACCTGCTGTTTCTTCAGATTCAGAGGAGCCGAAAGATGAATTATTGGCAGAAGCGTCAGAGTGGGTGGTTGATACCCAAAGAGCATCTGTTTCCGCATTGCAGCGAAGGTTTCGAATCGGCTACACTAGAGCAGGAAGATTAATGGATACCATGGAATTAATGGGAATTGTAAGTAAAGCTGATGGTGCAAAACCGAGAACGGTTTTAGTTTCTAAAGGGCAATTAAAAGAGTTATTTCCGGATCAAATAGAAAATTGAAATAAAT
>SKEB01001173.1_pt1 | contig 12261 bp, 9 predicted proteins | sample 4826561 | NCBI WGS metagenome assembly SKEB01 (sample SAMN11008820, study PRJNA524170) | human gut metagenome | biome: Human fecal sample; material: Feces; isolation source: fecal sample from pouch patient p17 | host: Homo sapiens | place: Israel: Tel-Aviv | collected 2016-03-29
AGAATGCTGAGAGCATTCTTAAATAAAAATTAAGGGTTTGACAATATTACTCTATTATGTATCTTTATGCTTTCTTATATGGAATCAACATGATCAGTCCTGCTCCGATAATGTCTATTACAATAAATACAACATATGGCAGTGTAAAACTTCCTCCGGAAACTTTCAGCAGCATAGCCATCAGGATAAATGCCAGTGTACGCACAACGTTTGCCAGCGGGTAAATGATACTGTTGGCAGACATAAACCCATCTCTTCCGAATACGGAAATGATCATAGAAGCCAGAAGGTTCAGAAGTCCTCCGATTCCAAGTCCGGCAAAAATACATCCAAGCCATACACATACAATGTTAAAGGATGTGATCAGCAATACCAGTGCAGCCACATAGGAAAATGCAAATACAATGGAAATGCTCTTTGTTCCGAATTTGGAATCGAGCCATCCCCAGAGATAACTTCCCGGAATTGCGATAATTGATGTAATGGACATAAATGTCAGTGCCTCGGCATTCGTATATCCCACAGACATCATACGTGGTACAAACTGAGAAATAATTCCAACCAGTACCATCCATAAAAATCCATACCCAAAAACGATTAACCAGGTGTTTTTATTTTTCAGAATGTTTCTGATGGAGTATTTTTCATTATCCACTACTACTTCCTGCGTAGAGACAGTTTCATCCAGTTCCATGTTGTCCGGAAGACAGTTTACATCCGCCGGCTCATTTTTTGCCCAGAAGAAAGTGACAATTCCTACGATAACTGCCAATACTCCAAAGATAACAAATGCTGTACGGATTCCTTTTGTTGCAAGCAATACAGCAAATCCGGCAACAAACGCACTGGAACTGATTGGTGCACCCATAGTCGCCCATCCAAGTGCAATTCCTTTTTTACGCGGAAACCAGTTTGCGATAAAAGCCGGACATGCTGCTGTACCGAATCCGGATGCAAAAAAGCAAATCAGCATCAGATCAATGGTATACAATGCCACCGACGGAACCATTCCGAGAAGTGCATATAAAATACCGGTAATAATCAGTGTAACTGCAGACATATTTTTCGGTTTTGTCTTAATGACCAGACGACCGAATACAAATCCACCCACCAGACCTATGAGACCTGCCGGTGTAGCCACTGAAAGTAACGTATTGGCATCCCAGCCGTGTGCCTCTGCAAATGCAGACGGGATCAGGTTCATACCATCCGTTGTAATTGCTGCGTAAAAGAAGTATAAGATCATTGTATAAAAGATTATACTCCATCCCCAGCCGCCAAAACGGTTATCTGTCAGGCTTTTTGATAATTTCTTTGTTTCCATAGTTTCTCTCCTTCTTTTTTCGGCTTTTCAAATCTGCTCACAATTCTGTTGTTCACATACTGCGGACACATATGAAATCAACCGCTTTCCCTAATTACCTTGACTTAAAATTCCATTTTAACCAGAAAAGAATCTTCTCCATTATGTATACCTCTTACATACATAACTTCATCTTCCCATGTATAACGTAATTTGGCAGTCTCTCCTTCACGCAATTCCTTTACATACTGTACCCAGATTGTTTTTGGTGTCTTCTCCGTATAAAAGTTACTATCCAACAGCTCTTCTACCCAGTCCAGATATTTTGAATTGTTTAAATGACCATTGTAATCGATTTCTTCTGTCGATACTGTCCGCTGCATCTGATTTCTGTAAACAGCCGGAAAACGCTGCTGCAATTTCGGAAGGTTCGGCTCTCCGCGAACAACAATCGGATTCAAAATTTTCATCTCTTCCGGCTGTGCAGCTACTGTTCTTGTATTCTGATCCATCAGTAAAAACAGCGACGATGTTGCCATCAGTGGCTCTCCATCAGCTGTATACATTGCATAAATCCGTGAATACAGATTCACCTTGTTTTTGCCCGGCCAAATGCCCAGAATCACCTGCTCCCCTTTCTCCGGTAAACGCAGCAGTTCAATATTCGTCCATGAAATCACCCAGCTTAATCCTTTGGCCAGCAACGCCTCCCCGGTAAGTCCTGCCTCCTGGTTAAAATGGCTTTCTGTAATGTGTTGCATCTGTCGTGCCAGAGCACCGATACTCATACGTCCGGTTTCATTGATCATATCTTCTGTAATTTCAAATGCAATCTGATAAACACCCTGCGGGCATTCTGTGGTAAAAAGTGGAACTCCCATTTTGTTCACCTCCCCATAATCATTATTCTATAAATTTGCTACTCACCGCTCATAAAGGCGGGACTCATCTCACATTTGATGTAAATTTACTTGTCCCATGAAAAACCATCCCATACAGGTTTTCCGGTATAAGTCTTGGCTTCCTCCTCTCCCTTCAGGACACGGATTGCGCCAAATCCAAGTGCTTCTGTCTCGAAGCTTCCTGCATAGTTGTAAATTGGTGCGATCCAGGAAATATACTCTGCCAGTTTATCGCAAAGTTCCGTATCTCTTGCCATGCCACCTGTCAGAAGAATAGCATCTACTTTTCCTTTTAACGCACCTGCCATCATAGCTGTCCATTTTCCCATGGAATAGATCATGGTATTGTATACAAGCTCCGCTTTTTTGTCACCATTTGCGATCATTGCTTTTACTTCGCGCAGGTCATCGGTGCCACACCATGCAAGTAATCCACCTTTGCTGGAAGCATAATCTTTCGCTTCATCCGGTGAAATACCTTTTTTGATGCATTTGATGACATCATCAACACATAAGTCTCCGGAGCGATTCGGTGAGAGTGGTCCCTGACCGTCACCTGCACGGTTTCCGTCAATCATTTTTCCTTTTTCGTGTGCAGTAATGCTGATACCACCACCCAGATGCAGGATGATATAATTGCAATCTTCATATTTTTTGCCCATCAGTTCACTGTGATGGATTGCCACCTGTTTCTGATTCAGCGGATGGGATTTTGCCGGACGGTAAATCCCCGGTATACCAGTCACACGAGCCATGTCACAGAGTTCATCTGTCGGCATTGGATTTACAAAAAATGCCGGAATATTTAACTCCTGACCAAGTTTATAACTCATAATAATTCCAAGGCTGGCCGGATGGCGGATACCTCCTACATCATTTTTTGCATGTTCATAGGCAAGTTCATCAATTTTATATGTTCCTCCGGCACATGGATATAACCCGACGCCACGACCGGAAACAGCATCCAGATCAGAAAGGGCAATCCCTTCCTCCTCCAGTGCTTTGCGGATCATTGCCATACGGACCGGTTCCTGATCTGCGAATGTTTTACACTCTGCAAAATCTTCTTTGTGATGATCTACCTCACGGTTTACAATCACTTTATCGCCTTTTACCACACCCATTTTCGTACTGGATGAGCCTGGATTGATCGTTAATACAGTAAATTCTTTCATGAGTTGCATTCTCCTTTTCTGCTAATACTCCTATTTCAAACACCGGTTACTTCTCACAAATAATGAACCTCAATTTTCTACTTAAGATTGAGCTTTTTCCTATTTTCCTGCCATAACTGCCAGCAATGCGATATTGTTATAAAGTTCGACATCTGTATCACTTCTGGAGCAGTCCAGAATCGGCAGACGGAATCCCTGATAAATTGGTCCATACACCTGCACATTATTTGCCAGACGCTGCACCAGTTTTGATCCGATATTGCATCCTGCTGCATCCGGGAAAATCAGTACATTAGCATGTCCTGCTACTGCACTTTCTCTTTTTACTTTTTTCTCTCCGACTCTCGCATCCACTGCTGCATCTGCCTGGAATTCTCCGTCAATTTTCAGATCCGGTCTCAACTGCTGTGCCAGTGCAACAGCTTCACGCACTTTTTTTACAGGTTCACTTAATCCACCGGAACCATCGGTTGAGAAAGAAAGAAAGGCACATTTTGCTTCGGTTCCAGTCAATGTCTCGAATGTCTCGCAGGAAGAAATTGCGATTCCGGCATGCTGTTCAACTGTCGGCTGAATGCAGACTGCACCATCGGACATACCGATCAGATTTCCCTGATCTCCGGCAAATCCGTCAATCTCTTCAATGAGAAGTCCGGAAGCTGTTGGACAGTTTGGCTGCATTCCGATGATACTTTTTGCTGCCAGTACAAACTCATACGTTGTTGTATCTACTCCGGCTAATGTTCCGTCTGCTTCTCCCACTGCCTGAAGCAAAGTTGCCAGATACAGTGGGTGATCGATTCTTTTCTTTACAAAACTCGTTGGCATAGCTTTATCCGGAGAATTATTATATCTATCCAGTAATTCTTCTTTATAAGCTGTATCATTCACATCTACCACACGGATTCCTGACACATCCACACCGGCTTTTCCGGCAGTTGCTGTTACATCTTCCGGATTTCCAACCAGAATGATATTTGCGATTCCGTCTGCTGTTGCTTTTGCTGCTGCTTTGATCATATATTCATTGGTTACTTCCGGAATTGCGATGGTTTTTACATTTTTCTTTGCTTTTTCATAAATAGAATTCATGAACTGAAATGCCATTTTTTTACGCTCCTTTTTTTGAAATTTGGAGAAAGCCACCGTATTTGCAGCGACTTTCTCCGACATTTGGTTTTGATGTACAGTGAAATCTTTTGCAATGAAAACATTCTGACCAGATTTCCAGCGTACACCCAGGTATTCAGGTTAGGTATTATATAAGGTTATTGAAAATTACTTGTTTATAATCTTTCCCGTACAACGGCAACAAAATCTCCAATCGTATTCAGGTTACTTGCTTCCTGAATTTCAATTGTTACATTCAGCTGATCCTCAATAGTGGAAATCATGACGATCATCTTCATGGATTCATTGGATAAATCCTCTCGAATGTCGGTTGCCAGTGTAATGCCGGATGCATCTACACCGTAGGCATCTGCTGCTGCTTCGATAACAGTTTTTGCCACATCATCCAGTTCTTCGGATGACTGTGCTGCTGTCGCTGTATCAGAATTATTTGCTACCGGTGCATTCGAAGCAATTGTCTCTTCACCCAGACGTTCTTTTACTACATTTACAAAATCAGCAATTGTATTCAGGTTACTTGCTTCCTGAATTTCAATTGTTACATTCAACTGATCCTCAATGGTTGAGATCATGACGATCATCTTCATGGATTCATTGGATAAATCCTCGCGGATATCTGTTGCAAGTGTAATAGATGCTACATCTACTCCATACGCATCTGCTGCCGCCTCAATAACGGTCTGTGTGGTTGCATCATTACTCAGATCTACCGCTGCAGTTGCTGTTGCAGTTTTTGTCTCTTCTTTCTTTGGTTCCGGTGCTTTAATTTCCGGAATCTTTTTAAATCCGTTATCTTCCACCAGTTCCCAGGCTACAACTTTCATATCTTCATCCTGGAACAGTAACGGTTTTACTTCTACTTCATGCTCCTGAATATACTGATCAAATTCTTCGTATTTGTCATAATCTACATGCAGCAGACTTGCATTAAACGGATCCATACCAGGTACTTCAATCTCTACTGCAAAGTAATCTCCCTGTGTGTTACGGAATTCCGGATCACCAAATGCACCTTTTGTCGGGAGTGCCTGCTTTACAATACCACGCATATTTGTCAGATCCACCCACTCGGTATCCAGACCTCCGCACTCGTTACAGCACAGATAAGGAGGAAACTCGATATGTCCGCATCTGGTACATTTTCTTCCCAGAATGGTTCCTTCTTCCAAAGCATCATAATAAGTTTTTACAATTGGTTTTAAATCATATTTTGTCATTTTAACCATCGTCCTCCTCTCCTACTTTCTCTCCATCATGATATTCAATACGTTCTGGCTTCCGCCAAATCCACGGAGCATTGCGTGTTTTACATCATGATGAACCTGTGTTGCACCTGCATCTCCTCGCATCTGGTGAACTGCCTCATACACATCATGTAATCCGGAAGCACCTGCTGCATGACCATACTGGCAACGGCCACCGTTTGTATTGATCGGACGGTCTCCATCATAAGCAATACGGCCTTCTTTTGTATACTGCCAGCCTTCACCCTTCGGCAGATATTCACACATCTCGGCAGACAGGAATTCAGACTGATTGTAGAAATCATTTGCAAGGAAGATATCCATATCCGCACCTGTCAGTCCGGTCAGTTCTTTTACCTGACGATATGCATTCTGTGTTGCATACATCTCATTTCTCGGGTTTCCAGCCTCCACATTAGAATGACCGATACCAAGAATCTCAATCGGATGATCGGTATATTTATAAGCCAGTTCTGTCGGGCATACAATAATTGCTGCTGCACCGTCACAACGCTGTTCAAAATGAGAACCTCTCATGTATTTTCCAATTAATGGATTGAATTTGGAATGCAGATACTCATAAGCAGAATCCATACCATTTGCTGCTGCAAGTTCCTCATATGTATTATTGGTAATGGTACTCAGCGGATTTAATGCTGCTGCACGACGGCAGTTGACAGACAGATTTGTCATCATTGCATCGACATCCTCAGGGCTGATTCCATTCTCTTTTACGTAATAATCCAGCCATGATTCAGAGTTAAATGGCAGAGAACCACGGGTAAATAAGGTATAATCTCTGCACTGGGTAGAAGCCAGTACATCATGGAAAATCGCATCTGTACCGAAACGACGCTTTGTAACTACTCTGGTCGGATATGCGATGGAATACGGTGTCTCGATACAACCACTCAGAACCATGTCATACTCACCGGAAGCTACTAATGCAACCGCGGTCTCAACCCCCACATAACCGGTTGCACATGCTTCGCTGTGATGATAGGAGCCTTTTCCTTTCATTCCGATCCAGTTTGCCACATGCATGTTCGGTGTTGCCAGATTACTGGTCCAGCCCGGTCCGGCCTGTCCATGAATATAAAATTCCACATCACTGCCATCTACTCCGGCATCTTTCATAGCATCCCGCGCTGCATATGCAAAAAGCTCCTGCTCATTCATACCATCTACGGACGGATCATCCAAAATACGGACAAACGGAGTTGCACCCACGCCAATGATGGAAACGCTTCTTTTAAACGGTTTTAATTTCGGAAGATTATCATTAAAGCTCATTTTTCATTCTCCTTTTTATCAATTTTTACAGTTCACAATAACCATCTCTGCTGATTACATTGTATAAAAAATATGTTTCACTTTTTTTGTATGATGTCTGCGAAATATACAAACGTTTTTCTACACTAATATAGAATAAGTGTTTTTACATTGCTTATTATTTCGTGTATAATAAACAACAGACAGAGGAGGAATGAACATGTACATAGGATTAAAACAAATTCAAAACCAACTGACGGATTACCCAACTCTGCTGACATCATCCGATGGCACACATGCACTGACCGGTTGGAGTAAACTTCAGGATGCCCCGCAACCACTGACTATCCATTTACTGTACACATGTGTCTATACACCGGAGCTGCTTTCTTATCCGTTTATCCCGGATATGCATCTTCTGTGTATTGTTCCTGATAATATCAATATGGATATGCTCAACCGCCGGTTCCCTGATTTTGTAAGTATTTTATTTGTACAATGTAATCATCCGGAAGAACTCTATGCTCTCCTGCAAAATTATTACAACATCCAGTGCGGGGCCGGATATTACGGTGCCACACTGCTTGACTTTCTGGCTTTTGATGACGGGTTGCAGCCTGCGATTGATTATTCCTATCGGGTATTTGGAAATCCGGTTTTTGTATTTGATTCAAATTACAATCTCATCGCAGCTCCATTTGAGAAACTGAAAGGTCAGAATTTCACGGATCGGACATTGGAAAAGAAAGGCTTTACGGATCAGGATTTCAAAATGGTCAGCCGTCAGAACAATATTCATGAACGTGTAAAACGCAGCGAAATACCACTCCGAGCTTTTAACAGCGAACTTGGTTATGAACAGCTCTACTGTTCCATCAATACCAGTAAAGACCTCGGACACATCGTTGTGTCTGCTATTAATAAACCATTTGAACCAATCGATACAGAATTTCTGCTGACTTTGAAAAAATATATCAATGAGCAGATTAAAAAAGATGCCTTTATCCAGAATGCCCGTGGATTTAATTATGAATATTTTATCCGGGATCTTCTGGATCACAAAGTGGCCGCAGACCGGGCATCCATCACCCGAATGAATTATGTAAAAGATGATTTTAAGGGAAATAATTACTGTATTGTGATCGAAATTGCCAGAAGCCAGGAAACTATAAATGCACGGCATGTCCGCAATATGCTGGAGAGCCGCATTCCATATCTGAAAACCATTATTTATAACGGACAGCTGATCGCCATTATCACGATTTCCAACAAACAACTGTTGCCTCCGGAATATCTAAATGCCATGCAGAAGCTGTGTCAGGAAAATGGTCTGTATGCGGGCATGAGCAACTGTTTTCAGAATATTTTAAAAATCGAAGAATATTATAATCAGGCACTGCGCGCCATTGAACTTGGCATATGCAAAGATAATTCACCAAATCTGTTCGCTTACGAAAACTATTATCTGGAACACATGATGAATGCCTTTACCTTAAACGAATCCAGCTGGACCTTCTGCCATCCGAAAATGCAGTTTCTGTTGGACTATGATAAAGAACATCATTCTGAGTTTGCCTATACACTGTACATGTATCTGACTCATGAACGAAACCTGGCTGCTACCTCAGAGGCCATGGATATGCACCGTACCTCTCTGGTCTATCGTTTCAAAAAAATCAACAGCCTGATAGGGGAAGATTTTGACGACTACCGGGAGCGGATGTACCTGATTCTTTCGTATGAGATGAACCGTCCTACTGCATAAATACTGGGTTGCAACCGGAAGTTGCGCAATCGCTCACGCTGATTGGTAGACATTTTCCGATGATTTTTTATACTGAAATCAGACAAATACAACATCAGCTGGATTCTGTATAGAATCATCTTTTTTCCAGACGGAGGTTCCTTATGACATTAGGTGAAAAATTATATACATTACGGACAAAACAGAATATGACCCAGGAACAGCTGGCTGAAAAACTTCAGGTCTCCCGCCAGTCTATTTCCAAATGGGAATCCGATGCCACACGTCCGGATCTTGGAAAATTAAAATTCCTGGCAGAATTTTACCATGTATCACTGGACGCATTATTAGATGAAAATGTGGATATTTTTGCTGATAAAACAATTTCTGCTTTGAATAAAAATACAGACACTGCCTCAGATAAAAACGAGTCGGTAAAAGAAAGGTCCGCCACTGATTCTGCTTTTACAAATGATAACGGAAATCCCGCTACCGGTAACACTGACAATCATTCGTCATACAGTGTTTCCCCGGAAACCATCGATCGGATCACTTCTGAGATTCTGGATAAAAATCACAAACTCTGGAAACGGACAATCATCGGATTGGGTAGTGCGTGTCTGGCACTCACGGTTGCCCTGCTCGTGGTCGCAATAACTTTTTCCGGCAAATTAAGCACGCTTTCTTCTCAGATTGGACAACAGCCAGCTCCTGTTTATGTAAACAATGATTCCGATTACACCACGGAGCAGGATACTTATTTTCAAAGTTATCACACGATTGCAGATTCTGTTTCCGAAGATGGTAAAAAACTGCATGTCAAATTTACGGCTGTCTTAAAAAACTATCAGGACAACACAATTCTGACCATGCAGCTTCAGAATACTTCGGATCAGAGCAACATCCCGGTAACTTTCATCTGCGAAAACGGAACTTACACTGGTTTTGCTGATTTACCGATTAATACAGACACTTATAACGCAACCGCCTGTATCGATACGGACGGTTCCAAGCAGACCGTAAATCTGAGTGAATACGAGACGTTATCCGTCCTTGGATTGACAGACTGGCAACCCACTGTTGAAATTACAGGAAATAGCTTTGACACTCTTTCACGAACCAATTCAGGTGACCTGAATATAAGCTGTCAGCAGCCTGCATTTGTTTCCAATATCAAAGATGCTGAATTTCAGGTTGTATATAACGATACGCTGTTGTATACACGTAGTCTGCCAGACGATGATTTGGAATCGTTGTCAGAAGTATATGGGAAAAGCTATTTTCCATACAACTTTAAAGTTCCAAAAAACAGCAATGCCGAAGATTATATCATAAAGTTCCGTTGGTATAATTCTTTTTTGAAACAATATATTACTTACGAAACCCAGAATAACTGGACATTTAACAGCACTGATTCTGAAAATGCTACAAATATTCTGTTTGACTCCGACACAGATATTGACAGCACTTCCCATCCGGAAAAGGTTACATTTTCAACCGAACCATAAACAGTAGAAGGCGAACAGGTCATTCCTGCTCGCCTTCGTTTGCTTCTTCCATATCAATATGTGTTCCTCTATTACACTGGAGATTGTTCTATATGGTATTACGCAATCCACAATGCATATTTCTCTTTTGTAAAGCGGACATTCGCAATCCGCTTTCGCTACTTGCTCATGAACGCAGTCGCTTTGCGACCTGTCAGTGGGAACTTTTAACTCCCACTGACATAAGCATCCCCCCTACCCACCGCTTAGTGCTCTACGCACCTGAAGCAGGGGAATGCTTATTCTGCGTTCAAATCATCTGATTTCTTCTGCCTGCAGCGCATGTTCCGCAAACATCCGCTGTACAAATGCATAACTGCCCAATCCCGCTATCATACAATCTGCTTCTATTCCGTCTCGCTCCAGGATATTTTTCCAGGAATCCTCATCTTCTCCTGCCATATCATTTCTGGCATGATCTCCCGCCACCAGCATCAATGGTGCCAATACGGCTTTTTTGCAGGACAGTTGTTCCAGTTTTTCCTTTACATCCGTAATTTCCGGATATCCTTCCACGGTACCGATCCACACATTTGTAAATCCCTGAGCCTGAATCTGATGCTCCAGTGCCGAATAGCATGCATTTGCAAAATGTCCTGTGCCATGTCCCATAAATACAAACGCATCAGAAGAGCTTCTGAAATCAAAAACTTCATTCAGACCACCGATCAGTTCTTTATAATCAGACTGCTGGTGAAGCAGCGGATGTCCCAGCCGCACAGACTCGAATTGATCCAAATATTTACGCAGGATTTCCACCAGTTCATCGTATTCATAACCATGGATCACATAAGTAGGCTGTACGATCAGTTCCTTACACCCGGCCGCAGCCAGAGTCTCCAGAGCCTCCGAAACTGTATCAATGCATATTCCGTCCCGCTCCTTCAGTTTTTTTATGATCCGGCGGCTGCCGTATGCCCGCCGCATCTCATAGCCCGGCAGTGCCGCCGAAATCGCCTGTTCCACCGGATTAATATTCTGTGCTTCCGCCTCTCGGTAAGAAGTTCCAAAACTTACAATCAATACACCTTTTTTCATTAGTCTTACGCCCCCATATTTCCTTTTTTAATGCAAAAAAATACCGCAAACCCTTGTTAATCAAAAGTTTGCGATACTTTACGGTACGTGCGTGAGAGGATTCGAACCCCCGACACCTTGGTCCGTAGCCAAGTGCTCTATCCAGCTGAGCTACACACACATATTTTATAAAATTAGCTTAAAAGCTAATGCCGGCGACCGGAATCGAACCGGTACGATGTCGCCACCACAGGATTTTAAGTCCTGCGCGTCTGCCAGTTCCGCCACGCCGGCATGATGCTTTAGCATCGATGGGACCTACAGGGCTCGAACCTGTGACCCTCTGCTTGTAAGGCAGATGCTCTCCCAGCTGAGCTAAGATCCCATAAACGACCCAGACGGGACTCGAACCCGTGACCTCCGCCGTGACAGGGCGGCGCTCTAACCAACTGAGCCACTAGGCCAAATCGTTTATTATATGTTCTTGCAAAATGGACCTTCGGGGACTCGAACCCAGGACCGACCGGTTATGAGCCGGTTGCTCTAACCAACTGAGCTAAAGGTCCATAAAAAGCCGATGATCGGACTCGAACCGATAACCTGCTGATTACAAATCAGCTGCTCTGCCAATTGAGCCACATCGGCATAAACATACAGAAACAACTTTCTTACTTACCATACTCGTTGTTTCCTGAGTCTAATGTTTATCAGCCAACAGACCTCTGCTACTTTGTGAGCAATTCTGCCAACATATAAATGACTCCAACGGGAATCGAACCCGTGTTACCGCCGTGAAAGGGCGATGTCTTAACCGCTTGACCATGGAGCCATAACTCCCCGAGTAGGGCTCGAACCTACAACAACTCGGTTAACAGCCGAGTGCTCTACCATTGAGCTATCGAGGAATAAGGTACATGATATATACC
>SKEB01001174.1_pt1 | contig 12249 bp, 7 predicted proteins | sample 4826561 | NCBI WGS metagenome assembly SKEB01 (sample SAMN11008820, study PRJNA524170) | human gut metagenome | biome: Human fecal sample; material: Feces; isolation source: fecal sample from pouch patient p17 | host: Homo sapiens | place: Israel: Tel-Aviv | collected 2016-03-29
TGGAAGAAAAGGATGTTTAGAAGCCTATGCTTCTGCGTCTGCTCTTCTTCGGATCGCGCGGGAAAAGTCAGCAGAGCATCCGGAGTCTATCATGAATGAGATGTGTGGGAATGATCTGGAACAGATGAATGGTAAGATTCCGTTTGACGCCGCAAAAGCCGGGGATGAAGCTGGCATGGAAGTTGTAAAAGAATATGAGGGCTACCTCGCATGCGGGATTGCAAATGTGATCAATACGTTCCGGCCGGAAAAGGTGATCCTTGGCGGAGGGGTTGCTGCGCAGAGAGAAAATCTGACTGCACCGCTTAAGGGTCTGGTGAAAGATATGTGTTTCGGTGGCAGCCATGGATATATTGCGGACATCGTGACCTCTGTACTTGGAAATGATGCCGGGATCATCGGGGCAGCAAATCTGGTAGTGTAAAATTGCGGTGCACGGTGTCACAGAAAGCATAACGGAGACGGCAATGGGAAAAGCAATTATGTATGAGCGGATCTATGGGGATCTGCTTGCAAAAATACAGAGTGGAGATTACCAGCCGGGGGACCGGCTGCCATCGGAGAAGGAGTCAGCAGAATTTTATGGTGTAAGCCGTATTACGGCGAAAAAGGCGATGGATATGCTGGCAAAAGAAAAAAAGATCAGCAGAGAGCCGGGAAGAGGTTCTTTTGTGTGCAGTCCGGCTGCTGTTGTGGAGATGAAAAAGGAGAGCCGGGGGAATGCCAATCAGCGGATCGGTGTAATATTCGATGGGTTTGGAAGCGATTTTGGCACACGGCTTTTGCAGGGGATTGAGAGCGAATGTGACAGGAGACAGTCAGATCTTTTGTTTAAGTGTACTTATGGAAGTATCGAAAAGGAAAAACAGGCGATCGACGCAGCAATCCGTGCGGGAGTAAAAGGTATTCTGCTTCTTTGCGCACAGGGGGATAATTATAACAGTAAGGTGTTAGAACTGGCACTGAACGGGTATCCGCTGGTGCTTATGGACCGGAGGATGCAGGGCATTTCAATCCCGTGTGTCAGAACAGATAATTATGAAGCGGCGAACGAAGTTACCAAAATACTTATCGCAATGGGGCATAAAAAAATCTGTTTTCTGACGCATGCGTCCGTTACGACGACAACGATCCATGAGCGCTACGAAGGATTTGCTCATTGTATGCTCAAATATGAAGATGCCAATGGGACATTTGCAAAACTTGAAAAATATAACCACATTCCAGAGGATATTGAAAAAGAATGTCGGGAATTTGATTATGCGCAGATTGCAGAGATCCTGGAAAAAAACAGGGAATGTACGGCATATATTGCCGCTGAATACCGGATCGGGGTGCTTTTTTCGAAATATTTAAAAGAGCATGGGATTTCAAAAAAGATTGCTGTATTTGATGGCATTGATGAGATCTATGAGCAGGATGATTTTATCCATGTGCGGCAGAATGAATTTGCGATGGGACAGCAGGCAGTCACACTTTTGGAGGAAATTACAACCGGAAAGAAACAGAACGAGGATATTATAATTCCCTATCAGATATCGGGGATTCTATAAAGCAGGAGATTCGTGTGAAAAAGACAGTACAAGAAGGGAGATTAAGATGAAAATAAAAGAGAATTATGCAGCGATCGAGCGTACGGTTGCTCTTGTAAAAGAAAAATTTGGTGCAGACAGCAAGATCGCGGTCATGTTTGAAAAGTGCATTTCGAATACGCTTCAGACAACGATTAAAATAAAAGAAAATGATACAGTATTTGTGATCACGGGGGATATTCCTGCTATGTGGCTGCGTGATTCGGCATGTCAGCTCCGCCCGTTTTTATTGTTTGCAAAGGAAGAACCGGAACTTGTGGAACTGGTATGCGGGCTGATCAAAAAACAAATGCAGTGCATTCTTTTAGATCCATATGCCAATGCATTTAATGAAAATGGCGACGGACAGTGCTGGGATCATGACAAGACGGATATGAAACCGGAGCTGTGGGAACGGAAATATGAGATCGATTCCTTATGCTATCCGGTACAGCTTTCCTATCTGCTCTGGAAGAATACAGGATGTACGGAGCAGTTTACCGGAGAATGGTTAGAAGCCGCAAAAGCCGTGATCCGCGTATTCCGAACGGAACAGGATCATGAAAATGCTTCTCCATATACATTTGAAAGAGAAAACTGCAGTTTTACCGATACTCTCTCAAGGGACGGAAAAGGTGCTCTGGTAAAAAGCAATGTCGGACTGATCTGGTCGGGGTTCCGTCCGAGTGATGATGCCTGTGTATATGGATATCTGATCCCGTCAAATATGTTAGCTTCCGTCATCCTTGGAAATATAGCAGAGATTGCCCGTGAAATCTACCATGATGAGAAACTGGCAGAAGAGGCAGATGCTTTTTCAAAGGAAGTGAGAAGTGCGATCGAGACACTTGCTATCCTTCCGGCACAGAAAACGGAATACTACGCATATGAGGTAGATGGTTTCGGCCAGTATCTTGTAATGGATGATGCAAATCTGCCAAGCCTTCTTGCGATGCCATACTATGGCTATTGCGACAATAAAAATGAGAGATACCAGAACACCAGAAAAGTGATCTTAAGTGACCAGAACCCATATTATTTCAGCGGAGAGTGCGCGGAGGGAATCGGAAGCCCACACACATACACGCGTTTCATCTGGCCAATGGCACTGGCAATGCAGGGACTTACCTCTGATTCCAAGGAGGAAAAATTAAAAATGCTTGAGATGATCGCAGACTGTGATGCGGAGACCAATCTGGTACATGAGTCATTTCATGTGGATCACCCGGAAGAATTTACACGTCCGTGGTTTTCATGGGCAAATTCCGTATTTTGTGAACTGGTACTGGACTATTGCGGACAGAAAGTAACCCTTTGATTTAAAAAGATATCTGTGCCTGTGCATAAATATGGGATATCAATGGAAACAGGCAGAAGCAGAGATTTTTGTAATGCCCCAAATGGGCAGGAATGGAGAACACTATGAAAAAGGCGCATATTATTTCTCATACACACTGGGACAGAGAATGGTATCTTCCATATGAAAAACATCATATGCTTTATATTGAAATGATGGATACACTGATCGATACTATGGAGAAAGATCAAGAATATAAATATTTTCATCTGGATGGACAGACCATCATGCTGGAAGATTATCTTCAGGTACGCCCCGAAAACCGTGCACGTCTGCAGAAATTGATCGGGGATGGCAGGATTGCAATTGGTCCATGGTATGTATTGCAGGATGAATTTCTGACAAGCAGTGAGTCGAATGTCAGAAACTTACAGATGGGTTATAAACTTGCACAGGAATTTGGCGGAAAGTGGACAAAAACAGGATACTTTCCGGATTCCTTTGGAAATGTGGGGCAGGCACCGCAGCTTTTAAAGAAGGCGGGCATTGACACGGCAGTATTCGGAAGAGGTGTAAAACCGACCGGATTTAATAATCAGACGGCCGACGCCTATGAGTCTGCCTATTCTGAGATGAACTGGCAGTCAGCAGACGGTTCTGCGGTGCTTGGCATTTTATTTGCAAACTGGTACAACAACGGCGCAGAAGTGCCGGTGGAAGAAGAAAAGTCAAAAGTGTACTGGGATAAAAAACTTGCAGATGCTGTGCGTTATGCCGGTACGGACCAGCTTTTATTCATGAATGGCTGTGATCATCAGCCGGTACAGACGGATCTGTCAGCTGCCATCCGCACGGCAAATGCGCTGTACCCGGATGTGGATTTCGTACATTCTGATTTCACCGGTTATGTGGAGCAGATAAAAAAGGAACTGCCGGACGATCTGAACATGATCACGGGCGAACTGCGCAGCCAGAAGACGGATGGATGGTATACGTTAGCGAACACAGCATCCTCCCGCATTTATATCAAACAGTGGAATGTCCGCTGTGAGATGCTGTTTGAGAAAGTGGCAGAACCGCTCGCTGCGATTGCGGCAAAAGAGGGGATGGAATATCCGCAGGATCTGTTTACTTATGGATGGAAACTTCTGATGCAGAATCATCCGCACGACAGTATCTGCGGATGCAGCGTGGATGATGTACATCGTGAGATGATAACCCGTTTTGAAAAGACAGAACAGGTGGCACTGCACATTATTTCCATGTGTATGGACTATCTGAAAGGAAAGATCAATACCAGTGCAGTGAAGGAAGGAAACATTCCATTTGTCGTGGTCAATACGACCGGCTGGGACCGCACAGGTGTTGTGGAGATGGAGTTAGAAACCGATCGCATGTATTTCAGTGAGGCACCGTTAGCCGAAGTGATAGCACGCATGCATGAAAAGAAACTCCCGGAATACCGCGTACTTGACAAAGACGGGAGAGAGATCCCGGCGGTTGTCACTGAAATTGCAAATCATTTTAATTATGACCTGCCAAAAGATAAATTCCGCCAGCCATATATTGCAAAACGCGTAAAGATCACCATGGAAGCAGCCGATGTGCCGGCATTTGGATGGGACACTTATGTGCTGGCAGAGGCAGCGGGACATCAGAGTGCAGAACATGCAAGTGCAGAATGTATCAATACTGTGGAGTCATTGATCACAGCAGAAAATACACTGGAAAATGAGTTTTTAAAGGCACACTTTGAACCGGACGGTTCTGTGGAACTGACCGATAAAAAGACAGACCATGTATACAGGGGACTTGGTATCTTTGAGGACTGCGGGGATATCGGAAACGAATATATTTTCTTTGCCCCGGTAAATGACGTACCGGTGACGACAAAAGGGACGAAAGCAGAGATCACAGTGGCAGAAGATAACGCATGCCGCGCCGTGGTCAGTGTGAAACATACGATGATGCTCCCGGATGCAGCCGATGAGACGCTGGCAGGAGAGATCGAGGATCTTGTAGAGTTTAAACACCGCAAGGCATCCCGCGGCAGTCATCTGGTTCCATTTGAGATCGTGACAGAGTATACCTTAGAGAAGCACGGAAAAGCACTGAAAGTAAAGACCACTTTCAATAACCAGATCAAAGACCACCGTCTGCGCGTCCTTTTTGAGACGGGATTACATACAGATTTCCATTACGCAGATTCTGTATTTGAGGTGGCAAAGCGCCCGAACGTACCGGCAGATACGTGGGAAAATCCTTGCAATGCCCAGCATCAGCAGTGCTTTGTCAATGTGCATGAGGATGCATATGGACTCACCATCGCCAATAAAGGTCTTGCAGAGTATGAGATTTTGCGTGACGGAAAAAATACGATCGCAGTAACACTTCACCGTGGTGTGCGCGAGCTGGGAGACTGGGGTGTATTTTTAACACCGGAAGCACAGTGCCTGGGCGAAAAGACCACGGAATATGAGATCATCCCGCATGGCGCAGGGGAGGAACTTTATCATTCCTACGAGGAGGCATACCAGTTCCAGACAGACTGGCAGACCGCGGGAATGGAAAGACAGGCGGGAACCCTGCCACAGACTTACCGGTTTGTAGAAATGAAACATTTACAGGCAGTTCCGACAGCATTAAAACACAGTATGCTGACCGGGGATGTGATTTTGCGCTTCTGCAATCTTTCGGATGAAGAGACGACGGTTTCTGTCTCACAGCCTGAAGTTTATACCTATGATCTGTTGGAAAAAGACCAGCTACAGAAAGAAGAGAATGAAATCGTATTAGGAAAACATGAGATCCGGACGATCGGATGGAGAGCATAAACAGAGATGACGCACAAAAAAGGACTGGCAGTAAGCTGATAAAAATTCAGCAATGCCAGTCCTTTTGTGTTTACAGAGTTTAAATTATTTTATTCCATAAACTTCAATCTCATAAATACGCGCAGCACTGTCGCTTCCCTGTGTAGGTTTATTTACTACGAGTTTCACATACCGTGCGTCTTTTGGTGTAAATGCATTGTGCGTCGTGCCATTTGTATTTTTTGTCACGCTGTATACTTCTTCAAAACTATTTCCATCCTGGCTGACAAGAATGGTATAAGATTTCGTGTTCATGTCTGCACTCTCGCCACCTGCTTCTGCATGGAAAATGTCAACTGCACTTACGGTATTCACTTCGCCTAAATCAAGGGTAATTTCATGAGGTGCAGCTCCTGTTGCACACCATTTCGTCGAAACATCGCCATCTACCGCAAACTCCGGCGCTTCGTTTTCATTTACATATGCGTCTGCTTCGGTTCCTGCTCCCTGGGAAAGAAGTACAAGACCATCTGCTGCATCTGAGGTGATAACAATATAGCCTTCTTTTTCTTTCTCAATGCTTCCAGCCTTATTCACCGCTGTTACCTTAACACTGTAGATGCCCTCTTCTGGATAAGATACCGATACGCTCTCGCCTTCTGCTGTTTCGATATCTGCTCCTGCAAATGTCCAGTTTACGGTTTCTGTATTTGCAGAGCATAAACTTTCAAAAGTAATCTTCGTACCTGGTGCAGCCAGTGTTACATCTGCTGCAAAATCTGCTTTCGGCAGACTGTTGTCTGGCCAATCCATAACGACCTGTGCACTGTTTCCCTCTTCTAAGGCTGCATTGACTGGAACGACCTCAAAGGCAGACTTGTTGGTATCATCTGTACGGGGAAGTGTGTTGATATAGAAACTGGTTGTGTTGGATACGCCAAGCAGGGATCTGGAATTATCCTGATTCACACGGTAAACTTCATAATAATCAGCAGCTATATCTGAACTCCACGCAAGACGTACACCTGCATACATTCCATCTTCATCAAACTCGGAATCTAATACTTCCAGATTGCTTACGGCTGCATTTTCTTCGGAATCTGCCTCCATCATTGTGATGTTACCGAAACGTAACTGCAGTCCGCTCACATCTTCAGCAGAAGTTATCTCATAAGAGATGGATTTGATCGTCTTTCCTATGATAGAAGAAGTATCATAAGAGACAACGGTCCATTCCTCACCGACGTTCTGGTCACCCTCTAATGTCACAACAGAACCATCTTCTAATTCAAGTACCGCATTTAAAGTAATTTCTGTTCCCTTTGCCTTTGCAGCAGTCGTATAGATCATATTGTCTGCAGCGGTAAGTTCTGCAGCATATAACTTAATTGTGGAAGAGGTATCCTTTGCCATATTGCCTCTTAAAATGAGGCTTGTTCCACCATAGTAAGCATCTGCTACATCCAGATCAGCACTTAATTTATTGCCGTTACCGTTTTCAATAATATAACGGTAGGTTGGCATAATATCTGCGATGCTGCGGTTGTTCCAGTCAAGTAAGCTTATCTGGCTGCCGTTCTTAAAGAAACTGTAACCATTCCCTGTAGAGAAATTTGTTACAAACGGAAGAGATGTCAAAGGTGTACGCTCTACTATATAAGAAGAAATGCCTTTCCACTGTGTGTTACTGAGTTTTTTGACATCTGCGGATGGATCACCCATGGAGTTGACCCAGAGTTTATTTTCCTGTTTCCAGAAATTCTGGATCGTATCAGCAGAAGTATAAGCCCAGCTTGGACAGTAAAGTCCCAGTGAAGTATAGGTCCCGCCTTCTTCATTTTCGAATAAATCCCATTTAATTTCCGTATTATAGCCCTCGCTCTGGATATCTACACCCGCATAGAGATCATAAGGGTTAATACCGTTTTCGGAAGCAAGCGCGGCAGACTTCTTCAGAAGTTCCTGATCGGCAAGGGTGTCTGAAGTCCACCAGAAATTTAAAAACATTGCATCGGCGACGGGGTCTCCGTCTTCAGACACAAGATAAGCCAGGTTTTCTTCTGTCAATGCATTCTGCCAATCCATTTTGCCGTCCACGGTCATGGAATCATAGTAGACCAGATCCAGGTCCGGTGCCTGCTCTTTGAAATATTGGATAAATTGCTGCATGCGCGCCGCATGGTCTGCAGTCAGCGGTTCTTCATCGGTTCCTTCGGTTTCCTGGTTCATGAACCAGCCCTCAAAACCATAAGTCTGCGCAACTTCAATGAGTTTGTCTGCTACCGGATAAGAGCCATCTTCATTTTTTACAAGCAGGTCTTCTAACCACTCCATTTTACCGCCATGTGCGGTCTGAGGCATGAAAACAGTTCCAAGAACTCTTACGCCATTTTTATGTGCTGCATCTACAACGTCAGGGCTTGGCGGTACAATGAGACCTTCTCCGGAAGAACCACCCCAGTAAACCAGCGTATCCACATACTGCCAGTAGGTGAAAGTATTTGCATTCACTTTATTCAGACCATGAGGCGGGTTTCCACTGGTACTGCTGTTCATAATGGAAATTGCCATGATATTTGTTTCTTTGTTCTGAGTTGAGTTTACTGTCTGCAAATGTTTTCTTGCGGCGCGCTCTGAAAGGGGGACGGTACTTACATTGAAACGCAAATCTTCATCTGTTTTTGCATCCCAGCTTAAAAGTTCAGATGGAAACCAGTAAGAGGATTCCGGCTGACGCGCCATCGTAAGCTCCTGATTTTCATTCTCTTCCGTAAGAGAATAAATTCTCTCCGCCGTCTGAGCTGTTTCTGTTATTTGAGTTGTTTCCGTCGTGGCAGCTTGTGTGTCACCCCCTGTGCTGCCACAGGCTGTTAAGCCTGCAGATAATGCTGCTGCCAGAGAAATGGCAATGCATCTTCTTCCTAAAACTTTGTTTTTCATAAAACATTTCCTTTCTTTTTTCTCCCACCGTCTTTTCATAGTGTTACTTCTTAAACATATTTTTTAACTCGCCTTATCATTTGTTAATAATATGTTATCATAAAGTTATCCGTTTTTGTTATCAATGTCAACTTTTTATGTTGTATTTTGTGCTTTTTCTCTATAGTTCACAAATATAAGTTTAAATTTTTGAGCTATCTGCTTAATTTATTTAAACATAACAAACAACTCTGTTAACTTTTGATAACATTGCTATGAAAGATGATGAACAGAATTTGAAAGGTCAGTCTACGATAGAATCCCGGTACACAATTTCAGGGCTGATATATGTCAGCTCGAAGGGCGCATCAGGATGATCCATTCGATAGATGATCTGTAAAGAAAGTCTTTTTCCCAGAAGGCTGGTGTGAACGTAAGCGGTTGTGAGAAGTCCGTTGATGTTCGTATATTCATTGCTTCCGTCAAATCCGGTGAGGATAATACCGTTTGGAATACGCTCCGGATGTTCTGTCAGGTACAGGTGAAGAAAATGGGCAATATAGTCACTTGCGCAAATGAAAGCCTGTGGAAGTTCCGGGATAGAATCCAAAAAGGCATACAGATCATTATGATATGAGAAAATACCAATGGGATCCGTGTGACAGATGGCTGGATTTAAGGGAATATTATGATCTTTCAGGCAATGGCAGAAACCAATATACCGGTCTTTGTTCGTGATCGCGTAATGGATATCGCCAATAAAGCCTATGTTCGTAATGCCTCTTTCCAGTATGGATTGTGTGATTTCATACATGGTATTATAGCCCTCGATCAGCAGCAGGTCGCCATGTAAAGCACGGTTGCCGACTTCGGGTACCGTATCAAGGAACACTTTAGGGATGTTTAAAGTGTTATTAATTAATTCAACCATTTTCGTGTCATATACATTCAGAATAATTGCCCCAGAGACAGTTCCGTTGGTCAGGGCAGAGGGAAAGGAGTAAGAAGGTGTATAGGAGGATGGCACATAAGTATAAAGAAGGTTAATATTATGGGTTGCCAGTTCCTGCGCTAATCTATGGATAATGTTTGTCCAGAATGTAGAGGAGTCCGGGCGGGATACGATTAAAGAGACTGTTTTATCCTCTTGCGGGTCGTTAGGGATTGCGGCGGGCTCCTGCATGAATTTGGAATATCCTAATTCTTTTGCCTTTTGAAGTACGCTTTCACGAACTGCTTCTGAAACGCCTGAATGATTGTTAAATACTTTCCATACCGTAACGCGTGAGATCCCCAATTCATCTGCAATGTCTTGCATAGTTACTTTACTCATAGTAGAAATACTCCTTTTTAGATTTATAGTACAAATAGAAAAATGCGTAGTTGCAGTCAATAAAAGACAGGTATGTAGTTTGAAATTATAAGTACAGTATAGCATTAAAGAGATGATGTTTGCAACAAAAAAATTGACAAATGTTAACAAGAGGCGGTTCGATTAATAAAAAACAACTGAAAAATAGTTGAAATGCACAAAATGCTATATAAAAATATATTAAGAACAACAAAAGTGACGACAAATGGATAAAAAAGTTAATAAAATTATTGACAAAATATAAAATAAAAGTTAATATTTGTTCATAAACAGGGAAACAAAAGTAAAGGAGGAGACTGATGAAAGAGATAAAGAAAAAGAAGGGAAAAAGACGTTGGACAAGAGATGATACGGATTTAACACTGATTTCTCTTCCAACTTTTATATGGTTTGTATTGTTTTCTTACCTTCCAATGTTTGGAATTATCATTGCATTTAAAGATTATAAATTGAGCCCGGGGCATGGATTTATCTATAATCTGCTTCACAGTGACTGGGTGGGCTGGTCTAATTTCACATATTTCTTTAAATCAAATGCCTTTTGGATGTTATTGAGAAATACGATCGTTTACAATCTTGTGTTTATTGCACTGGGAGCGGCCGTTGCAGTAGGATTTGCGCTGATGCTGAGCAATTTGCGGAATAAATTGGCATCAAAAGCATATCAGACGATGATGTTTTTCCCGTATTTTATGTCATGGGTTGTGATCAGTTATATTGTTTATGCAGTATTAACGCCGGAAAAAGGTTATTTAAATAATATCATTGTTGCACTTGGTGGAACAAAGATCATGTGGTATCAGGAACCGAAATACTGGCCGTTTATCCTTACCTTTTTAAGGATCTGGAAAGGCATGGGATATGGAATGGTCATCTACCTGGCAACGATCACCGGAATTGATCCGTCTCTGTATGAAGCGGCAGTTATGGACGGTGCAACCAAATGGCAGCAGACAAAACATATCACAATGCCATGCATCAAACCCGTTCTGATCATGATGCTGATCCTGGATGCAGGAAAAATCTTTTATTCTGATTTTGGTCTGTTTTATCAGGCAACGGGTGGAATACCGGCGTCCCTGTACAACGTTGCATCTACATTTGATACATATATTTACAAAGCAATCCAGTCGAGCGCACCAATTGGAAAGACAGCAGCGGCTTCATTCTTCCAGTCTGTATGCTGTTGTGCAACTATTTTGCTTACAAACTGGCTGGTAAAAAAAGTTGATGAAGACAGCGCGATTATATAGGGGGATAGCAATATGGCACGCAACAAATTAAGAAAAGAAAAAGAACTTAATCAGATTAAAAAAAGCACGAATGTGTTTTTTAATATCATTTTTATTATATTATCAGCGTTGTGTATTTTTCCAATCGTATTTGTGTTTTCTATCTCTATTTCGAGTGAGACATCAATACAGAAAAATGGATATCAGTTAATACCACAGGAACTTTCGGCAGCGGCATATCAGTTTCTGTGGAATGAAAGAGGAACTATTTTACATGCAACATTCATTTCCATTCTGGTTACCGCGCTTGGTATTATTTTGTCAGTACTGCTGACAACGACGATGGGATATGTTGTTTCAAGAAATACTTATAAACTGAAAAGTTTTTATACCTGGGTGATTTTTATCCCGATGATTTTCAACGGTGGTATGCTCGCCGGATACGTTGTTAATACAAATATCCTGCATTTGAGAAATTCTATCTGGGCATTGATCCTGCCGCTTGCGGTATCGCCATTTAATATTGTAATCTGTAAAACCTTTTTTAAAACGACGATTCCTGATTCCATCGTGGAATCGGCAAAAATTGATGGCGCAGGACAGCTTCGAATTTTTGCACAGATCATTTTACCGATTTCAAAGCCGATCATTGCAACAATCGCACTGTTCGCGGCATTTGGATATTGGAATGACTGGTTTAATGCTCTTCTTTATATCTCAAATGATAAATTGATTCCATTGCAATATTTGCTGATGAAAGTTCAAAACAACTTACAATTCTTAACACAAAATGCAGGAGCAGGCTCACAGATTGCCGGAGGTTTAGCGGCTCTCCCTGGTGAATCAGCACGTATGGCAATTGTTATCATTTCAACTTTACCAATTGCGATTAGTTATCCATTCTTCCAACGTTATTTTGTCAAAGGTTTAACCATTGGTGGCGTTAAAGAATAAGAAGACTCTGCTTATTTAGCAGAGTAAATTTAGACGCTTAAAGAAAGCGCAAACATTAATAAAGTTAAAAAAATTGGGGAAACCCTAAAGG
>SKEB01001184.1_pt1 | contig 12094 bp, 10 predicted proteins | sample 4826561 | NCBI WGS metagenome assembly SKEB01 (sample SAMN11008820, study PRJNA524170) | human gut metagenome | biome: Human fecal sample; material: Feces; isolation source: fecal sample from pouch patient p17 | host: Homo sapiens | place: Israel: Tel-Aviv | collected 2016-03-29
CTATTTTATTTATTTTTGTAATTTTTTTAGCTAACAATCCATTAACATATGCAATCATTACTTTATTTTGCTTTTTAGCAGTTTTTGCCACAGGATTAAAAATAAATGTATTTTGGGATGGAGTTAAACCTTTGATTGGGTTAATATTCTTTACATCGCTATTACAGCTATTTTTTATGACGGGTGGTAAGATCTATTGGCAATGGTGGATTTTTACACTTTCAAGCTATGGTTTGATTAATGCAATTTATATTTTTATTAGATTTACACTAATTATTTTGATATCAACTGTAATGACTGTTACCACAATGCCTTTGGAAATTGCAGATGCAATGGAGTGGTTACTTAAACCGCTAAAAATATTTAAAGTTCCAGTAGATAAAATTGCATTAGTAATTTCGATTGCTTTGCGCTTCGTGCCTACGTTATTTGATGAAACGTTAAAAATAATGAATGCACAAAGATCACGTGGGGCTGATTTTAATGATGGCGGATTAATAAAAAGGGCAAAAGCAGTTACACCAATTTTAGTTCCTTTGTTTATTCATTCGTTAGAGACAGCTCTTGATTTGTCAACTGCAATGGAATCAAGAGGATATCGGGGAAGTAGCGGTAGAACGAAATATCGTGTGTTAAATTGGTCAAAATATGATTTGATTTCTTTAGGCTATTTTGTACTTTTAGTAGGATTATTATTAATTTTTAGGACACACTAATTATGTTAACTAGATATAAAATGACAATGGCCTATGATGGGCACTTATTTCATGGCTTTCAATTACAGCCTGACCAAAGAACTGTTCAGGGAACAGTTGAAGATGCTTTGAAAAAAATGACTAAGGGGAAAAGAATAATTGTTCAAGGTTCTGGTAGAACTGATGCCGGTGTTCATGCAATTGGACAAGTGATACATTTTGATTATCCAGGCAAAGAAATACCAGCGAATAGGATGATTTTAGCATTAAATTCGATGATGCCAATGGATATTGTATTTACGGATTGTCAGATAGTTGATGAGGACTTTCATGCTAGATATTCAATAAAAGGAAAGTGGTATCGATATCGATTAAGTTTAGATCACTTTGTAAATCCATTTAAAAGATTTTATACAGGGCATTTTCCTTATCAATTAGATCTTGAAAAAATGAGAATAGCGGCTCAAGATCTATTAGGAAAACACGATTTTACTAGTTTTGCTGCAAGTGGTGGACAAATTAAAGATAAAGTCAGAACAATTTACTATATTAATATCACTAAGGATGAAAAAGAAAATGAAATAGTATTTGATTTTATCGGTTCAGGTTTTCTTTATAATATGGTTAGAATTATGGTCGCAGCCTTACTTGAAATAGGTAATGAGAGTCGACCTTTACATGATTTGCGGCGAGTAATTGCAGCTAAAGATAGACAAGAAGTTCGACAAACAGCTCAGGGAAGTGGCTTATATTTGTATCATGTTTTTTATGATGAAATACCGCAAAAATATCGTCAGGACCAGTATTTATAATTGACATTTTTCCTAAAAGGACGTACTCTAGTATAGTATGTTTGTCCACGATAGGCCCCGGAAACTTATTGTTTTCAAACTGCAAATAAACGGAGGAATTTAAATTGCGTACTACACCATTAGCAAAATCTAGTGAAATCGAACGTAAGTGGTACATTATTGATGCAACTGACGTATCTCTTGGTCGTCTTTCTGCAGCTGTAGCCACTATTTTGAGAGGTAAGAACAAGCCTCAATACACACCTAATGTTGATTGCGGTGATAACGTTATTGTTGTCAACGCTTCAAAGATTAAGTTGACTGGTAAAAAGGCTTCAGACAAGTTCTACTACCACCACTCATCATGGCGCGGTGGCTTGAAGGCTGTTTCTTACGGTGAGTTGCTTGCTAATAACCCAGTTAAGATGGTTGAAATCTCAGTTAAGGGCATGCTTCCAAAGAACACTCTTGGTCACCAAGAATTCTTGAAGATGCACGTTTATGCTGGTGAAGATCACAAGCATGAAGCACAAAAGCCTGAAAAGTTAGATATTAACAAATTAATCTAGGAGGTTAAATAATGGCACAACAAGCTGCATACACAGGTACTGGTCGCCGCAAGGACTCAGTTGCACGTGTTCGTTTAGTACCAGGTAACGGTAAGATTACTGTTAACGGTAAAGATATTGATCAATATATTCCATTCCCTAACTTAGTTAAGGACTTAAAGCAACCTTTAACTTTAACTGAAACTGAAGGTCAATACGACATTCACGTTAACGTTAACGGTGGTGGTTTCTCAGGTCAAGCTGGAGCTATCCGTCTCGGTATCGCTCGTGCTCTTCTTGAAGTTGACCCAGACTTCCGTGGTCCACTTAAGAAGGCAGGTTTCTTGACTCGTGACCCAAGAATGAAGGAAAGAAAGAAGCCAGGTTTGAAGAAAGCCCGTAAAGCTTCACAATTCTCAAAGCGTTAATATTTACGTTCAAGAATGTTGTTATATCAACGTTTTGGAGATTTCAGTTGGTCACCTATGGTCACAATACTATAGGGATTCCAATAGATTTAAAGCATTCGCATCTTGCGAGTGCTTTTTTTCTGGCATTAATTCCAGATAATATTTTTCAGTAGTTAAGATCGAATCATGTCCTAATCTTCTGCTAACATAAGACAAAGGAATATTATTACTGAATAAAAAAGAAGCGTGGGTATCTCTTAAACCATGAAAAGTGGTAGTAGGGATACCTATTTTTGTAAGCAATTCTTTCAATTTCTCTGATTGTTTAAAATTATACCAGTCAAATAAATAGCCTGATTTTTTGGCTGATATAGTTTTTAAAAGGTCATAAACATTCTTTGGAATAGTTACACTACGTCTGGAATGTTTTGTTTTTAGTTTAGTATCATCAGTAGTTGGACTGATTGATCTTTTTACTTCAACGCAATAATATTGTCCATCATAATGTATATCTTCTGGCTTAATACCTAAAACTTCACCGCGTCGTAAGCCAGTATTAATTTCAAGTAGAACCATTAAGTTGAATTCATCGTCTGTATGTTTAAGTAAATAGTCGTTTAACTTGGTTAAATCAGATATTGATAAAGCTTTATTACGCTTAGGTAATTCTTTTCCATGTGCTTTAAGTAAGCTGGCAAAATCATTATAAATATAACCTTTAGCATAAGCATAGCGTAGAGCTGTTCTGATTTTCTTTAATAATTCAACTACTGTCTTTTTGGAATGAGTTTTTCCATAATTATCTAAGACAGATTGCATTTGAACATCATCTAACTTACCAAGTTTAGCAGTTGGGAAAAGCTTATCAATCACTTGACCGGCTTTAACATAATTATTAAAAGTGGCTTTTCTAACATCATTAACTTTAACAGTATGAACATACAAATAGTAAAAATCCTTAAATAATGTATTTTGTTGTGCGATAGCTTGCCCTTTGGCTTTTTGCAGTTCTAGAGTAGTCCCCCAAACTTTAGCTTCTTGCTCTGTTTTGAAACTCTTTGTTAAGTAATCACGCTTTCCATGTTGATAAATTGTTACTCTGGCTCTATAAGAAGAACCACGTTTTTCAATACTTGCCATATAATTAATCGTCCTTTCAAAAGAAAAGTCGATTATCTTACTAGCAATTAAGTTAGCAGATAAACGACTTATTCTCAAATCTTTTTTAATGTTGTTTCTTTTTGTTCGATGAAAGCTTCAATGCTTTTGATAGTAAACCGTTCTGTATTTTCTCCCAACTTAAAGCGTTTAAAATCGGGATCGGAACGAAATACCTTATCAAAGGTTTTTGGATCAATACCAATATACTTTGAAGCTTCTTCGCGAGTTAATAATTTAGCCATTATTATTCTCCTGAGATTGTTTATCTTATAATATTGAGATAAAATCAATTTAGTCGGATTCTAGTCATTGCTCTTGTCACTATTAGCATGACTAGTATTTTTTTGTGATTTTATCTTCCAGATAGCTTCTGCTATTTCTTCGTCTTTGATTAGTTCATTTTTTAAATCACTATATGTATTTTGAGTTAACTTTAAAGAAATAACTCTTCTTTTCAATTGCTCAAATGAATCTACTACTTGATTTGAAATATTACATTCAAAATAAAAACTAAGTGGATCATATGGTGTAGTGATATAAATTGAACGAGCATTGAGATGACGATCATGGTATCGTGCAGGCGCCATTTTATCAATTTCCCAAGGGTCCAAAAGGGTAAGTAATTGACCATAGTCGTAATCGTTAGGCCTAAGGTCATTAATTACTATGAATTCCTGACCTTTGTACTCTTGAAAATGATCACGTTGAGACCCAAGAATAATAAAATTGTTTGGATGTAATTCTTCTAAAACTTCACGAACAAGTTTTGTTTTTCCAATTCCAGAAGATCCCCAGATCCAATAAGTAGTGCATTTTTGTCCTTTAAAGTCTTGGAGAAATTGTTGATGTTTCTTGTAAGCTAGAATATCTTCAATATGATCTAACAGAGTTTTATGTTTTGCCATTTCAAGAACACCGATTTTATCTTGAAGTTCTTCTTTGGTAAGTTTTTCATTTGAATAGTCATCAATGAAGCTTTCAATTGCTTGTCTCGATGGTTTTTTAACAGACTTTCTAATATCTTTAATTTTGGAATTAAAATCAAATGAAGCAACTACTTCGGATGGATTATAGTGATATTTTTTTTGAGCATTGTTGGTTTCATGAATTAAATAGCTGTAGCCATTATTAATTGTGCTATGCCATACTTCAATGTATTGTTCTTTATCATTAAAGATTTTAGAAACTCTTGAAATAGTTTTGGCATCTTTAAAATGAAGCATTACATGGAAATGGGGACGAACCTTTTTGCCATTTTCATCAACATCCTTATCATGTAGAATATAGGCCCATTCTTCGGTACCAGATTTTTCAAGCCGATCTTTTAGGTTATCTTTTGGAAATGGAAGATGAGCCAAATCTTGTGTGTACATGAAGTTATGAGATCGTATTATTTTTTTCACTTTTAATTTTCTTTCCGTCAATAGCATGAATTGCACAATTATATATCGGGGCTGATAACAAGCTCTCAGCCCCGATATAATTGCATTTAAGAGTAAATTACATGCTTATGTTGATATGTTTTGTACGCGCGGTTTTCCGCTTCAGCGCAAATGTCTTCGACAAGCGCTGGCTCCAAACCGCGCACTATTTCTTTACTCCCTGATAAATATAAAAACTACCTTTACGAGTGTGACTTGATAAAATGTATTTATCAGAATAACTGTTTACTTCTTGTGCTAGATCGGTAAGATTATCATCTAGCATTTTTTTAGCCTTAACGCTATTTGGAATACATACCCATACCTGCATTAAGTCCTTGCTATAATCAATATATGTATAACGAAGGGTAGAATTATAAATTCTTTGATCAACATCAACCCTAGGAGTTGATGTGAAGTCATTAATCGTATTTTGCTGGTGAAGAAAACTTCTTAGGCGACCAGTATCAATTAATGATTTTAAATAATTACCGAAACCACGTCTTTTAGACAATAGTCCAATAGACACTAACGCCAAGATAACTAGACTAATACCAGCCATTAAGATAAAACTTTGATATTGTTTTAGTAGATTGAACTGACAAGTTAGATAATCAATGCAAAGGACAACTGATCCTACTAATAATTCATAAAGGGGCATAAATAACTTCATGGTGATTACCATCCTTTCACTGTAGGTGCCAAAAACGGAGTAATTGCTGGCACATCTTCACTATTAATTTTTTGAATAATCCCTGTTGCTATGCCAGAAGGTACAACAATGCTCGAAATATCATAGTCAGGAAATAGATATTGACAACTCTTCGAATTTACCAATCCCATTAGAATACGTAAATTACATTGGGATCTTACAGACGTAGGGATCGTTTTTGCATCTAATTCTTGTGAAATCAAGATTAAGTGAACATTACTTTCTCTCGCCAATAAGGTGATTGTTTGTAACAAACTAAAGAAAGAATCAACAATTCGTTTATTTGCGCCAACCGTGAGAGCACTAAGTTCATCTATGGTAACTACAAGTGGGGAAAATTGTCTTTTAATGCTGTTATGAGATTTAAGGTAGTCATTCTGTCTTTGATAAACTATTTGTAGTACTTGACTTAATTTATCGTTTACCTTTGACAAGAAATCGGATTTAGATATGTCAGGAGACGGATAAATAATTTCTTGTCCATTATCTCGGGCCCACCAGACTAAATCTTTCGAACCCTTCGGATCAATCGTAATGACCCTGCCAAGCTTAGCAATATTACTATTCAAATACTTGGTTAGTATAGTCTTCCCTGAACCTGACAGACCCATAATTCCCACGGACGTCAAAGAATTAATGTTTACACAATAATTTTGCATCAACCAAATATTTCCATCCTTTGTATTTTGATTGAGAAAACTATCAATATCATTAATAATGAGTCGTTTAGATATTCCTCTCTTCCATGGAAAAGCCCATGCTCGGGCTTTATGTATGTTGTTAGTTTCCCATGGAATTAACAATGGGGCCGGTTGTGGAAAAACTGTAAAGTATGGGTAAACATTAGTACTTATGATTGCAGTTAAGCGATTGTATAAGTCTTGATTTAAAACTAATGCGGATGGGCTATAGAAGATAAAATTTAAGCCTTTTTCAGTAGCTTTAATGTCAAATGACAAGGTATATGACGTTTCGCCATCCTTATTAAGTGCCATGTTTATTGCCTGCTTACAATGATTGGCAATTTCATCAAGTGCTGGAGTTAACATGATTAAGCCTCCTCGATATCTTGGGCACGAAACCAGACGTTGTTGTCTACCTCGCACGCCTCAAGTCCTTTGAATTTAACAGATGATCCAAACGGAGGAAGCTGTATTTTGTTTTCGAATTTTACTGTAAAGTAATCATTGGGCATACCGCATAAGACTTTGTAACCAGTTACTTGATCGGTCGGCTTGTGGTCAACCCATTTAACTTGCTCTTGAAGTTCAGTACTTAATAGTAGAACTTTTGTCTCATCTGTAATATAAATTTTTGCTACTTCAGCAGAGTAGCCACTTGCTCTTTTTGCTTTCATTTTGAAAGTCTCCTTTTATATGTAATAAAAAGTTACCGGTAAAAAATGTAATTAATACATTGGTATCACGCTTTCTTTTTTTGATTTAACACTATTATGCATGTAAAATATGTGGTAGTTAATAGTGCAAGTGTAAGGAAAATATCAATATTTTCTACCACTATTTATGAAAAAAGGGGCAACATTAATGGCTGATCCAATTAATGAATTAACAAATCAAATATATAAAAATATTGCTTTACGTATTTTAAATAGAAAGGAACAATTAAAGAAAAAAAGAACAGATATTACAGATGATAATTCTGTCAGCATGCTTTCGAATGTAATGCATAATAAACGTATCCCTAATAGAAACCCATATTTGTTAAACCATAAAATAATTTGTGACATAGTTTCAAAACTGAATTTTAAATCTGCATATTATCTTATTTGGGGTGAAAATAAAGAATTAGAATCTACGTTAGAAATTTTATTTAAATATGGCTTAAAGTATTTACAGGAAGAAAGTGATTTAAATAAAAAATTAATTGAAAACTGTCTTTTAGAATATTTACCTTATGCCAAGTTAACTGCCGAGTTAGAATATTCGTTTGAACCATTTAAACCTAATAGAGAGGACGTAGTATCTGCTAGAAGTACTGCAATTGAGCATCTTTATTACGGTATTTTAAGTTATTTTAAAGAGGAACATAAAAAATTCTTTGAAGAAAAAGAAACTAGTAAATTCACTCAAAATATAATTCACTTTATATCTAAAAACATGTTTGAGCTGTTGAAACAGTATTTAAATGAACGTGATAATCAAGGGCAAAAAGCGTATAGTATTATGTCCAAAATTTTAAGTTATGAAAGTGAAAATGAATTTGATAATATTTCTCATGGACCTGAATGGTTTCCGTACCAACCTTTGACTAACTCTGAAAGACCGGTTATGGAAATTCGTCAAGAAGTTGTAGATGCGGGCAATAAATATATTGATGCAATAGTTAACGAGCAAAAAGAATTAGATCCTTTTTATTTAGAAAATCCATATTTTATATAAGCATTTAGTTGAAATACAATAAAAAACTTCATCCAAGAAGGATGAAGTAAAGTAAGATAATCGACAAAAATGGTCACAATTGGTCACAAAGTTTTCCAGATATATGAATTTTGTTCCATTTTTATCCAAATAGTTCAATTAAATTTAATAAATTGTATGTATAATTATGGATAAGAATGTTTTAACTTGGATAAATGTTCCTATTATGTAGAGATTAAATTCTCAAGTAATCATGTATAATTGAATTATATTTGGTATTACGGAGAGTTTAGATTATGGCAACTTTTGATGAACTAGTAAAACAAGTAAATGACAATTTAGATAAGCAACGTGATCGAGGCACAGCTTTTGAAAAAATGGTAGTAGCTTATCTTAAAAACGAACCAGCTTATAAGCAAAAATTCCAAGATGTTTGGATGCTTAATGAAGTTCCAGCTGAATATCACATCTCTAAAAAAGATACAGGTGTTGATATTGTAGCTAAGGATTATGATGGTAATCTTACTGCAGTTCAAGCTAAATTTTATAAAGGAAAAGTAAGCAAGGCTGGTATTGATTCTTTCGTTGCAGAAACTGGTAAGAAAGTATACTCTGCCGGTATGTTGGTTTCGTCAACTGATGAGTGGAATAGCAATGCTAGAAAAACTTTAGATGATACAACTAAGCCATTTACTGTTATTGGTTTAAGTCAGCTACGTCATGCTGACTTTGATTGGCAAAAGTTCTCATTTGCTAAGGAAAATACTAATCTTTCTAAGAAAAAAACTAAGAAATTAAGACCATACCAAGAAACTGCAATTAATAATTCTTTGAAGTACTTTAAGGAACATGATCGTGGAAAGTTAATCATGGCACCGGGAACTGGTAAAACTTTTACTAGTTTGAAGATTGCTGAGGCTTTAATGCGCGACCAAAAAAAGAAGCAATTTAATGTGTTGTATCTTGTTCCAAGTATTCAATTATTATCACAGACGCTGTTTAGTTGGAACTCAGACATCTCTGATGATATTCACATGACTTCTCTTTCTGTTGTTTCTGATACTAAGGCAAATAAACAAAAGGGTAAGGATGACGATGATTTAGGTGCAAGAGAAATTGGTTTTGAACCTACAACTAATGTGCAAGATTTAGTAGATCACTACAAATTAATTGAAGAACATAACCTACCTAATGATATGCGAGTAGTGTTCTCTACCTACCAATCTATTGATGTAATTAAGCAAGCTCAAAAGGATGGATATCCTGTATTTGATTTAATTATTGCTGATGAAGCTCATAGAACTACTGGTGCTAAGGCTTTGAATGAAGAAAGTATTTTTACTGAGGTTCATTCAAATACAAATGTAAAAGGTAAATTAAGACTGTATCAAACTGCTACTCCTAAGATTTATGATCAGACTGCTAAAAGAAAAGCAAAAGAAAATAGTATCGTTGTTTCCTCGATGGACGATGAATCTATTTATGGAAAAGAAATCTTTAGATTAGGTTTTGGTGATGCAGTAGCTCAAGGTTATTTGACTGACTATAAAGTTTCTGTTTTAGCTGTTAGTGAATCTTACATCAACAAGGACATGCAAAAAATTATGTCAGCTGACAACCAATTAAAAGTTGACGATATCGGTAAAATTATTGGTGTTTGGAATGCAATGGTTAAACGTGATGGTATTACTGGTGAAATCGATGGTGCACCAATGAAACGGGCTATTGCCTTTACTGATACTATTCGACACTCTAAAATAATTGCTAATGAGTTTAACCAAGTAGTTAATGATTATCTGGATACTCAGTCAACTGAAAGTTTTAAAGTAGATGTTCATCACGTTGATGGTGGGCTAAATGCACTTCAAAAGGAAGAACAAATTGATTGGTTAGGCAATGACGATATTGAAGATAACCATGCTCGAGTTTTATCCAATGTGCGTTTCTTAACTGAAGGTATTGATGTTCCAAATCTAGATGCAATCATTTTCTTTAGCCCTAAAAAGTCTCAAGTAGATATTGTTCAAGCTGTTGGACGTATTATGCGTAGATCAGAAGATAAACAATATGGTTACATTATCTTACCGATTGTTGTTGCTGATGGTGTTGATCCTAGATTGGCGCTGGATAATGATAAAAAGTATAAGCAGGTATGGCAAGTATTAAATGCATTAAGAGCAACGGATGAAAGATTTGATGCAGAAGTTAATACACTTGATTTAAATAAAAAGAAGTCAGGAAGAATTAATTTTATTGGTGTTGATTCTAAACCAGATGGTCCTGTTACTGAAAACGGTGATAATAAAGAAGAACATGGGGCAGAGCAATTAGAACTTCCATTGCATTGGAAAGAAATGCGTAATGCATTTTATGGTAAGGTAGTTCAGCACGTTGGTGATAGGAGATATCTTGAAGACTGGTCTAAAGATGTAGCTGATATCGCTAAAATGTATGTCCGTAGAATTAATGATTTGATTGATAGTAATCAAGGTGCAAAATTAGCCTTTGATAAATTTCTAAAATCATTACGTTACAACATTAATGATTCAATTGATCAAGAACAAGCGGTGGAAATGCTCGCACAACATTTAATTACTGAACCTGTATTTAATGCTCTTTTTAGTGAGTATGATTTTGTAAGTAATAATGTTGTTTCTAAATCTATGAATGATATTATTTCTGCTTTTAAGGTCTTTGGTTTTGCCAAAGAGCAGGAACAATTAAAGCCATTCTATGAATCAGTTAAGTTACGTGCTTCAGGCATTGATAATATTCAGGGGAAACAAACATTTATTATTCAGTTGTATAACAGTTTCTTCAAGACTGCATTTCCACGAGTAACTGAATCAATGGGTATTGTGTTTACTCCGGTTGAAGTGGTAGATTTCATTATTCATTCTGTTGACTGGGCTTTGAATAAGTATTTTGGCAAATCATTAGCAAGTGAAAATGTGCATATTCTTGATCCATTTACAGGTACGGGTACGTTTATTACACGAACTTTATATTATTTGAAACAACAGATGGATGAAGGAAAAATTACTTATGAAGAAATTTTGCGTAAGTATATGCATGAACTTCATGCAAATGAAATTGTACTTTTAAGTTACTATATTGCTGCTATTAATATTGAAGCAGTGTTTGATGAAGTTAATGGACCTGACCGTGGTTATAAACCATTTGAAGGGATTGTTTTAACTGATACATTTGAAAGTACAGAGCGGCAAGATACTCTTGATGATGATATGTTCGGAACAAATAATGAACGATTAAAGAAACAACAAGAAGTACCTATTACTGCTATTATTTCTAATCCACCATACTCTGTGGGACAAAAAAATCAAAACGATGATAATCAAAATATGCATTATTATCATTTAGAAAAAGAAATAGAAGAAAAGTATGTTCAAAGTAGTAAAGCTGGATACAGCAAGGGAGCATATGATAGTTATATCAAAGCTTTTAGATGGGCCAGTGATCGAATAAGTGATAAAGGAGTTATAGGTTTTGTAACTAACGGCAGTTTTATTGATAGTAAATCTACTGATGGATTTAGAAAGAGTCTTAATGAAGAATTCAATTACCTATATATCTTTAATTTGCGAGGTAATGCTAGGACTTCAGGTGAAAAACGTAGAAAAGAAAAGGATAATATTTTCGGTCAAGGTACTAGAACACCAATTGCTATTAGTATTTTAGTTAAAGATGGCACTGATGAACACCAAATTTGCTATCATGATATTGGCGACTATCTTTCACGGAATGAAAAACTAAAAATTATAAAGGATGTAAATTCAATTAATGGAATAGACTGGAAGCAAATAATTCCAGATGAAAATAATGATTGGATTAATCAAAGAGATCCTAATTATAAGAAATATACTTGGATAGCAAATGATGATGGAGATGATAGCGTATTTAAAAATCATGCTTTGGGCGTAGTAACTAATCGGGATGCATGGGTATATAATTTTGGCT
>SKEB01001189.1_pt1 | contig 12070 bp, 10 predicted proteins | sample 4826561 | NCBI WGS metagenome assembly SKEB01 (sample SAMN11008820, study PRJNA524170) | human gut metagenome | biome: Human fecal sample; material: Feces; isolation source: fecal sample from pouch patient p17 | host: Homo sapiens | place: Israel: Tel-Aviv | collected 2016-03-29
GATAGTGATGGTGCTGTGCCATTATAGTCGGAAGTAAAAAACTTAAAATAATAATCCTGCTGAAAATATTTGCGCAATTTTCCCAACAAATCATTCGTTTCAGCGTTATCAAGTTGTAAGAAATTATTGCCAAAACTTTCCATTAAAGCCATAACAATATGTGGTGGGTTTTGTTGCAAAAAAGTATTTTTTTCAGTTTTATCAATAAAAAATTGTTGAGGATTTTCGTACTCGAAACATTGGGTTGTCGGAATAATTTTTGTAAATTGTTTGATTAATTTTGAACCCTGTTTTTTATCAACGGCTGAGAATTGAATGTCACGTTTTCGATCTTCAAAGGCCCATTTCATTGCAATAATGCCATTCGGCACCATTTGATTAATAATACTTAATGAGGAAACTTGAGCGTGCATTTTGGCTAACGGATGGGTGAAAAAATATCCTCGAGCTGCATAAGCGAGATAAATAAGGCTGATTAAGCCAAAAGTAATAGTAATCAACGTACTATAATTTTCTATTACTAAAGGCTGTTGAGAGAGAATATAAATAAAAATGGATGTAGGAAAAATGGCAGCGAGAATGGTGAGGACTAAGAGTTTAATAATAGGATAATCTTCCCAAATATTATTTAAGACGGCTTTAGTATCATCTTCTACAATACCAAACATAAAAATATTGTAATAGCTTTTATAGGTTTTAAAGTAAAAATAGTTACCGATATTAATGCCGGTAAAGAGTAATGAAATTAGAAAAATATAGAAACTGAATAAGCTAATTGTCGCTTGATAAAGCGAAAATGCGATTAAAACTGAACCAATAATAAATGGAACAGCAATAATTATTGCACTGATTTTGGCATCATAGCGATACCCCATTCTCCACATACGAGAAAATGAACGGTAATTTTGAGGATCTTGCAATAAATCCGTATCGATGAAACTTTTCACCATATATTTTCTAATCAATGTGGTTTGAAAAACAAAATAAAAAAATAAAATGGTGAGAACAAAGAGAAAGTTTAATTAAAAAGTCATTTATGAATTCCCCAAACGAGAGTTATTTATCTTCAAACCAAATTAATGTTGCCATTCTTCCTGTAATTTTATCGCGACGATAAGAATAAAATTTTTCCGGATCGGAGTAAGTGCAATATTCGCCACCACTAATATTTTTAGATAGCACGCCTGCCTGTTGTAGACGAATTCTTGCTAATTGATAAATATCTGCAAAATATTTACCTTGATTTTGGTCATCAATCTTAAACGCCTGTTTTGCCGTTTCATTATTTAAACAAAAGGCATCATAAACATCCTGCCCGACTTGAAATGCTTTGGCACTGATAGCCGGAGCAAGCCAGACTTTAATTTTATCTGCCGGCGCGTTAAAGCAGTGCAGGGTATTTTCTAAAATACCGTTGGCTAACCCTCGCCAACCGGCGTGGGCAGCAGCAACTTCTTGACCATTTTCGGCAGCCAAAATAACCGGTAAGCAATCCGCCGTCATAATGAGGCAGACTTGATTAGGTTGGTTGCTGTAACAGGCATCTGCGGTTTTATCTTCGCTGTTAAGGGGCAATCTCTTAACAAGATTGCTGTGTATTTGCGTGAAAAAAGTTGGTGATTGCGGCAATTGAAATTGTTCTACCAACAATTGTCGATTTTTAGCAACGATTTCTGCGGTATCGCCAACGTGATCGCCTAAATTCATACCGGCATAAGCACCGCAGCTATAACCTCCGCTGCGTAGAGTACTTAAGGCGTGAATATTATTCGGTACTTGCCAATTTGGGTAAATTGCGTCCATCAATAATCTAACTCATCTTTGTGTAGTTCATAATCTGCTTTTAGTGCATTGACTAATGTGACAAAGTCATCCGGCAATGGTGCATACCACTCCATTAATTCACCGCTAATCGGATGTTCTAAACGTAACATAATAGCGTGCAGTGCCTGACGTTGGAATTGTCGTAATACGGTTAATAATGCTTCACTTGCCCCTTTTGGTGGTTTAGGGCGCCCGCCATAAGTTTGATCGCCAAGTAGCGGATGCGCGATATATGCCATATGTACGCGAATTTGGTGCGTACGTCCGGTTTCAAGTCGCAATCTTAAGCGAGTGTAATTACGAAAACGCTCCATAATGCGATAGTGAGTGACTGCCGGTTTGCCTAATGGATGTACTGCCATATGTGTGCGCTTGGTCGGATGGCGCGCCATTGGCTGATCAACCGTTCCGCCTTTCGTCATAATACCGCTGGCAATGGCTTCGTATTCGCGAGTAATTTGTCGTTTTTGTAACGCACGAACCAATTTGGTTTGTGCCTCTATTGTTTTTGCAACCACCATTAAACCGGTGGTGTCTTTGTCTAAACGATGCACAATCCCAGCGCGCGGCACTTCCGCAATCGGCGGATAATGATATAAAAGAGCATTTAATACGGTATTATCGGGGTTGCCGGCACCCGGATGAACAACAAGATCTTTGCTTTTATTAATGACGAGAATATGTTCATCTTCATATACAATATCCAGCGGAATATTTTGTGGTGTAAACCGAGTATCTTCTTCAATTTCCGCTTGCATAATAATCTGTTCCGTACCGAACACTTTTTCTTTCGGTACGGTGACAATCTTATCATCCACCTGTACTAAACCGGCTTCGATCCAGGTTTTTATGCGAGAACGAGAATATTCCGGAAACAATTCCGCTAAAGTTTGGTCTAAACGTTGACCTAATTGATGAGGTTGAACCTCTGCTGTTAATTTTTTGTGTTCCATCGTGGTTTTAATTCCAGTAATATAAACATTTAATTATTTGCTGATACACTATACAATAACAGCAACCAATAGAGTTAAAGTCGTGATTTTACCTTAACTGTTCACGAGTTTATAGATCGAATCAAGAATTGTGTAATTGTTGTGCAATTCACCTAATAAAAAATTAAGGATTTAGATGCATATGAATAAGATAAAAGTAATTGCTGTGACTGCTTTATCCGCTTTGGTATTATCAGCTTGTTCCAACTCCTCTAAAGAGCAGGTTGAGCAGGCTCCGGTGAGTGAACTATATCAAAAAGCCCAAGAATATTTGCAGGATGAGAATTATCGTCAAGCAATCCGTTATCTTGAAGCTACGGATAATCGTTTTCCATATGGCGAATATGCACAACAGGCAGATTTAAATTTAATTTATGCCTATTACCGCAATGAAGATTATGTGAATACTTTGTCGACAGCGGAGCGTTATTTGCAAAAATATCCGCAAGGCCCTCATTTGGATTATGTGTTATATATTGCCGGTTTAACCAATATGGCGTTGGGGGATAATTTATTCCAAGATTTCTTCGGTGTGGAACGTTCTTCACGTGAAACTAAGCCAAGAGAAGATGCTTATCATAACTTTGAAACCTTAGTGCGTTATTTCCCGAACAGTGAATATACGCCGGATGCGAAACAACGAATGAGCTATATTCGTGAAAGTTTGGCAAAACATCAATATGAAATTGCGGAATTTTATCTGAAACGTGACGCTTACGTTGCGGTGGTGAATCGAATTCAAGATAATTTGCTCCGTTTATATCCGGATACAAGTTATGCTTATAAAGCATTGCCAATGTTGCAACAGGCTTATGCCGCATTACATTTAGATAAACAGGCGCAAGAAATTGCACAGGTTTTAGCAAACAGTAAACAAAAAGAATTTCCTGAATTAGAAAAACCGGAATCGCGTCCGGATATTAAACCGCCGGTGAAATAACCTTATTATCAAGAGAAAATGCGATCAAGGTGATCGCATTTTTATTGCACGGAACGATAGAGATCTTTGCTGTAAAAAATTTGCGTTGGATTGTTTAAATCATAACCGGCAATATCGGCAGCAATTTTGACCGGTAAATAATAGTGATAAATTGGCAAAATAACGGCATCGGTTGTCAGCGTATCAAGAACCTGCTGATAAATTTGTTGCCGTTTTTCATTTTCTGTTTCCAACATTGCCTGTTCCAACCAGTGATCCACTTTTTCGTTATGATAATGCATTAAGTTATCCGGGCTTTTCGAGTGAAAATTGTTTAAAAAGGCGGAAATATCATTGTAATCGGCACACCAACCACTACGAATCAGTTGAAATTGCTGTTGGCTATGCAACAACGCCCATTCCTGCTGAGTCTTCGCTTGAATACCTGCTCTGATTAAATCTGATTGAGAAAACTGACGCACTAAATTTTGTGCTATGGCAAGATTTACCGGGTTGTTATCAACGGTTAGATTTAAATGTAATGGATGTTGAATAGAGATACCTGCCTGTTGTAATAGCTGTTCCGGCGGTGCTGAATTGAAATAGGCGCTTAATAACATTGATGAAGGTAATAAGTTTGCACTGGCTTTGCCGGTAATATTCACGCCGTCAATTGCACTTTTACTGGAAATTAGGCTCACTAATGCTTGTCTTACCGCACTGTTTTTCAAAGTATGGTGATGTGGATTCAATTCATAATAGTAACTGCATAATTTTGGTACAGTTTGTAAGCTATCATTATTGGCATTTAACATTAGATCAATCGCTTTTGAGGTGAGATTTGTTCGCCAATATTCGACATTTTGAAAAGAAACGTGCGATTTATGCCAATAAAAGGGATTACGCGTTAAGATTACTCTGTTTTCATCAAGGCTGTGCAACGTATAAGCGCCGTTATGGAGCGCATTTTTTATCGGTAATAAGGAAATATGTGCCAACATTAAGGGGAAGTTGGCATTTGCTTTGTCCAGCTCAATTTGCAAATGGTAATCATCCGGAGCAGTTATGCCTAATGCTGCTGGTTCAAGTTGCTTCTGCAGAACGGCCTTTGCATTTTTAATGGCAATAAAAGCTAAATACGGCGCTGACGGTGAATTTTCTATAAATAAATTTTGCCAGCTGTTCACAAAATCGGCGGCAGTCACGGCAGAACCATCCGACCATTTGGCATCATTGCGTAAAGTAAACAACCAAACTTTGTTATCTTTTGTTTGCCAGGATTGAGCAACGGCGGGAATAATATTACCGTGCAGATCGTAGCTTACTAACCCTTCATAAAGATCATAAATTATCGCACTGTTTTGCAGATCAGTGACCTGTTGCGGATTGAGTTGGAAACGGGAAAATTCACCTCCGCGAATAAGTGTTTGTCGAGAAGATGTGCTATTTTCTGTGGTTGTAGTTGTTGTTTGTGAAGAGTGTTGTTGATCACAACTTACTATTAACAGTAGTGCATAAATAATAAAACTACTTTTACTTAACAATTTATGCCACATCAGTGTAATAACCCCGGGAATAAATTAGAGATACCGGCAACGCAGATCTCAATACCGAGCGACATTAGAATTAAGCCCATAATACGTGTGACCACGTTGCTGCCGGTTTTACCGAGATATTTCATAATCATTGGACCGGAACGGAAAATGGCATAACACATCAGCGAAAAAATTAAAATTGCGATTGCGAAACCGAGCCAATCTATCCAGCTGTTATAACGTGAAGCCCAGACAATAGTTGAACTGATAGCACCTGGTCCTGCGATTAACGGCATTGCAAGTGGAACAACAGCAATGCTTTCACTTTCAGAAAAATTGGTTGCCCGTTCTTCTTTATTTTGTTTTTCTTCCCCTAATTTACCGCTGATCATTGTCATTGCAATCGAAATAACGAGCAGACCACCGGCGATACGGAAGGAGTTAATAGAAATACTGAAAAAATTAAGCAATGCTTGACCAACAAACAGGCTGGTAAGTAAAACTACACCAATTGCGGTGGATGTAACTAACATTGTTTTTTGGCGTTCGGTTTCATATTGGTTACTCGTCATACTCATAAAAATAGGTAATGACCCTAATGGGTTAGTGACTGCAAATAATCCAATAAAAAACTGCATATAAATAGGGAAGTTTTCAATAAATGTCATAAGCATTAATAATTTCAGTATTGAATAAATTAGAAAGCGTTTATTATGGCATAAGAAGCTGTTATTTACACGCCGCAGTAATTACAATCTCTACTTTCCAGTTTGGATCGGCAAGTTTTGCTTCAACGGTAGATCGTGCAGGTGCTTTACCTGCAATGACCCATTGATCCCAAGCACGATTCATTTCAGCATAGTCATTTATATTAGCTAAGAAGATTTCTGCACGTAAAATACGAGATTTATCTGAACTGCTTTTTTCCAATAAAATATCGATAAGTTGCAAAATTTGTCGAGTTTGCTCATAGGTGTTCAATGATGAGTCTTCTGCAACTTGTCCTGCCAGATAGACAATTCCTGCGTAAATAGTGGCTTCCGATAAGCGGTTACCAGCATCAATATGTTTAATTTCACTCATAAAGCACTCCTTTAAGTTATATCTGATAAATTATTTTAAGGGTAAAATGGGTTTTCATTAACAGAATATATATTCTCTGATTCGGAAGCGGCAACTTCCTGAAAATGAGGCACATTCTACCGCCCCGAAGAGCGATGTTTCAACCATTAAGGAGCTTTTAATGAAACCATTAATTTCTAATCAACACGGTGCGATTGTGATGGCACTGCTACCGTTTTTGTATGGAATGCTGCTTTCTAAACCGATTTGGTTGCATTGGCTTCTTCTGCTTGCCTGGTTTTCACTCTATTTGATGACCTATCCGTTTCTGGCGTTATTTAAAGGCAGAAATTTGGCGCTGTATCGCCGTTGGACATTTATTTATGGTGGCGCGAGTTTGCTGTTTGCCATTTTACCATTGTGGTATAACCCTCGTATTCTCTACTTTTTAGGTGCAATGCTACCGTTTGGTTTAATCAATATTTACTATACAAAACAGAAAAATGAGCGGGCATTACTGAATGATATTGCTGCTATTTTGATTTTTGCGATTGCCGGAATGGCGGCTTATTTCTTTTCGCAACAAAAGTGGGATCAAAATATGCTTTCAGTCGCGCTCTATCCGACACTTTTCTTTGTCGGTACGACTTTATATGTGAAGAGCGTAATGCGCGAGCGCAAAAATCCTCGTTATTATTATCTCTCCTATGTGTTTCATACACTTTGTGTCGTTATTGGCTTGTTCGTTAATATTGGTATCGCTTTGGCTTATCTGTTACCGATGTTACGCGCGATTTTTTTGCCGAAATATAAGTTATCGGTAAAACAGATTGGTTTAATTGAGTTCGTTATTTCACTCTATTTTTTGATTGTGCTTTACTTAGCAACGACATAGCTGAATAAATACGGGGCAGGGTTCGCCTTTGTTCGCTGTTAAAAAAATGCTAGAATTTGCGCTTTGTGATCAACAGCGACAGAAAAAAAGATGAGTGAAAATATTTATAATGCGAATGATATAACCGTTCTGAAGGATCTCGAACCGGTGCAGTTGCGTCCCGGAATGTATACTGATACCACCCGTCCTAATCATCTTGGTCAAGAAGTTATTGATAATAGTGTCGATGAGGCTTTAGCCGGTTATGCGACTAAAATTGAGGTTATTCTGTATCAGGATCAATCGTTAGAGGTGATTGATAATGGGCGAGGAATGCCGGTTGATATTCATCCTGTAGAAAAAATTTCCGGTATTGAGCTGATCTTAACCAAACTGCACGCCGGTGGAAAATTCTCAAATAAAAATTACCAGTTTGCCGGTGGTTTACACGGCGTGGGAATCTCCGTTGTAAATGCACTCTCTGCACGCGTTGATGTTTCTGTTAAACGCAATGGTGAAATTTATCATATTGCTTTTGCCGACGGTAAAAAAATAGAAGAGTTGGAAGTGGTCGGCACTTGCGGCAGACGCACAACCGGTACGGCAGTAAGATTTTGGCCTAATGCAAAATATTTTGATTCAGCAAAATTCTCTGTTTCACGTCTTCGTCATTTATTACGCGCGAAAGCGGTACTTTGTCCGGGATTGGAAATAAAATTTATTGATAAAGTTAATCAAACGGAAGAGCGTTGGTGTTATCAGGATGGGCTTTCTGATTACTTATTAGAAGCCGTTGATGGCGTGGTAACTTTGCCGGAACAACCGTTTATCGGCGAATTTAAAAGTGATACTGAAGCGGTGAATTGGGCGTTATTCTGGTTACCGGAGGGTGGGAATATCATTGGCGAGAGTTATGTTAATTTGATTCCTACGCCACTAGGAGGTACGCACGTCAATGGTTTGCGTCAAGGTTTGTTGGATGCAATGCGAGAATTTTGTGAATTCCGCAATTTATTACCGCGTGGCGTTAAGTTAACGGCGGATGATATTTGGGAGCGCTGTGCTTATATTTTGTCGTTAAAAATGCAGGATCCGCAATTTGCCGGACAGACAAAAGAGCGTTTATCTTCTCGTCAGAGTGCGGTGTTTGTCAGCGGTGTTGTCAAAGATAGTTTTAGTTTATGGCTTAATCAGAATATTCAACAAGCGGAGCAGTTGGCAGAAATGACGATTGCTTCGGCACAACGTCGTTTACGCAGTGCGAAAAAAGTTGTGCGTAAAAAATTGGTGAGCGGTCCGGCATTGCCCGGAAAATTAGCAGACTGTACCCAACAGGATTTGAGTCGTACCGAGCTGTTTTTGGTGGAGGGCGATTCTGCCGGCGGTTCGGCAAAACAGGCACGTGATCGTGAGTATCAGGCGATTTTGCCGTTACGTGGAAAAATTCTTAACACTTGGGAAGTGGCTGGCGATCAAGTGTTGGGCTCACAAGAAATTCACGATATCGCTGTGGCGTTAGGCATTGATCCAGATACTGATGATTTATCGCAATTACGCTATGGCAAAGTGTGCATTCTAGCTGATGCGGATTCGGACGGTTTGCATATTGCCACCTTATTATGTGCATTGTTTTTGCGTCATTTCCCTAAATTGGTGGAAGAGGGGCACGTTTATGTTGCGATGCCGCCGTTGTACCGTATTGATTTAGGTAAAGAGGTGCATTATGCCTTGGATGAAAATGAAAAAGAGGCCATTTTGGAACGCCTAAAATCTAAAAAAGGCAAAATTAATGTGCAGCGCTTTAAAGGTTTGGGTGAGATGAATCCTTTGCAATTACGCGAAACCACAATGGATCCGAATACACGTCGCTTAGTTCAGTTGGTGTATCAACCGAATCAAGGCAGTGATGACGAGGCGGATCATACATTAGAAATGTTAGATATGCTTTTGGCGAAAAAACGTGCGGATGATCGCAAAAATTGGTTACAAGAAAAAGGCGATCACGCAGAGTTAAACGTTTAAGTTTGGTAAAGAGAGATGAGTACAATTAATTACGAAGGCGTTGAGCAGATGCCGATAGGGCATTTTACGGAGAATGCGTACCTCAATTATTCAATGTATGTGATTATGGATCGTGCGTTGCCATTTATCGGTGATGGTTTAAAACCGGTGCAGCGCCGCATTATTTATGCGATGTCCGAATTAGGTTTGAATGCGAGTGCGAAGTATAAAAAATCGGCGCGTACGGTCGGTGATGTACTGGGTAAATTCCATCCGCACGGTGATATCGCTTGTTATGGAGCAATGGTACTGATGGCACAGCCGTTTTCTTATCGTTATCCATTGGTTGATGGACAAGGAAACTGGGGAGCGCCGGACGACCCGAAATCTTTTGCGGCAATGCGTTATACCGAATCTCGTTTATCAAAAATTTCAGAATTATTGCTTTCGGAATTGGGGCAGGGGACGGTCGATTATCAACCAAATTTTGACGGTACTCTTGATGAGCCACAATATTTGCCGGCAAGATTACCGCATATTTTATTGAATGGTACAACTGGGATAGCGGTGGGAATGGCAACTGATATTCCTCCACATAATATTAATGAAATTGCTCAAGCATTAATTTTATTGTTGGAGAATCCGGATACTTCAATGGATGAAGTATTGGATATTGTTAAAGCACCGGATTTCCCAACAGAGGCGGAGATTATTACGCCGAAAGAGGATTTGCGAAAAATCTATCTGAATGGCAAAGGCTCACTAAAAATGCGTGCGGTATGGAGTAAAGAGGATGGCGAAATTGTGATTACTGCACTGCCTTATCAGGCTTCAGGCGCTAAAATTATTGAGCAGATTGCGACACAGATGCGCAATAAGAAATTGCCGATGGTGGATGATATTAAAGATGAATCGGATCACGAAAATCCAACTAGATTGGTGATTGTTCCACGTTCTAATCGAGTTGATGAAAATGAACTCATGGCGCATCTGTTTGCTACTACGGATTTAGAAAAAAGTTATCGTGTCAATATGAATATGATCGGTTTGGATCGTAAGCCGGCAGTGAAAAATTTATATACGATTTTAACGGAATGGCTCAGTTTCCGTCGTCAAACGGTCACTCGTCGCTTGCAATATCGTTTGGATAAAGTGTTATCAAGACTACATATTCTAGACGGCTTGTTGATTGCTTTCTTAAATATTGATGAAGTTATTCATATTATTCGCAATGAAGATGAACCTAAACAGGAGTTAATGTCGAGATTTGCCTTATCAGAAGAGCAGGCGGAAGCGATTCTGAATTTACGTTTACGTCATTTAGCGAAATTGGAAGAAACTGAATTAAGAGCGGAGCAGAAACAGTTAGAGCAGGAACGCAAACAGTTGGAAAAAATATTATCTTCGGATAAAAATTTGAACCAATTGATCAAAAAAGAGATTGAGCAAGATGCAAAAACATATGCCAGTCCGAGATTATCGAAAATTGTTGAGCGTGAAGAGGCAAAAGCAATCTCTGAAAGTGCTTTAGTGCCGGTAGAACCGGTAACGGTGATCCTCTCTGAAATGGGATGGGTGCGTTGCGCCAAAGGGCATGATATTGATCCACAAAGTTTAAGTTATAAGGCAGGAGATAATTATCTGGCTCACGTTTGCGGTCGTTCTAATCAACAGGTGATTTTCCTTGATAGCACAGGGCGGAGTTACAGTTTGGATCCGTTATCCTTGCCGTCTGCTCGTTCACAAGGCGAACCGATCACCGGTAAATTAATGTTGCCGGCAGGCGCAATGATAGAACAGCTATTGATGCCGAAAGCAGAGCAAGCACTCTTAATGGCATCAGATGCCGGTTATGGTTTTGTCTGCAATGCGGAAGATTTAATCACGCGTAATAAAGCCGGTAAAGCGGCGATTTCATTACCTGAAAATGCCAAAGTGTTGCCTCCGGTAGTGATTGAAAACAAATCGGTTTTATTGGTGGCGATTACTTCAGCGAACAAAATGTTACTCTTCCCGCTCAGTGAATTGCCGCAGTTATCGAAAGGAAAAGGAAATAAAATTATCAATATTCCTGCTGCGAAAGCAAAAGCAAGAGAGGAGTTGTTGGTGAGATTATTTGTGATTGAAGAGGGCAGTTCTTTGATATTCCGTTCCGGTAAGCGTAAAGTGACTTTGGATGCGAAAGAAATCAGTCATTATTATGGCGAACGAGGTCGTAGGGGCGCTTCATTGCCGCGCGGAGTGCAGCATAGTGCGGAAATTGAGATTATTCCACCGGAAAAACCGGAAGAATTTGTATTAACCAATTAAGCACAGAAATATGCAGGTAAATATTTGCTATTGCAATAGCAAAAAGGTAGAATATGCGACTCTTGTCGTGGCTGGATTAGAGATCGGCTACGATGTGTTTTAATTTAACTTTATTAGGAGTTTATTTATGTCTCTAAGCACTGAAGCAAAAGCAAAAATCGTCGCTGAGTATGGTCGTGATGCAAAAGATACTGGTTCACCAGAAGTTCAAATTGCATTATTAACTGCACAAATTAACCACTTACAAGAACATTTCTCTGTTCACAAAAAAGACCACCATGGTCGTCGTGGTTTGTTAGGGATGGTTTCTCGTCGTCGTAAATTATTGGATTATTTAAGACGTTCTAACTTAGAAAGTTACACTAAATTAATCACAAGTTTAGGTTTACGTCGCTAATTCTTTTACGTTTTCATAGAGCCCGAAAGTGATCTGCTTTTGGGCTTTTTTGTTTGTTTTATTTATACATTTTGTTAACTCTTTTTTAACATAAAAATCTTCGTGATCTTCCCATCAATGCGTATAAGCGCAAGTTTTTAGCTATTTGTACAAGCC
>SKEB01001190.1_pt1 | contig 12067 bp, 10 predicted proteins | sample 4826561 | NCBI WGS metagenome assembly SKEB01 (sample SAMN11008820, study PRJNA524170) | human gut metagenome | biome: Human fecal sample; material: Feces; isolation source: fecal sample from pouch patient p17 | host: Homo sapiens | place: Israel: Tel-Aviv | collected 2016-03-29
TTTCCGGCAGCCGCTTTATGCTCCGGAGTCACAATATCATTCATAAGACGGCTGACACTGGATAATATGTCAATAGCCGGATAATGGTTCCTGGCTGCCACCTTCCGGGACAGCATGATGTGTCCGTCTATGATTCCGCGCACCGTATCTGATATGGGCTCATTGGCATCATCTCCTTCTACCAGCACCGTATAGATACCGGTAATGGACCCTTCCTCAAAATTGCCGGAACGCTCCAGCAGTTTAGGAAGCTCTGAATAAATGGATGGGGTATACCCTCTGGCCACCGGCGGTTCTCCGATACTCAGCCCCACCTCCCTCTGGGCCATGGCAAACCTGGTAAGGGAGTCCATCATGAGAAGCACATCCATGCCCTGGTCCTTGAAATACTCTGCGATGGTGGTAGCTGTCATGGTACACTTGGAACGCATCATGGCGGACTGGTTGGAGGTGGCCACCACCAGGACCGAGCGTCTGAGCCCTTCCTCCCCCAAATCCCTGTGAATGAACTCCACAACCTCCCTGCTTCTCTCCCCAACCAGGGCAATGACATTGACGTCTGCCTTTACGTTCTTGGCAATCATGCCCATCAGCGTACTCTTTCCAACGCCGCTGCCTGCGAAGATTCCCATTCTCTGACCTTTGCCAACCGTCATAAGGCCGTCTATGGCCTTTACCCCCATCTGTATGATTGTGTCGATTCTGGGACGGGTCATGGGGTTGGAAGGTCTGCCTGTGATGGAATAGTATGAAACATCTTCCACAGGTCCCAAATCATCTATGGGATTTCCCATGGCGTCCACGGTCCTGCCGATGAGATGGTTGGACACCGCTATGTGCAGGCGTTCCCCTGTATTGCGGACCGCGCTGCCGTAGCCGATTCCCTCTGTCTCCCCATAGGGCATCAGTAGCACCTTATTTTCCCGGAATCCCACCACCTCGGCCATGACAGGAGAACCGCCCTCCACCACATCAATGGTGCATACATCGCCCAGCCTGCAGGCCGGCCCCGTGGATTCCACTGTGGTTCCCACAATTTTGTCTATCTTGCCAAGGTATGTATACAGACCCGCGTTCTCTATTACCCGTTCTATCTGTTCCAGTTCCATATATTTACCGCCTTACTCCCGGCTGTTTAAAGCCATCAGCTGTTTTTTCAGGTTATCCAGCTGTACATCCAGCGACGCGTCCACAATGCCTTCTTCTGTCTCTACCTGGACAAATCCCGGCGGCCTGCTTTCCGTCTTAATGCGCAGCACGCCGCCCATTTTATCCCTTAAGGGTTCCAGGCGCTTTTCAAGGGCCTCCACCAGCCCCACGGCATCCTCCGGAATGTGGACCGTTATATTCTCCTTATCACGCTCCGAGAGCACGGCGCCCGCCACCATGTCGGCCAGCTCGGCCTCGTCATACTCCACTTTTTTCCTAAGTATTTTTTCTGCCATCATAAAGGCCAGTCCCGCAACCCTCTCATTCATCTGGCGTTTGAATTCCTCCAGCCCCTGCCCCATCCTGTCAACCGCCGCCCGTATGCCGGCTATATCCTGTGAAATATCCTCCAGGGCCTGGTCCAGTCCCTGGTTATAGCCTTCCATTTTCGCCTGGTCATGTATCCTTCCGGCTTCGCCCCGGGCCGTGTTCACTATGCTGTCCCTCTGGGCATATGCCTCCTCCAATATCCTGGCAGCCGACTGTTCCGCCTGCTTCCTGGCGTGTTCCAGAATCTTACGCTTTTCTTCTGATATGAGGGCATACCGTTTTCCGGCTGTGTCCTGTCCTCCGGCCCCGGCGCTGTCCGTTTCCTGATTCCCTGTCCCGTCTGTGCTTTCCCCGGTACCAGCCTGTCCCGGCATTCCCGGCTCAGGCTGGTACACCCTGACCCTGGCGCTTCCGGTTATGGTCTGTCCCTGCTTCAATACCCTAGACAATTATCTCATCCTTTCCATCCTTGGAAATCACAATCTCGCCTTCCTCCTCCAGCCGCCTGATAACAGCCACAATCCTCTGCTGGGCCTCCTCCACATCGCTCATACGTATATTATGAAGGTATTCCATATCGCTCTGTATGGATTCGCGCATACGGTTGGACATATTGGAGAATATGGTTGCCGTCACATCCCTGTTGGCAACCTTAAGGGCCACAGACAAATCCTTGGAATCAATCTCACGCAGGAACCGCTGTACGGACAGAGGGTCCAGATAGGCGATGTCCTCGAATACAAACATGAGCTTGCGCACGTCCTCGGCCAGCTGCGGATTTTTCATGTTCAGCTCGTCGAATATGTCCCGCTCCGTGCTGCGGTCCACATGGTTCATCACGTCCGCTATGTAATTGAGACCGCCCACCTCCATGGTTTCCTCGGATGAGGAGGATCCGATTTTCTTCTCCAGGACCTCCTCGGCTATCTTGATAGCCATGGGCAGGGCCCGGTCCATGTTGGCGATTCGCTCCACCACATCCACCCTGGTATCCTGGGAAAGATTTGCAATGATCTTCGACGCCTGTTCCGGCGTGGCATAGGACAGGATGAGCGCCAGTGTCTGGGGATGCTCATTCTGTATGGCTGCCATCAGGGTCTTATAGTCCACTTTTCTGATAAAACTGAATGCTTTGGTTTTCAGGGCCTTGCTCACCCGGTCCATCAGGTTCCTGGCCTGCTGCTGCCCAAACGCCTTTTCCAGAACCTCCTTGGCATAATCACGTCCGCCCTCGGTTATGACCTTTTCTGTCACGCAGCAGTTATAAAAATCCTTGGCAATATCCTCTAATTCATCTTCAGCCAGACGGGGAAGACGGGTGATTTCCATGGACAGCTGTTCCACCTCATTTTCAGTGAGATACCGGAACACCTCAGATGCCCGTTCGCTTCCCAATATGGATATGACAGCCGCGGCTTTCTCTGCCGGCCTTCTCTCTTCTGCAGGCATCTTATTTTTTATCCTCCTTCAGCCATGAACTTATCATGGATGCAATGATTTCCGGATTCATCTGTGCAAAGGAACGGACCTGCTCCACCGGGTCCTCCGGATTCACCTGCATGCGGCCTAAATCATTCTGCACCGCTGCCTCCTCCGCCCGCTCTTCCATATCCGCAGTCGGCGGCACCTCTCCCTCAAAGGGAGCAAACAGCTCCTGGTCCTCCTTCATCTGTCTCCTGCGCCTGCGGCCAAAAATCAGGAACAGAATCAGAAGGAACAGAAGAATTCCGGCTCCGGCCGCAATGGCTATGGTCCGGTAATCAATTCCCGTGTCCACAGGCGCCTGCACAGGCAGTGCCGGCTTGGCCGGAGCAGTCTCCTTCGGCACTTCGCGGAAGCTGGATACCACGATATCCTCCGGCGCAATATTGGCTGCCTTGGACGCCGCGTCAATTAACTGCTGCTTTTTGGACTCTGTCAGGTTATCGTCGTTGACTGTGATGGCCACAGTTGCCTTCTGAAGTTTGACATTGTCCTTTTCAATCTGTTTCTTTATGTAGCTTACAAGGTAATCCACATCCCTGTAATAATCCCCGGTCCCCTGGGCCGTACCGCCTGTTCCGGCAGTGCCGTAAGCAGGTATGTCCGTGTTGTTCTCTTCCCCGGCAATACCCCCTGCCCCAATCTGGCCGCCTGCCACGCCTCTGCTTTCCCGGTAGTGGTCCACCACGCCCTGTCCGTTCTCCTGGGGTTCGTATTCCAGATTCTCGGTTATCATCTTGTCATAGTCTATGACGACCGTGGCAGATACCCGGATCTTATCCGGAGAGTAGGCCAGTGTCAGCACATTCTTGATTTTATTCTGCAGGCGTTCCTCCACCTTGGCCTCAAAATCCAGACGGTTCAGGCCGTAAGCCGTGTTTCCTATGTCATCCGACACCATCTCCTGCATGGTCTCCGCGTTGACCACGGTTACACGCTCAGGCGCCAGGCGCGGTACGCTGTCCGCCACCAGATTCTTGATAGCCGATACCTTCTCCGGTGATAAATCATAGGAAGGCATTAAAGTCAGAGAGACAGAGCCTGTACTGCCGGAATCCCCGTCCTCCCATACATAAGCGCTCTCATCCGGTACATTCAATGTGACAATAGCATTCTTAATGCCTGTCATATCCTTCAGGGTGCGTTCCAGGCGGTCCTGAAGATTCATAAGGAGGTACTGCCGTTTCTCAAACTCCGTGGTAGTAAAACCCATATTATCCGAGAAAATATCAAAAGGAAGCGCCGTTTTCGGATAGCCCAGCTCCGACATCTCTATCATGATGTCGCCTAACTGATCCTCCGGAACCGTCACTTCGCCCTCATCATTCCTTTTGGCAGCCACGCCTCTTCCGCCCAGCACTGCCAGAATTTCGTTATTCTCTTCTCTGGATATCCCTGGAAACAATGTTACATAGCTGCCGGTATTTCCTCTGTTTAACATAATACTGGCTGCCAAGGCTATTATTACAGCCCCTACCGCCCCCGCTGCCACGGCTTTTCTTCTGCCGCTTCCCAGGAATCGTCCTATGACGCCGTTTCCGCCGGCTCCTGGTTTTATCTTATCCTTTATCCCCATGATTCAATTGTAACATCCTTCATCCAGTATTAGACCTGCATACCCATAATCTGATTATAGGCATTCACCGCCTTAGTAGTAATCTGTGTAGTGAATTCCACTGCTGCTGCTGTCTTTTCCGCCTGTATCAGCGCGGTATGCAGGTTGTCCACCTGTCCTGACGCAAGCTTCATATCCATAATCTGGGTATCCTTAATGGCCTGGTCCGCCTCTCTGACTGCCTCCTTCAGCACACTGTCAAAGCGTTTCTCCGGAACCGCCTTAACCGTGCTGTCCTTTTTTAAGTCAGTTAAGTCTCCTACTCCCTCCATCCTTGTAACCGGTATGATAAACATAATCTTCCCCCCGTTTAACCCACGTTATTTACACAATTATCCAATATTTTAAGTATATCCCCATTCAGTCACTCCGTCAACAAAAATAAATGTTTTAGAAACTGTTTTGTAACCATTTTGACTCTGTTTATAGGAAAAACCGGAGGTTGGTAATTTTTCCCATATGATGGATGGGGGACAAAAAAGCAGCCTCAGGATGTTTCTTTGTAAACCTGCTGCTGCTCTTTTCTGATTGGGTAACTTAATGTGCTATATTATGCTGTATTCTGCTTCTGATGTATTCTACTACTGTATGTATTCTGCTTCTGCTGTATTCTGCTTCTGCCGTATCTGATTTCCGCCATATATGATTTTGGTCTTACAAGACCTCTGACGCAGCTCAGCTGCAGCCCTTCTACGGGTTCTGCCTGTCATTAATTATGCCAAATCCCGGAACCATCCAGGTACCGTCCCTCTATATAAGCATTCTTAACCATACGCCCATTTTCCGGACTCATATAATACCAATTGCCGCCGTCCAGCAGCCAGCCCGTATGCATGCTTCCGTCCTGGTCAAAGAAGTACATGCCGTCTCCGGCTGTAAGCCATCCCTTATACATGATTCCATCATTTCCCAGATAATACCATTTCCTGCTGTCCTGAAGCCAGCCTGTCTGCATAATTCCATTCATATCCAGGAAATAGTAATTGCCATCCTTCTGCTGCCAGCCCGTCAGCATATATCCGCTGAAATCAAAGAGATACCACCTGCCGTCAATGTTCTTCCATGTACCGATGGGATAGGTGCCGTCTGTGTTCCTGTACCACCAGCCCTCATCATCCTTAATCCATCCCAGCTGGGAAGGGGTCAGCGCATCAGCCTTGTCCGGACCGCCCACCGCGCCTCCGCTCAGAGTGCAGACCTCATCCGCGTCTATATCCAGCTCATCGGAATACACCCAGTCGCTGCTGGTGATGTAAGCTGTCTCCTCCGTGTCCTTGGGTATGGCCCTGACGCGAAACTGATAGGTTCCTGCTACGGTCATCAGGGGGTAAAAATCATAATTTGTGGCAATTACCTTTGGTATGCCCTGGACCATCTGTCCATTCCGGTAAAGCTTCAGCTCGTAAGCGCCGGCATAGGGCACCTGGGCCCAGGTAGCCTTTCCCGGCGGGTATCCCATCCACTCAGCTGTATCCGGTATCTCCAGTGTGCCGGAAGCAGGAGTCAGCAGGACTGTAAGAAGCAGTGTCTCATCATTATTGGTCCTTTTCACCGATTTATAGGTTGCCCCGTCAATCTGGAATTTGCTTGGCCCTGTGGTCCTGTTGAAATAGTAGCCGCTTCTGGCATGTATCTCAATCTGCACTTTGGGTTCATCCCCCGGTTCCCAGTAATCCTTATTATTCTTGGCAGCCCATTTATAAGCGCCGATGGTATACAGGCTGCTGTCCGTGGTGGCATACACCGTGGCCTCATTGAGCTCATAATCCGCCTGTACATCGGAACGCACCTTCAGCGATACGCTGGTGATGGGTGTCCTCGTCTCTGTCTTGACTGCTGCTATGGAAACAGCAGGAAATACAGCTGTGAGGACCGCCCAGATTCCCAGTGCCGCGGCCGCCTTCTTCCATCCATACATCATCATTTCCTCCTTCTGCCGGCTACGGGACCCATATCCCCGCCTGATTCACATAATGCTGGTCCACGGCTTTATCCCGCACCATCTGCCCGCTTGACGGATCCAGATAGTACCAGTTGCCCTGCCATTGCAGCCACCCGGCAGCCATACTGCCGTCCGGATTCAGATAATACCAGTCATTCCCCTGCTGCAGCCACTGCCCTGTCAGTTTTCCCTTCTCCGGGTCCAGGTAATACCAAATGCGGTTGAACTGGAGCCAGCCCGTAACCATGTCCCCATTGGATGTCAGGTAGTATTCCCTGTCGTTCTTCCACTGCCAGCCCGTAAGCATGTATCCGTTTATGTCAAAAAGATACCACTTTCCTCCAATTTCCTGCCAGCAGCCCACCGGATAGCTTCCGTCCTGGTTCCTGTACCACCAGCCGTTTCCGTCCTGGGCCCACCCCGGAGCCTGGGCATTGGGGCCTGTTCCGTCCTTCACGCTGACACCGGCGGTTCCCTTTCCCTGGGATACAGCCCGCTTATCCGCTGCCTGGGCATCCTTTCTGGTGATTTGCTGGTTGTCAGACTCCGTCCATCCGCCTGCTTTCAGGTAATCAGACTCAGACTCGGTCTTTGCCACCGCCCTCACCTTGAAATAGTAATCCCCTTCTTCCGTCATATAGGGAAAGAAATCATAGCTGACCGAATTGGTCCTGGGCACATGGTAGACCATGCTCTCATCGCAGAACAGCTTTACCTCGTAGGAGGAAGCCCCGTCAACCTTAGACCACCTGGCTTTTCCCAAAGGCGTTTCTTCCCAATAAGCCTCCTCCACCTGGTCCAGAGTACCCTTGACCCCTTTTAATTTGGCAGTAATGGTGAGACTGCGCTTTGCATCGCTTTTCTTGGATGACACATACTCGGCCCCCCGTATATGCGCGTTGGAGGAACTGATGCTTCCGAAATAGTAATCCTCCTCAGCCGCCAGCTCAATGGATATACGCGGAATTTCCCCCGCCTTCCAGGATGTCTTTCCGTTGATAAACTCGCAGGACACCACATGATACTTGGTGCTGTCCGCCGTGGCGGACACGCTTCCGCTGCCCCCCATCTCCACGGATGAGGTGACGGCTATGGTCACTGACTTGATGGCCTCGTCTGCAAAAGAAGTCATGGCGCAAGACCACCATATTCCCAGCGCAGCACATACGCCTGCCGCTGCCCTGCCTGCGAAATATATGAACCTGTTCCTAATCCCCATCATAAACCTCCCCTTATCCTTTATCCCCATTACTGCCATGGCCTGCGTATGGATACAATGGTCCGATAGGCCGGATCATTGCTCACCTTAATGCCCTCTTTTCTGGAACTGGCGTGTACAATGCGGCCTCCTCCGATATACATGGCCACATGGCCGGAATAGCAGACCAGATCACCCGGCTCCATATCCTCATACGGTATCTCCCTGCCAAATCCCGCCTGTTCCCCTGACGTCCTGGGAATGCTGACGCCGAAATGCCGGTATACCGACTGGGTATAACCGGAACAGTCTGTTCCGCCGGTAAGGCTTGTACCTCCGTATACATAGGGATTGCCTACAAACTGCAGGGCATAGTCTGCCACATTTCTGCCGAATTCAGTGCCGCCTATGCTTTTCACTGACCGGCCGCCGGCTGTACCTGCACTGTCTTGTGCCGTGCCTGCGCTTCCTGATTCCTGTCCTGCACCTCCTGGCTCCCGTCCTGCGCCTCCTGGCTCCCGTCCTGCGGCCCCTGATTCCTGTCCTGCGCTTTCCTGCTCCTGCCTGATGCGCTCTTTCTCCTGCCTGATACGCTCTTCCTCCTGCCTTGCCCTGAGGATACGTATTTCTTCTGTTTTCCTTATCACTTCCCCGGCAGCCTGGGCTGCACGGGCCTGGGCCGCCTCCAGTTCAAGGGCAAAACCGCTGCTCTCCTTTTGCCTCGCCGCAATGAATCCTTCCAGTTCCTTTTGCTGGGACTCATTTTCCTCTTCCATGACCTCAAGCTGGGATTGTTTCTCCTCCAGCAGCTCCTTTTTTCCGGCAGCTTCCTGCTTTAGCTTCTCATATCTCTGTATAATTTCCTGGTCGTATTCATAAAGCTGCCTGAAATATTCGGTCTGGCTGACTACATCCCCTATGTTCTTTGCCTTTAAAAGGATATCCAGATATGTGATATCCCCCTCCTCATACAGGAACTGAATCCTCTTTTTAAGGATGTCATACTGTCTCTGCCGTTTTTCCTCGGCCTGGCGGTAATCCCTGTCTGCCTCCTGAATCTGCGTCTTCAGCTCTTCCATATCGGATTCCAGTATATCCTTAAGGGCCAGCAGCCTTACCAATTCTTCCTCCAGGGCCTGTTCCTTCTGTCTGGACTGCCCCAGCTTCTGTTCCAGCTGCTGCGCCTCAGCCTCTGCCCTGGACTTCTCCTCCTCTGCCCTGCGCCTCTCCTGTTCAGCCCTCGTGACAGGTGATGCCCGGCCCGGCAAAGGCGCCTGGACCGCCAGCACAAGGACTGCCAAAATCAGTATCGCCTTCCTTTGGCGCCCCCGGTTACCATTGATTCCCATACCGTTCTTATGTATACCTATTTACCCTTCCCAAATTACATATCACTTTTTAACAATGCCAGTATAACACAAATGTAACCAGGAAAAAAGCCTGAAAACAGAAACATCCCGGCACAGGTCTGCGATAACGCTTCCCCGTGCCGGGATACCTATACATAACTTTATCAAAGCACACTAAAACCCGACTTACAGACTTACGCTGAAAACTCTGCCAGTTTTTTCCATACGCTGCCCGACATATCTGCTATTTCTTTATAAATTTCAAATAATTCCATATACTTCTTATGATTTTCCATATCGGGGTAATAAGTCTTTTTCATGCGAATGCATTTTTCTGCCGCTTCTAACTCATCGGCAAATGCCCCCACACCAACACCAGCCAAAAGCGCGCCGCCAAATGAAGATTCCGCATTTTGAGGCATTTTCACCTCCAAGCCAAATATATCGCTGACAATTTGACACCACAACGGGCTCTTCGCTCCGCCTCCTATAATCACAATATCTTCCATGTTATCCGTAAACTCCTTAAGTACCTGAAGGCAGTCATAAAGGCTGAATGCAACGCCCTCCAACAGCGCTCTGGCGAAATGCCCTTTTTTGTGGATCATGCTCACTCCAAAGAAATCGCCTCTGGCATTTGGATTAAAATAGGGGCAGCGTTCACCCAGTAGATAGGGATGGAACAAAAGTCCCTGACAGCCTAATTCTACTGATGCGGCCTGCTCATCCATTAAAAGATAAACATCTCTTCCCTCCCTGTCACACTGTTCCTTTTCCGCAGGGTAAAGACTGTCCCTCATCCAGCGGTACGCAGACGCACAGCTGTTGGTAGCCGTAACGGTATACCATTTTCCTTCCACAGAATAGGGGTATGTAAATGTCTTATCGTGAGGCACCGCCTGGTCTGTAACCAGATTGACATTGCCGGCAGTTGCCAGCTTAATGATAATCTGACCATTTTTCACAGCACCCGCGCTGAAATCCTCTGCTGCTGTATCGGAACAGCCTGCTATAACCGGCAGCCCTCCTGGCAGGCCTGTCTGTTTAGACACTTCCTCCCGTACCGTTCCTACAATCTCCTTTGTCTTTCGAATCTCTGGAAGAACCTCCACCGGCAATCCCACCATATTGCATAATTCCTCTGACCAGCACTGTTTCCTGGCATCAAAAAGCAGACTGCCCTGAGCATCTACAATATCCGTACAGAAATCTCCTGTAACCCAGGAACGGATATAATCCTTTGTAAACATGAGACGGCGGATTTTCTTATAATTTTCCGGTTCATTCTCTCTAACCCACTGAAGCTGCGGCAGTGTCCATGTAGGAGTCGGCATCTGCATTCCAATTTTAAAAATCTCTTCCCCATGCTTCTCCTTTAAATAACGGCACTGTTCCCCGCTTCTCTGATCATTCCACATAATACAGTGTCTGATTACCTGTCCGTTTCCATCTAGTAAAACTGCATTATGAGTGGAAGCGGTAACTGCCAGACCCAGCATACCATCAAATCCGTCATTCATCTGCGTCCGGCAGGCAGTAACGGTATTGATAAATGCCTCAATCCAAAGGGCCGGGTCCTGCTCGGACCATCCTGGTTTTTTATGTTCAGATGGATATTCCTGAAAAGCTGAAGCCAGGATATTCCCCTCTAAGTCAATCACAGTAGCCTTACATCCTCCGGTACCAAAATCTACACCAAATAATTTTTTCATAGGCTCTCCTCTAATATTTTTTTACAACCAGCGCCCGCTCCAGGGCTTCGAAATTAGCGATTGCTTTATCCCCCAGCCGCAGCGCCACGCCGGTATAGATAGTATCAATAATAGTAAGTTCTGCCATACGGGAAGAAATAGCATAAGTACGATATCTAGTCTCCTGAGAATATGTATTCAGGCAAATATCCGCCAGCTTTGAAACAGGCGAACTGCCCTCATTGGTCAGTGAAATCACAGTAGCCCCCTGCTCCTTAGCCTGATGGGCAGCTTCCACTACATTTCTGGAACTGCCGGAATAGGAAATCGCCAGCAGCACATCCTGGTCTGTCATTGAGGACACTGCGATCATCTGCATATGATCATCCGTATATGCGTGGGCATTCAAATCCAGCCTCAAAAACTTATGCTGGGCATCCGCGGCAATAGATGCAGAGTTTCCGTTACCTATAATAATGATGCGTCTGGCCTGGCACAATGCATCTATACTGGCTGCAACTGCCTTAACATTGATGGATTTCTGAGTCATGGACAGAGTTTCTATAGCACTGGAAAAAATCTTTTCTATGATCACCTCTGCCGGTGAATCAGCCTCAAGTTTCTCATGTATCTTCTCCTGAGGAGTTGTGAGTTCCCTGGCCACCCCGACCTTTAATGCCTGAAACCCCCTGTATCCCAGTTTCCCGCAGACCCTGGTAACAGTAGCCTCACTGCTTCCTGCTCTCTCTGCCAGATCCGTAATGGATGAATAAATCAGCTGCTCCTGATGTGCAGCCATATATTCCGCTGTTTCCAATTCCTTCTTAGATAAAGATCCACGTTTCTCTTCTACACGGTCATATAAAGTACCATTGCTTATATTTTCTCCCATATCATTTGCCCCCTTTATATTTGGAAACTTTTAATTAAAGTTCATTTTATACGTAATCCATAAGTGTGTCTAGGGCAAATAAGCACTAAATCTCTTTTGTCTTACAGCACGTCCTCTACAGTCCCCCTGGAACCCGGCTTTGTCAGCATGCTCAGCGCTTTCTCCACATAACGGCGCCGTGAGACCTTCTCGTCAGCTTGGCTTAAGGACGGATTTCCCACCGGACAGGTAATGGCAAATCCACGAAGAATCCGCGAACTTCCCACTGATTTTGCAATATCTACAACAGCACAGATCTGGGTGACCGGAATTCCCACACGCTCAATTTCTTTCACAATCGTTGCTCCGCAACGAGTACTGGTACCTCATGTAGAGGTAAGAATAGCGGCGGTAATCCCCTTATCCAACAGTCCTTTGGC
>SKEB01001196.1_pt1 | contig 12032 bp, 8 predicted proteins | sample 4826561 | NCBI WGS metagenome assembly SKEB01 (sample SAMN11008820, study PRJNA524170) | human gut metagenome | biome: Human fecal sample; material: Feces; isolation source: fecal sample from pouch patient p17 | host: Homo sapiens | place: Israel: Tel-Aviv | collected 2016-03-29
GTATCATCTCGCCAATCCTGCTAATATACTGTTCCACTTCCTTTACATTCTCGCAGCGTTCCCTGCGGTTCTCAGAGGGGAATACCACCTTGGTGGTGGTTCCGGCGCCGCAGGCCGCTATGGTCTGCATCTCCTCCATAATAAGGATGTTGTAGATACAGGCTTTGCCGGGCAGGGAATACCCCACATTCTCAAAATTACCGGCCATGTTCTTCTGGCGGTACAGATAATAGGGCTCCATACCCATCTGACGGGCGCAGGCAGCGCTGAGCTCGATCATCTCCGGGGTGTTCTGAATCTTCAGCCCGCCGTACTCTTCCCTGAACATGTTGAGCCTGGCCGCCCTCTTGATGGCCAGGGAATGGACGGTAAGAGAATCCGGCCCAAGAGCCTTAACCTCCTCCAGGGTGCGCCGCACATCATCCATATTCTCCTCAGGAAGCCCCATAATCAGATCCATGTTGATGTTGTCAAATCCCAGCTCCCGGGCCATGTAAAACCGATCCTTCACCATATCCACGGTGTGGTGGCGGCCAATCAGGTCCAGGGTTTTCTGGTTCATGGTCTGGGGATTAATGGAAATACGGGTGATGCCGTGGTCCCTCAGTACCTTAAGCTTGTCCATGGTAATGCTGTCCGGCCTCCCTGCCTCCACTGTGAACTCCAGCACCCGGCTCAGATCAAAGAGCTGCTCAAGCCTGCTTAAGAGAGCTTCTAAATCCTCCGCTGAAAGGGATGTGGGAGTGCCTCCGCCGAAATAGACCGTGTCCAGGGGCCTTCCCTCCATCTTCCGGGCCGTATATTCCAGTTCCTTAAACAGCGCTTCCAGGTAAAGACCTGTGCGCCCCTTCCATTTCCCGATGGGATAGGAGGTGAAGGAACAATACAGACAGGTGGTGGGGCAGAACGGTATCCCCACATACAGGCTGTAGCCCCGCTCATAATCCAATGGTTCCAGAAGCTTTTTCTCCCTGGCCGCAATCTCAATGCTCAAATCTATCTTTTCATCGCTGGCAAGGTAGGTTTCCTTCATAAAGGACCTGATATCCTCCTCCTTCCAGCCTTCCTCCAGCCTGGTGAGGGCGATCTTGGTGGGGCGGATGCCGGTCAGGGAACCCCAGGGCATTTCCTTTCCCGTGCGCGCTGCCAGCATGAGGTAAAACATTTTCTTTATGACATTCTTGGTGGCGGAGTGATCCGAAAGGTCCGAGGGACGGGTGCATGAATCCCCTAACTTCCAGCCTGTTAAACCCTCCGGCCCTGTCTTATCCCCGCCGCAGTCCTCCGGGGCGGCCGCATTTTCCCATATATAGACGGAAACCGCGCCGTCTCCCAGCCGCGTCTCCACGTAAAAATCCGCCCCGTCCTTTACCTCATGAACATAGGCCTCACCTGGATAAAAGGACATCAGAAGTTCTCTGATGTCCTGTTCGTACTGGTTATCCTGTATTAAAAGTCCAATCATACAAAACCTGCTTTCTGTCTTAAGCCTTCTTTTATTCCTGCCTGAAGGCATCCGGTCCCTTTACCCGGATAATATTGTCTCTTACCGTAAGCACAGGATTCCCCTGCTTCTCAAATCCAATGGTGGTGGGGTCTCCGTGGCCTGTATACACCATGGTATCATCGGGCAGCTCAAAAAGTACGTCCACAATAGAGCTGACAATACGAATGGTATTCCCTGTAGCCAGGTCCGTCCTGCCGTAGGAACCGCGAAACAAGGTATCCCCTGCAAAGATAATTCCCTCATCCGGCAGATAGAAGCAGCAGGAGCCTGCGGTATGTCCCGGTGTGAACAGCACCTTCCACCTGGTTCCCAGAAGCTCCAGCTCCTGTCCGTCGTGAAGAAGCACATCCGCATGAAGGCTGGTCAGGGGGCCTCTGAATCCTCCGGTCATATTAAGCTTTGTATCTGCCAGCATATTCTCCTCTGCCTCATAGGCGTAGAGTTTTACCCGGAATGCCCTGATTACATCCGGCACAGCCATGATATGATCAAAATGGCCGTGGGTCAGCAGGACTGCCGTGAGAGTGATTCCCAGCTCGCTGCACTTGTTCAGAATATAAGGAGCATTGTCAGCCGGGTCAATGACCACACCCTCCTTGGTCTGATCGTCATAAACCAGGTAACAGTTGGTACTCACCTGTCCCAGTACACATGTCTTAATCCTAATATCGCTCATATCCTTCCCCTTTCATCACAGCTATCCTGTTGTTCTCTCTATATCCAGGACGCCTTCTATCTGACGTATCTTATCGGTCAGCCGGTTCAGCTCATCGGTCCCATGAATGTCAAATGTCATGATAATGGTGGCCTTGCCCTGCTTGCTGGTCCTTACGTTCATGGACGTAATGTCAATCTGCTTCTCCGTAAAGACCTTGGATATATCCGCAAACATGCCAATCCTGTTATTGGCAAATATCTTGATTTCCGTGGAATACTGCTCATTGTTGCTGGCACCCTCCGCCATCTGCCATTCCGCGTCAATCATCCTGCTCCGTTCATCCTCCGGCAGGTTGATGATGTTCACACAGTCCGTGCGGTGAATGGAAACCCCGCGGCCCCTGGTGACAAATCCCACGATTTCATCCCCTGGCACCGGGTTGCAGCACTTGGAAAAACGGACCGCCAGATCATGGATCCCCTTGACCATGATGCCGCTCTTTGATTTGCGGACACTGGCCTCACCGGCCCTTCCCGCTGTGTCGGCTATGCCGCTGAGCACATCCGCATCCGTAATCTCCCGCTTTAACTTCTTCTCCCGCTCCTCCATCATCTTGTTGATGACCTGGCCCTCTTTCAGGCCCCCGTGTCCAATGGATGCCAGAACGGAATCCCAATCCTTATAGGCATACCGGTTCATGACCTTTTCCATGAATTCAGGCTTGCCGATATCAGACCAGTTAATGCCCTTGGCCTTACAGTAGCGTTCTATCTGGTCCCGGCCTCTGACGATGTTGTCTTCCTTCATCTGGCTCTTGAACCACTGGTTAATTTTATTCTTAGCCTGGGTGCTCTTCACAATACCCAGCCAGTCCCGGCTGGGCCCTTTGGAGTTCTGGGAAGTGATGATCTCCAGCTGGTCGCCGTTTTGAATCACATACTCAATGGGCACCAGCTTGCCGTTGACCCTGGCTCCCACCATCTTATTGCCCACAGCACTGTGTATACAATATGCAAAGTCAATGGGGGTGGAACCGCTGGGCAGGGTTTTTACATCCCCTGACGGTGTAAAGCAGTACACACTGTCGGAGAACAAATCCAAATCCCCCTTGACCATGCTCAGGAATTCCTTGGAATCGTCCGTATCCCTCTGCCATTCCAGAATCTGGCGCAGCCAGCTGAGCTTTGCCTCAGCGCTTCCCGCAGCCACCTGTCCGCTTCCGCTCTCCTTATACTTCCAGTGGGCGGCGATACCGTATTCCGCTGTCCTGTGCATCTCATAGGTACGGATCTGTATCTCAAAGGGCTGTCCGTTGCTCCCTATGAGGGTGGTGTGCAGGGACTGGTACATATTCTGTTTGGGCATGGCTATATAGTCTTTGAAACGGCCCGGAATAGGCTTATACATCTCATGGATGACGCCCAGGGCGGCATAGCAGTCTTTCACGGTCTCCACCATGATGCGCACTGCGAACAAATCATATATCTGGTCCAGAGTCTTGTTCTGGTTCACCATCTTTTTATAGATACTGAAGAAATGCTTCACACGTCCGCCCACCGTGGACTCAATGCCCGCATCCTCCATGTGGCTCTTGACCTCGTCCACGATTTCCTGGACAAAGGCCTCCCTTGTATCCTTGCGGAGGGCCACTTTCTCCACCAGGTCGTAATATACATCCGGCTGAAGGAACTTAAGGGACAGATCATCCAGTTCAATCTTAATCTTGGAAATGCCCAGCCTGTCGGCGATGGGGGCATAAATTTCCATGGTCTCCCTGGCCTTTTCCTTTTGCTTCTCCGGCTTCCAGTACTGACCTGTCCTCATGTTGTGAAGACGGTCCGCCAGCTTGATGATAATAACGCGGATGTCCTTTGCCATGGCCAAAAACATCTTGCGCAGGTTGTCTGCCTGGATCTCCACCTTGTCCTTATCCCAGTTTAACTGTGTCAGCTTGGTGACACCGTCCACCAGGAAGGAAACCTCAGAGCCGAACTCCTTGGTCAGCTGCTCCAGGGTCATAATGGTATCCTCTACCACATCATGAAGAAGCCCTGCTGCAATGGTCTCCTTATCCATCTCCAGGTCGGCCAGTATGATAGCCACGCAGAGCGGATGGATGATATAGGGCTCCCCGGATTTGCGCTTCTGCTCCTTATGGGCCTCATCTGCAATCCTGTAAGCCTTTTCGATCATGGTGATATCATCTGATGGATGATATTTGCGGATTGTATTAATCAAGTCCTGATACAGCACTTCAGGGCTGGTAAAGTCGGCCGGCGCTTCCAATTCGATATCCAGTTTTTCTTTTGTTCCCTCATTTGCCATATGTTCGGTCACCTTTTCCTATGGATAGTCAAGATACATTATAATTTTTTTTATGTAAAAAAGCAAGGGGCGCTTGGAAAAAAGCGGGGCCGGGCCGGAACGCGGTCTTAAGACACGCTCTATACCGGCCCTGCCTCGTCTGATTTGTCATAAATGGCAATCCCGTTTTTCTCTGTGCGCTTCACCCGGTACATGGCTCTGTCCGCCCGGTTTATCAGGTCCTCCATGCTCTCGGATTCCCTCTGGGCAAAAGCCAGGCCGATGGAGGCATTGATCCTGCGGCTGGTGCCGTCCGGCAGCTGGATGGAGCTGCGCCCCTCATATCCGGATCTCACCTTATCCTCGATGGTCTTTCTCTCACTATAGCCGTAGAAGAACAATACAAACTCGTCGCCTGACAGGCGCACCGCCATGCACTGTTCCCCAAAAGCAATGTCCGTCAGAAGGTCTGCCATTGCCTTCAGATAATGGTCTCCCATCTCATGGCCGTAATTGTCATTCACAAATTTAAGGTTGTCCAAGTCACAGAAAACAAGGGCGTTGACCCGGCTCCTGTTGCCGTCCAGTATCTTCTGCCCCTCCTTTTTAAGGTAGGAGGCATTGTACAGGCCGGTGAGCTGGTCATGCTGGGATATGTTCCTGAGACGCAGTATCTCCATATATGCGTCCGTCTTGTCCATAACTATGCCGAACACGCCGTGCTCCTCATGTCTCTGGCGTATGGACACGGCCCTGGTATTGCACATCCTGTCCGTATAGGAAAATCCGTCCTCCAGCTCCATAACCCGGTCCAGACCGCCAAGTATGTCCTCCCATACATCGTAGTCCAGGCAGCCGTCGGCCCCCATGCGGTCCGCCCCAATATCCAGCAGCTGCAGGATGGACGAGCTCAGTTTGACCCGTGATCCGCCCTCCTGATACTCAAAGCTGCCCACCTTTTCCCCTGCTGATTCCAGGGTAAAGGAATACCTGGAATAACTCTGCTCCAGCTTTGCGGCCATATCGTTAAGGGCCTGATGGATGCGGTCTATCTCTTCTATTCCGCTTTCCCTAAAGTGAACCTCCTCCGGATTCTGGCAGGTAATATCCTCATGCAGCTTTTTGATTGGTTTTAATACCATCCAGATGGCTATATATGAGAAAATGATGGCAATTACAATGGACAGCAGATATACCCCCGCCACCATGACAATGGTGGACCTGGACAGTTCCGCCAGCTCCGAGTGGTAGCACACCGCCCCCACATACACGGAACCGCCTTCCATGTGGCCGTAAACCTGAAGGACGCTGCGCACGCCGTCGTAAGAAGCTCCGTTATACGTTAATGAAATCCTGCTGCCATCTCCCCTGTAGTCATAATCCGTTCCTATGAACGCCTTATCCCGGCTGTAAAGTATGGTTTTATCCGTCATGAGAAGGACTTCCATTCCCTTGTACGGAGGATTATCCAGGCTCAGATACGAGTCCAGCACTTCCCCGCTGATTTGGAACCCCATCATCCGGCGGCTTCCATAGACCTCCTGGCTTATGACATAATACAGACGGTTATCATCAAAGAACCATTTCCCCCCCTTTGTCCTGTCTGTCCAAAACAGTTCCGCCTTTGCCCATTCCTCAGGCGTCAGCTTCGGACTCCAGTCCTTGGACAGGGCAATGGGATATTCGCTCTTAGAGCTTCCCACCACACAGTAGATATCACCATAGGCAGACGAAAATATCTGCGGCTCCCCGTCCCGGTATATGACAGCCTCCTTCTTGTCCAAATCCAGATAAAAGACGCCGTCCACCGATGATGCGTGGTTTAAATTGTCAATGAGCCTGTCATGTATCTTCCTGTCATCCTTTAACTTTGCCAGCTCTTTCTCCATGGTATTGGCGATGAGAAGGGAGTTATTCATATATCCTGATATAAGAGCGTCTTTTTCCGCCACCTGGGATTCCATTACCTTATAAGGGCGGTTGGCTGTTCCCGAGAAGGTCCCGGTCACCATCAGTCCAATGCCAAATATAACGCTCTGCAGCAGGATGGCCATTAATATGGCGTTCCTCACCCTGTTGCTCAGCAAACGTTTCTTCATAGGATATCCTCCATTCCCCAGACAGAGGCGCTGTCAGACACTATTCTTCAAAAATGGCCTTTACCTGTTCATAAAACGCCTCTGCCTTACTGCCGTAATCCATGGAAGCTGCCGCCTCGTCCATGGACATCCCCCGGGCCAGATACTCTTCAAATTCCATACGTCCCTGGCTCAGTGCTTCCCCAAAGCACGCGTCCACCCCTGTCCTGACATCATATGAGTTCTCAAAGTCAAACCCATACACCATCTGGTAGGAATTACTCTGCTTCAGTCCGGTCTCAATCCCTTTCAGTACTCTGGCGTCATCAATCTGCTGCTTCTGCTCCTCTGTCATGCCGTTATGGTCCACAGGCATATAGGACATGGAAGCGGCAAGTTCAAAGCCTTTGTCAATGGTCAGCCAGCGTATAAATCCAGGGCAGCCCTGTTTTCCTCGTCGCTGCGGTTAAACACCGCCACTCCGGCTCCCTGCTGGATTGCTGTGGGAGTGGTCCCCTCCATCACCGGGTATTGGTAGACACCGGTTGTAACCGGTACCATATTTCCCTGGGAATCAGCCACTTCCTCCGGGAAATACAGGACGCTGCTGCTGGATCCGATGCAGCCTGCCAGGTAGGACTGCTTTACGTCATCGCTGCGGTAACGGCCCTTTGCCCCGTAATACCCCTTTGTAAAAGGCTCATAATAATTCAGAAACAGCTTTTCGATAATACCCTCGTCCAAATCCGGCACCATGGTGCCGCTCTCATCGTAATGGTAGATATCCGAACCCATGGCATGATTCATGGCCACAAAATAGTTGGCCAGGTTATCCACTCCGATAAAGGGACTTCCATCTCCGTCCGTACCGGGAGTCATGCTGTCCGTCCACTGAAAATATCCCTCAGCCATCCGTTCCAGGCCTTCCCACGACTCCATGTTCTCCTCCCGGTACTGGGGATTGGCCTCCAGAAATTCATCCAGCCTGGTCTGGTTCATGAGAAGAAGCTCCGTGGATTTTGCCACCGGCAGTATGTAGAGCTTTCCGTCGATATAACCCTCGTTAAGGTATGCCTGATTATACTGTGCCAGATCTGCCTCCGGCACCACACTGCCCAGCTCCACCAGTCTGTCGGGGTGCAGCTTTACCGTGTTGACCACCATGTCCCTGTAAGCCAGCACAATATTTGCCATCTCCACATCGTTGGTGGTGCCGTTGAGCACCAAATCTATCTTATTGGTCAGATCCGCGATAGAGCCCTGGCTGTAAGCCTCCACAACCACGCCGCGTTCCAGGCCCAGCGTTCCATTGTACTCCTTTATCAGCTGGTCCAAATGCTGCTTCTGTGCATCGTTATAGTAGTGCCAGAACTCTATGGTCATGGCAGTATCGCTGTCATTTTCCTCTGTCAGGGCAGAAGATACCTCCGCCTGGGGGATTTCAGCTTTTTTGTTTTCCCCGGCACAGCCGCCCGCCAAGACTGCCGCTCCGATGCAAAGAGCCGTTACTGACGCCATCCGTAATCTTCTCATGCCCGTAATCCTCTGTCTTTCTGAAATTTATTGGTCCGTTTAGATAATTATTAATATTGTACTACGGGGAAGGGGTTTGTTCAAGGAAATATCAGATGAATTTTGGGGTTCGATTGATGCACAGATATAACAAAAAGGCCCATTTTTCAATCTAACGGGCCCTTTCTGTAACCAAATCTATTTCATTTTCCTACTTGCCTTCATAAATAATCGCGGAATCCACATCATATCCCTTCAGATGCTCCCGTCCCTTCAGTCCTGCCAGCTCCATGACAAAGCATATCTTTACCACCTGTCCGCCCAGCTGCTCAATCAGCTTGACAATTGCCTCAGTGGTTCCTCCTGTGGCGATCAGGTCGTCCACAATGATTACCTTCTGGCCCGGGCGGATGGCGTCCTTGTGCATTTCAATGGTTGCCTGTCCGTATTCCAGGTCATATTCCATGGCAATGGTCTCGCAGGGAAGCTTTCCCTTTTTGCGCACAGGCACAAATCCCTTGTGCTGCGCATAGGCCACCGGCACTCCAAAGATAAATCCCCTTGATTCGGGGCCTATTACCAGGTCGTAATCCAGGTCCTTAACCATGTCAATCAGGCTGTCCACTGCCATGTGAAGCCCGTCTGCGTCCTGCAGGATGCTGGTCACATCCCGGAATATGATTCCAGGCTCCGGAAAATCCGGTATGCTTCTTACATACTCTTCTAACTTTTTCATGATGGTTTCCTCTCTTCCACATTCAGATTCTTAACCGTATCCCTGATTATCAGCTTATTGTTCAGGTAAATTCTCCGGTTGTCCACGATTCCCTCGTCCAGGCGCCGAAGCAGCACCCTGGCTCCCTCCCTGGCAATCTCCCCCATGTTGCGCTCCACTGTGGTCAAATGCATGTCCGAATAGCCAGACATATCCCAGTTGTCAAAACCCACAAGGGAAACATCATCGGGCACCTTAAGGCCGGCCTCCACAATGGCTGTCCTGGCGCCAAAGGCCATCTCATCGTTAAAACACAGCAGGGCCGTGGGCCGGAAGGTGAGAAGCTGTTTTGCCGCGGTGTATCCGCTGGCATACCGGTAATTGCCGCTGATAACAGGAAGGGCATCCGGATCCAGTCCGTGGCTGGTCATGGACGTCCTCCATCCCCTGCGGCGCAGCCGGCTGGAATCCAGCCCCGGATTTCCTTCTATGATGCCGATGTTCCGGTGTCCGTTCTCCAGCAGATAGTCCATGGCCCGTTCCATGGCAAGGGCCTCATCCGTGGTCACATTGGGCGCGTCCACGTCCACGGCACGGCAGATAACTGACATGGGAATCTTTTTGTCCAGGACCTCGTTCATAAACTCCATGTCCTCGCTTCGCTGGGACAATACGATGATTCCGTCAAAATAGCTGGGATTCAGTGTTCCGGGCTCATGCATATCAATACCTTTAACCACTACATTATACTTGCTTCCCGCAACACTGTAAACCCCTGTCAGCACGTCGTGGAGCACAAACGGCGATGTCATCTTACTGATGGTAGAGAAATACAGCCCAATTACATAAGATCTGGATTTTTTCAGGTTAATGGCGGCCTGGTTGGGCACATACCCCATCTCCTGAGCCAGGCGCAGTATGTTCTTCCTGCTCTCCGTATTCTCAGCCCCTATGCCGTTTAAGGCCCTGGATACCGTGGAATAGGAAACCCCAGCCCTTTTCGCGATATCCTTTATCGTCACTGCCATAATATCCCCCTCTTTGCTGTCCCCTATAAGCATTTACATCATTCCCGTTCGGGCGTACGAATACAATCTAACTCGTTTTCCGGCTTCTGTCAAATGCTTCCGCAGACACGGCCGATATTTTCCGTGATGATGGCAGGACCGTCCTGTCCCTCCACCTTTACATCCTTAAGAATCAGCTCCTCAATCTGGTTGGCGTAAATCCCCATGCGGCATATATGGGAGCTGCAGCCATCCATCATGGCTGGCTGCCCTTCCCTGGCAGACGCCGCATAGGTAACGCGGATACGATTCATCTCCACCCGTTCAATCCGCTGCTCCGGAAGACCATACATGTAGGCTGCCGCCACATGGCAGTTTTCCGCCTCTATATCCTGAAAGCACAGGCTCTTAATCAAAGGAGTTCTGTCATCCACCAGAAGCGCCTCCTTTGTGCGCACATATTCGCTGTGACCGTCCGGGTCACAGAAATAAAAACAGTTGATAACAAAGGGAGTCATCACATGGTCCATGCGGATGTGTTCAAAGACAATCCCGTCCACCACGGCATCCTTTCCCCGGCCCCTGCGCGTCTTGATGCGCAGTCCCCTGTCCGTGTGCAGGAACATGCAGTCCTTAACGGTCAGGTTCTTTACCCCGCCCGCCATCTCACTTCCGATGGTAACAGAGCCATGGCCGTCCCTCATACAGCATCTGCGGATGGATATGTCCTTTGACGGCCGTTTATAGGTGGATCCCATATAGATTTTTCCCGACTTTACGGCAATACAGTCATCTCCCAGTGAGAAATAGACACCGGCAATCTCCACATCCTGACAGGATTCCGGGTCCAGTCCGTCGGTATTCGGCGAATCCTTGGGATTCAGCACCTTAAGGTCAAAGAACCTGAGGTGGTCGGAGAAATAGGGATGGATATTCCAGCTGGGGCTGTTCCTCACCGTGATTCCCTGAACCGTCACCTGCCGGCACCGCTCCAGGAAAATCATCCTGGGGCGGCAGGCCGTGTGTATTACCTTGGGCTCATGCCACCAGTTTCCCTCCCCGGCTCCTGCGTTCCCGTCTATGGTTCCCTGTCCATATATAACGGCGCCTTTCACGTTCACACCGGTTATGATGCCGGTAAACATGGGAAGGGGATTGCCCTCCCATGTACCCAGATTGTATTCGCCCTGTTCGTCATAGCTCTGGATCATTCCCTGGAACACAGGAAAACGGGTCCGGTCCGTATACGCGGACAGCACCGCCCCCTCAGCCAGCTCAATGTTCACATCATCCTTTAAGAACAGGGTCACAATGCGGTAGTTCCCGGCCGGAATCAGTACCCGGCTCTTTTCAGGACAGGCCATAATGGCAGCCTGGATAAACAGAGTGTCATCCTGAATCCCGTCCCCCTTTGCCCCGAAATCACGCACATCCAATGTGACGAATTCGCTGTCCGTGGTAAAGGAGGACTTAAGCACAAGTCCCTCCCCGCTTCTGCACTCCACCTGATAGCTGGTATCAGGCTTCAGATCATAAATGCTTGTGACAGCATTTCCCGTTTCCCGGATAAATTTCCCGTCCAGATAGAGGCGGTACATCCGGCTGGTCTCATATGTACCGCCGTCCTCTATCTCCAGTACGGCGCAGCGCGCGTTTTTATAAATCACCTTTAAATCCATTGCCTTATACCTCTTTTCTGATCTGTCTCTCTGTGGCTGCTGTCATACCAGGAATGGGGCCCCTCCCAGGAGAGCCCCCATTTCCATCCAGGCCAACCCTGGTCGTTTTCTATTTTAACCCTTAACACCGCCTGCCGCAATACCATCAATAAAAGAATCCTGTGCACAGAAGAACACAATCAGCGACGGTACAATGGAAATCAGAGACATGGCCAGGATACGGTTCCACTGGAAGCCAACATCTCCGTCCATGGACATGCGCAGGTATACGGAGTTCGTATATTTCTGCATATCCGCAATGTAAATCAACGGGCCCTGGAAATCGTTGTTGGTCCACATGAACTGAAACAGGGCGCAGGACACCAGAGACGGCTTCAGCATGGGGACAATTACGTACCACAGCGTTTTTAATGTATTGCAGCCGTCAATCTTGGCAGCTTCCTCCAGCTCCTTGGGCACTCCCCTGAGGAACTGGATCAGCATGAATACAAAGTAGGTATCTGCTGCAAACAAGGAAGGTACGATCAGAGGAAGGTAGGTGTTCACCCATTTCCACTTGTTGAACATAATGT
>SKEB01001198.1_pt1 | contig 11990 bp, 9 predicted proteins | sample 4826561 | NCBI WGS metagenome assembly SKEB01 (sample SAMN11008820, study PRJNA524170) | human gut metagenome | biome: Human fecal sample; material: Feces; isolation source: fecal sample from pouch patient p17 | host: Homo sapiens | place: Israel: Tel-Aviv | collected 2016-03-29
ATAATTTTATTATACTTGAATCATCAGAAAACAACAAGCACTATAGTAAGCTGGTGTTTTTATACCCCACCAATTGCCTTACTATAAAGACAACAAAGGAATAGAATAACAAATACTGATACGAAAATATATCAGATATCACATTTTTAGTCGGAGGAGAATCAATTATGAGTAGAAAAGACGGTTACAGCAGAAGCGGTTTATTTGGAAATATCAATCATTATGATGCAAATGGCAGAAAGATCGGTGAGAGTCGACCGGGTTTGTTTGGTGACTGGAATCATTACGATAACTAAGGAAGAGGGGGAAAGGTATTATGAGAGAGTGGAATGAAAAATTGGATAGAGGTTTTGACAGAACATTTGACTGGGATCGTGATGGGGAACTTGATAAGAAAGAATCATTAAATGAGTTGGACTGGCTGACAAGTTCTACGGATGAAATCGAAGATTTTGACAGTGACGAAGACTTTGACAGTGATTTTGATGATGGCGACAGTTATGACAGTGATTTTAGTGATAATTTCTAAAACCAGATTTTACTTAGAACTGAGTCGTGTATAGCAGCGGGAGGAGTAGTTATGTTTAAAAGATTATTGGCAGGCGTGATGGCATCCTTAATGGCAACTACAGGTTGTGCATCACCGAAAGAAAAAAGGTCGATGGAATTTGCTGAGAAATATATGCAGAAATATGTGGCAGAAATGGAAGAGGAAATGCCGGATGCATGGGATGATGGAGAACTGGATTTGAAGGTTACATACAGTAGCTGCTCAGAAGAAGAGGCAGAGAAGGTAATCGACCTGGATATGGATGAACCTGCCAAGTATAGTTATTATTATACGGTTGATTATACCAGTGATAATATTGATGATTTTTATAAAAGCTACAAGGATTCTGGTTATGTAAATATGTTTTATCATAAAATGCAAGATTTAGAAAGTGCGAAAATCGGTGTAAAAAGTCATCATTTCTGGTGGGGGTTATCTCATTTTGACAGGTACGATAAAAAGAAAAATATTGAAACCAGAATATATGTTTTGAATCAGAGTAAGGAAGATCCATTTATAATTTATGGTAAAGATCATACACATTGTTATGAAATACGATCCTGTGACTATGGAAGTTTTGACTTATATGTAGATGGCAGCATGGTCTATTGTTATGAGAAGGAACATCCGGATTATGGATCGGTGACAAGTATTAACGCATCAAGTTCTACAAATACAACGAGTCAGAAAAAGTACCATTCTAATTCGGGATCAGGCAGTTCGTCCAAACACAAATATGTTTACACAGATCCATATGATGCAGAAGATTATAATGATGCAGATGATTTTGCTGAGGACTGGGCCGAAGAATTTGGTGATGGAGATTATGATGACGGCTATGATGATGCATATGATTACTGGGAAGACGCAATGGACTAGAGGTATGGCAGGGCTGGAATGCGGATCCACAGATTAATGAATTTATGAACCCGGATCGGTGGACCGATTATCAGAGAATGTTTGATTTACGTTATGGATTTAACCGAAATGTAGGGCTAGCAGACGCACTTGATCTTTGTGAGATTGAACCGGATGGACATAGTGTATATGATGCTTGCTGTCGAAGAAGACAGAATAGCAGGAAGAAACGGCTGCACTCTTGATGAACTCGATGCTTACCTTGACGACGTAATTACAGAGGTATAAGCCTATGTCAGATAAAAAATATAAAGTCATTGTTTCCGACAGGGCAAAGCGTATGTTGGGAACACATATTTGTTTTATGGCACAGGTTAATAAAGATGCTGGCAAAGCGAAAAAGCAAGAGCTTATGGAAGCAATGCGTTTTTTAGAACGTATGCCGTAGCGTTTTCCGTTTTTTGAAGAAACGTATATACCAACGAATAAATATCATAAGATGATTCTGGAAATTGTTTATGGAGCAGCGGTTATGGTGATCGGCCTGGCTGAGCTTATACAGAATCCAGTTCTAATCTTTTTATAAAGGCCAGCGGTGTCATATGGTATTTTGCTTTGAATGCTCTGTAAAAATAAGAAAGATTATGAAAGCCAACAGATAAAGACACCTCTAATATGGAGGTGTTTCCATGTTCAAATAACGCTACCGCTTTTTCCAGTCTGATATTGTTAATATACTGAATGCAGGTCATATTCATGTGTTTTTTGAAAAAGCGCATAAAATGATACTCACTGAAATAACAAAGCTTTGCAAGTTCAGAAACCGAAAGAGCTTCTGCATAATGCAGATCAATATGATCAAGTACAATTTTTAATTTGTCGGAAGAGTCTGATTCCGTGGAGAAGCTTGTGTTGCTGTACTGGAGCAGAAGAAAAAGTATCTGTAGCAGATAAGATTTTATGGCTAGTTCATATCCAAACATCCGGGTATCGTATAGGGAAGCAAGCTGCGCAAAAGACTTGCGGAGAGAATTATATGCAGGATGATCCGCGGTAATGAGACAGGGTAAAGACAATTCATGGTTTACCATGGGCGTAAGATAGCGGGTAGAACAGATGTCTGCAGTATTCCCTCCCAGAAGATTCATATGGAATACATATGTTTCCGAACAGAAGTCCTGACTGTTTTTCAGGATAATGGAATGCAGCAGTAGGGGAGGAATAAACAGAATATCCCCGGCATTAGCTTCATATTCAATTAAATCAATCTGGTAGACACAGGAACCTTTTGTTATGAGGGTAAGCTCTGCTTCTCCGTGCCAGTGCGTTGTTATGACAGGGGCTTCCTCTGTCAGCGTTGTAATATATTTCTGGATCGGAAAATAAATTTCTCCATGTTTAGCGTTTTCTTTTTGCTCCGGTATAAGTGAATGTGGTGTTTTCATATTTTTGAGATCTCCTACAATGGCAGTATTGTGTTATAAAATGAAAAAATAATGCAAGATTTGTTGCGATTGAGATTATATAATAGCAGTATAATACAGCTAAAGCGATAATGCAATGGCGAACAAATACTATGATTATAGATGAAAGAGGTTGATAAAAATGGAAAAAAAGTGGTGGCATGACAAAGTAGCGTATCAGATTTACCCAAAGAGTTTTTTGGATACAAATGGAGACGGAATCGGAGATTTGAGAGGAATTATTTCTAAATTGGATTATCTGAAAAAACTAGGAATCGATATTATTTGGTTATCACCTATTTATAAATCACCATTTGTAGACCAGGGATATGATATTGCGGATTACTATGCAATTGCAGAAGAATTCGGAACAATGGAAGAATTTGATGAACTGCTGGCGGAAGCAAAAAAAAGAGACATGCATATTATTATGGATCTGGTTATTAATCATTGCTCCGACAAACATGAGTGGTTCCAGAAAGCTTTGGCTGATCCGGAGGGCGAGTTTGCTGATTATTTTTATTTTCGCAAGGGAAAAAACGGTAATCCACCGAGCAATTACCGTTCCTATTTTGGAGGAAGCTGCTGGGAAAAAATACCGGGAACAGACAAGTATTATTTTCACATGTTTGCAAAGGAACAGCCGGATCTGAATTGGGAAAATCCGAAGCTACGCCAGGAACTGTATCATATGATCAACTGGTGGCTGGAAAAGGGTCTCTCCGGTTTTCGAATCGATGCAATCATAAACATCAAGAAAGATCTGAACTTCCCTGATTTTGCACCGGATGGAAAAGATGGTCTGGTAAGCTGCTGCAAGATGGTTGAAAGCGTAGAAGGAGTAGGGGAGCTGTTGGAAGATCTGAAAGAGTCAACTTTTGAAAAGTATGATGCTTTTACAGTCGGAGAAGTATTTAATATGAAACCGGATGAATTACCGGAATTTATTGGTGAAACTGGTCATTTTTCAACAATATTTGATTTTAGCGCCCATATGCTCAGTGATGGTGAACATGGATGGTATGATGCTCCGAAGCTGGAATTTGCGAAATGGAGAGCTGCGATCATTCAGGCACAATTAGAAACACAACAGTATGGATTTAAGGCGAATATCATTGAAAATCACGATGAGCCAAGAGGGGCGTCCAGATTTTTGCCATCTTATGCTCAGACACCGGACGGAATCAAGATGCTTGGCACCATCAGCCTTCTGCTTAGAGGAATTCCTTTCATTTATCAGGGGCAGGAAATCGGGATGAGAAATGCCAAATGGAGCAGCATGGAAGAATTTAATGATATCAGTACAAAAGACCAGTATCATACTGCCCGTGAAGCGGGATTATCGGATCAGGAAGCCTTGGAAGTATGCAGCCGAATGAGTCGTGACAATGCAAGAACACCGATGCAGTGGACCGATGAGGAAAATGGCGGCTTTACAAAAGGAACTCCATGGTTAAAGGTAAATCCTTCTTACAAAGAGGTGAATGTGAAAGCCCAGGAGCAGGATACGGACTCAGTCCTGAATTATTATCGCAAACTGGTTGCACTGCGTAAATCGGAAGAACTGAAAGAAGTATTTACCTATGGAGAATTTCTTCCAGAATATGAAAATGTGGACGGAATCATGGCATTTTACCGTAAAGATGAATCCAGATGTATTCTTGTGGCTGCTAATTTCGGAAAGGATGCTGCAACAATGAAACTGAAAAGCGGCATAAAAAAAATATGGCTTTCGAACCGGACAGAGGAAATGGTAGACTTTGAAGTAGATACTTTAAATCTACGGAGCTGCGAAGTGGTTGTTCTGGAACTGGAAAACACAATTTAAGTCGAACGCACGTGAGACTTGGTGCGTGATTCTGGTCAGCGAAAGCTGACATATTCTTCTCAGAATCACTGCACATCTACACTAACTATATGTAAGCAGATCGGAAAGGGCATTTTCTGAAGGAAGAATACGCTGGACATCATTAGGTGCTGCATATGACGGTTTTCATCGTTGACAGCAGAATGTGGAACTGGTAGAATAAAATTATCAGCAAAGAAGCTGTCTCGGAGATGTGATAGTAATGTGTGACAGTAGTGCTATTACATCTTTGAGACAGCTTTTTTTGCAGAAAAGGAGAGTAAGAAAATGAAAAAACGATTAGCAAAAGTGCTTGCACTGGGACTGACCGCAGCAATGTTTGCCGGAGCACCCTCATCTGCCCTGGCATCTGAAGTAAATGCGGCAGATCAGGCAGGAGAAACATCTGCTGTCGCAGAAAGTGCAGGTTCAGCAGATGAGACAGAAGTGGATGCCGGTATTGCATCACAGGATTTTGATGATGCATCACAGAATCCGGTGCTTAACGGTGTGGATCCGATGTCCTTAGATGGCGTTATCCAGCTGGATGATGGAAACTGGTATTATTTTAATCATGGAAAATGGCAGTATGTTAACGGTCTGTATCCAAACAGTGCCGGATGGTGGTATGTTGAAGATGGACAAGTTGATTTTTCACATGAAGGCTTGGAAACTTACGGTGGCTCTGAATGGTATGTAAAGAATGGTCGGATCCAGTTTGACTACAACGGTCCGGTTGCCATGACAATCACAGATGACAGTTCAGAGGAAACACGTCAGACTCTTTATTATATCAGTAACGGACGGCTAGATACCGGATTTACCGGTCTGGCACAGGCGACACTGAACGGAGAAGATGGATGGTTCTATTTCCAAAATGGTATGTGGGATCAATATCCGGATACCAGCCTGGCAGAGTATGGCGGATCATGGTGGTACATTGCAGATGGCGGAAAGATTGATTTCAATTACAAAGGTACTGCTTATTTCAATGATGTTGAATGGTTTGTCGAAGGTGGAAGAGTTGATTTTAGTTTTACCGGAAGAGCAGAAGGCGATCAGGTGGTTGCTGATGGGATGGAAGTTCCGTTCCAGACTTATTTTGTAAACGGTATGCAGCAGATGGACCTGACCGGTGTATATTATACCGAAGTGAAAGGAAACTATGGATGGTACGGCTTTTACAAGGGTCAGCTGGCAAGCAGAGACTGGTACTATGGACCGACGATCGGTTATGTACTTTCCAATGCAAGTGGATGGTGGTACATTAATCCGGAAACCGGTCTGGTAGATTTTAATTATACCGGTCTGGCTGAAAATGACTATGGCATCTGGTATATGAACAACGGACAGATTGATTTCGGTTATAACGGCTTTGTAAAACAGCGTCCATACAAACTTGATTTTGGACATGATTACTATGATCTGTATGCGGTAACCGGTGGAAAAGTAGACTGTAACTATGATGGTATTCTCTGGACAACCATTGATGGTGTACCAGGCTGGTATGGATTTGTAGATGGTTGGCTGGCATCTGATCAGGCTCTTATGAAAAAAGACGATGGCACCTGGTGGTATGTCGGTGAAAACGGAATGGTAGATTTTACTTATACAGGCAGAGCACAAACAGTGTATGGTGAGTATTATATAAGAAACGGACAGATTGATTTTGGCTTTAACGGTACGGTGCAGGAGATGAGCGGTACGTATAAGTGCTATCAGAATGGAAAAATGCTGGAATGGGATTTTAATGGTCTGGTAGAGACTACCGTCGATGATGAATATGGCTGGTATTATGTAAAAAATGGCTACATCATGCATGATCATAAGAATGAGAATCACTGGTATGAACTTGTTTCCAATGATGCAGGCTGGTGGGCTGTTTCCAATGGAAAGGTAGATTTTTCCTATACCGGATTTGTCTATGACAATGTAAATAAAACCAATGGTGCATGGTATGTAAGAAACGGAAAGATTGATTTTGGGGCAAACGGATTTATCAAGGATCCAAATTTAGAAAATTACTATTATTATGTGGTTAACGGATATGTAAATCATGGTCTTGATACGGTTGCAGAGGGAACCATCAATGGCGAAACTGCATGGTGGTGCCTTGAAGGAGGCGGATGCGTTCCAAATGCTTTTACAGGTACTGCAGAGTATGGCGGCAAAGTATGGTATTATGGTAATTCCAAGATTGATTTCAGCAAGAGTGGTACTTATGGGCATACATCAGGATTTATGCGGGATGATTCCACAGTTATTGAATTCCGTTATATGTATGAAGTAGTAAATGGTCAGGTTATTACCATGACAGTTCATGTTGTTGAGAGGGATCAGGAACAACAATAATGGTGCGGGCGTTTCTGCACGGATAACTGTAAGTAAAGGGCTGTCCTGGAACTATCATAAGCAATGTGACAGTGATGTTTATGATATTCCGGGGACAGCTTTTTTGTTTGATAGGAAATTACGATGAATTTCCTATCAAACAAAAAACGCTCCGCGAGGATGCGACCAGATGCATGTGGAATATGTCTGCTAAAGCAGACTGCATCTGGCGCGCAAAGCGTAACAAGTCCCTCAAAGATTGAGGGATTCAGGGAGTTTGAAGCGGACTTGTCCGCTTTATTATCTTGCCTGGCGTGGAGTAATGCCATATTTGTCTTTGAACTTCCGATTGAAATAAGAAGCATTTTCAAAACCGGATTTCTGTGCGATTTCCAGAATAGACAGATTTGATGAAACCAGCAGATTTCTGGCATGTGCCAGTCGGACATCATTCAGATAATGGATATAGCTGATACCCATATGTGTCTTAAAAAATTTCATGAAGTGTGATTCACTGAAATAGCAGGCAGAGGCAATCTGGCGAATGGAAATAGATTCTTCCAGGTGTTCATTCGTGAACGTGATGATGAATTTCAACTTGTCCAGCGACCGTTGCTGTATGTTGGATAATTCTTTTTTTTCGTCCAGAGAAAGAAGCTGGAACATGAAAAGAAACAGAGAGCCTTTGAGCGCAAGTTGATATCCGGCAGGTTTTTTACTGCATAATTGATCCATTGTCCGGATCAGATCATGAATTTTCGGATAGTAGGACAGACGTGGGTGAATGTGGACGACTGTGTGAATTTGCCCTGAGAACAATGGATACAGAAATTTTTCAAAACAGACGTCGTGGTTATCGGAGGATAGTAATTCCGGACGAAAAATGATATTTTCATATTCCATTTTCTGACCTGAAATTTCTCTGATGGCATGCAGATGTCCCGGAAGAACAATGATGATATCTCCGGCTGCGACATGATAGTGCGTCAGGTCTACAAAAACTGTGCCGGATCCCTTCTGAATGACGATAAATTCTGCTTCTTCATGCCAGTGAACAGGTACTTCCGTAAAATCATCCGGTATCGTGCACAGATAAGTGTTATACGGAAACTGATCTTCCGTATGACGTTTTTTTTCGTGGTATTGTTCTGGTTTTGGCTGTTTCATGCTGGACTCCATTCTGTTTTTGATAGAATTGTACTATAAAAGGATATTATGCTGCAAGAAAAAAATAACAATGCCGTATAAAATATAAGCAGAAACACACGAACAGGAAAAAGTATGATACAATGAATCAAATGGTTCCTGCGTATCAGATTCTTTTGAGAGCATAGACTTTGAGGTCGGGAAGGAATTTTATTATGAAACTGGAAATGTTAGTATCGGAAAAATTAGGAAAAGCAATTTCAGAAAGCAGTAATCAGGAGATTTACCAGGCACTGATGGCTGTTGTGCAGGATATGGCAGAACAGAAGGAATCTAATGAAGGAAAAAAGAAAGTATATTATGTATCTGCAGAGTTTTTGATCGGAAAACTTTTGTCTAATAATATGATCAATCTCGGAATATATGAGGATGTCCGCAAAATGCTTGCTGCAAATGGAAAAGATATCTGTGAAATTGAGGAAATCGAGGCAGAGCCATCTCTTGGAAACGGAGGACTTGGCCGACTGGCAGCCTGTTTTTTGGATTCGATTGCGACACTTGGTTACAACGGAGCCGGTATTGGACTGAATTATCATCTTGGATTATTTCAGCAGAAATTTGCGGATCACATGCAGAAAGAAACAAAAAATCCGTGGATGGACCGGAGTGGCTGGTTAAAACGTACGGATGTCGGTTTTCCGGTGTCTTTCGGCAATTTGACATTACAGTCTGTCATGTACGAAATTCTGGTAACCGGATATGGTAACCGTACCAATAAATTACAACTTTTTGACATAGATTCTGTGGATGAGAGTATTGTACAGGATGGGATTTCTTTCGATAAAAAAGAAATTGCCAAAAATCTGACATTATTCCTTTATCCGGATGACAGTGATGAAGATGGTCGCAAGCTTCGTATTTATCAGCAGTATTTCATGGTAAGTAATGGTGCACAGCTGATTTTGAAAGAATGTGAAGCGCGGGGATGTAACCTCTATGATTTGCCGGATTATGCGGTCATCCAGATTAATGATACACATCCGACGATGATCATCCCGGAGCTGATCCGTTTATTAATTGCGCGGGGACTTTCTGTGGATGATGCGATTGATGTGGTAAGCCGCACCTGTGCATATACCAACCATACAATTTTAGCGGAAGCATTGGAAAAATGGCCATTGCATTATCTGCAGGAAATCGTACCACAGCTGGTGCCGATTATTGAGATTTTAGATGATAAAGTACGACGAAAATATGCGGATGAAAGTGTGGCTGTCATTGACCGTAACGATGTGGTTCATATGGCACATATCGATATTCATTATGGCTTCAGCGTAAATGGCGTTGCAGCTTTGCATACAGAAATCCTGAAAGCGACAGAACTTCATAATTTTTATCAGCTTTATCCTGAGAAATTTAACAACAAGACAAACGGAATTACATTTCGCCGCTGGCTGCTTCATTGCAATCCGCTGCTTGCAGATCAGATCACGGAGTGGATTGGTGATGGATACAAAAAAGATGCAACAGAGTTAAAGAAGCTGGAGAAGTTTGCAGAGGATGAAGAGTCACTGCAGAATCTTCTGCAGATAAAAAAAGAAAACAAACATCAACTGGCAGAGTATCTGAGACGGACACAGGGCATAGAACTGAATGAGGATTCTGTGTTTGACATTCAGATCAAACGGCTTCATGAGTATAAACGACAGCAGATGAACGCATTGTATGTGATTTATAAATATCTGGAAATAAAAAGCGGGAAATTACCAAAGACTCCGATCACGGTGATCTTTGGCGCAAAAGCGGCACCGGCTTATGTGATCGCCAAAGATATCATTCATCTGATCCTCTGCCTGCAGGAACTGATCAATCAGGATCCGGAAGTGAGTCCGTATCTGAATGTGGTCATGGTAGAAAATTATAACGTTACATTAGCAGAAAAACTAATTCCGGCATGTGATATTTCAGAACAGATTTCACTTGCATCCAAAGAGGCAAGCGGAACCGGAAACATGAAATTTATGCTGAACGGAGCAGTGACACTTGGGACAGAAGATGGTGCAAATGTAGAAATCCATCAGTTTGTCGGAGATGACAATATCTATATCTTTGGTGCAAAGAGTGATGAAGTAATTGCACATTATGAAAAAAGTGATTACAGACCATCCGATTATTATACAAAAAATCCGATGATCCAAAAGGCTGTGGAATTTATCACCGGTCCACAGATGATGGAGATTGGAAAGAAAGAAAATTTAGAGCGTTTAAGCAGTGAACTGAAAAATAAAGACTGGTTTATGACATTCCTGGATCTGGAAGATTATATCCGAACAAAAGAACGGGCGCTGGAAGATTATGCAGACCGCAAAACATGGGCAAAGAAAATGCTGGTGAATATCAGCAATGCAGGGTTCTTTTCTTCTGACCGTACCATCCGGGAATACAATCAGGATATATGGAAATTGGGGGATTAATGTATGCTGACAATTCTGGTAGTAGATGATGAAAAACTGGAGCGAAAGGGAATTCGTTTTCTGCTGAACCGGCGCAGTGAAGAGATGGAAATTTTGGAGGCCGCCAATGGAAAGGCGGCCTGCGAAATTTTGCAGCATCGGACAGTGGATATTATGCTGACAGATATAAAAATGCCGTTTATGGATGGGATTGAACTGGTTTCTGTGGCTCACAAATTACAGCCGGATCTGGAAATGGTAATTTTTTCCGGATATGGTGAGTTTGAATATGCGAAAAAGGCAATGGCTTCCGGCGTTTCAAACTATGTGCTGAAGCCGGTGGATCCTGCCGAGTTCGAAAACACGCTGAATCTTCTGGTGGAGAAAATTACCGAGCGGAGAAATGAAGCGCAGCGCAGTCAGTGGAATCAGGATTCTCTGGAAAATTATTTCCTTTTCAGATACCTTTGTCAGGGGAATACCGATCTGTTAAATAAAATCAGTGGAAAGATCAATATTGACCGTTGGGATCAGATCAGAGGTTTGCTTTTAATTGAGAGTGAAGATAATTTTTTTGAAGAATCAGAAGAAGTTTTTATTCAAAAACTGACAGAATATAGCAAGCAGAAATTATCCTTTTTAAATCTGGCACAGAATCAGGAACTCTGTGTCCTTTTTGGCGTATGTGAGCAGAAAGTTTTTGCAACAGATTTAGCTGAATGGATGAATCACACGTTTGGAAATCGTTTTTATGTGGCAGTCGGTCAGCCGGTTACGGATCGAAGTGAACTGCCGGATCGTTTTCAGATGCTTGAAAGTCTGATAGAAAATAAATTTTATCAGAAGGAAACAAGAGTATTTTTACCGGATCATGTATCGGAAGATACCGGGAGTGAACAGTTCCTGGATGAAACGATTAGCCGGATGATAGAAAATATCCGCCTGGATGATATGACTCATCTGTGGGAACATTTTCACCTTTTGAAAAATGGTATGGGAGATCTGGGCAGCTATTCGCAGATTTACACGAGATTTTTGTTTTCCAATCTGGTAAAAGAATTTTTCACGCATCAGCATCAGGATAGAAAAAAACTGGAAACAGCGGTTCAGAAAGTATACGAAATGCAATCTGTGCAGGAAGTGATAAGTCTTGTGGAAACACTCATCCAGAATATGGAAGAACGTCTGGCAGCCAGTAAGGATGGTACCAGAAATGAAGTTGCACAGGCAAAAAGTTATATTTATGAACATTACAGTGAGGATATCAGTGTAGAAAAATTATCCGAACTGGTGTATTTGTCACCGGGATATTTCAGTTATATATTTAAGAAAGAAACCGGGGA
>SKEB01001201.1_pt1 | contig 11926 bp, 15 predicted proteins | sample 4826561 | NCBI WGS metagenome assembly SKEB01 (sample SAMN11008820, study PRJNA524170) | human gut metagenome | biome: Human fecal sample; material: Feces; isolation source: fecal sample from pouch patient p17 | host: Homo sapiens | place: Israel: Tel-Aviv | collected 2016-03-29
ACATACGAGGACTCCGCAAAGGAAAAGAGGCACACCGGCTGGAAAAAGAGTCGATGCAAGACCCTTTTCTGGCCGATGCTATGGATGGATACAACCAAGTGGAGGGAAATCACGAACAACGGATCGAGAAACTGCGGATGCAGGTTTCTGCTCATTCGGCAAAGAAAAAGAACACTTATGCTATCACCTGGAGCATCGCTGCGTGTCTGGTGATCGGATTCGGTATCAGCAGTTATTTCCTGTTCCTGAAAAAGAGCATGACAGATGAAGTGTTTATCGCTGAAGAGTCTGTTCCTGCAAAGTTGCCTGAAGCTACAACGCCGGCAACTCCTACAAATCCGGCGACTCCGGCAGCTCCTGTAACCCCGCGAGCGGACAAGAAAGAGATGAGCGCATCCGCAGTAATAGAACCGATGATGGAGGAAGCCTTGGAGCAGACTGCTGAATTGCAAGAAGTAGCAGCAACAATGGATACTTCCGAGTCTGCTTCCGACAAGAAAATGAGAAAGGCTAAAGTGGTGACTATCCCTAACAGCAACATTATTCAGGGAAAAGTGACCGATGAAAAAGGAGAACCGATCATCGGGGCCAGTGTGGCATATAAAGGGACAAATATCGGAACCATTACGAATATGAACGGAGAGTTTTCGCTGGTTAAAAAGGAAGGTAAAAAACAGTTGACAGCGCAGTTCATCGGATATGATCCGGTAGAAATTCCGGTAGATACCAGCCAGACAATGCTCATTGCCATGAACGAAAACAAACAAACGCTTAACGAAGTGGCGGTAGTGGGATACGGAACAAATAAAAATAAGAAATCAACAACTGTCGTGACAGCTAAGGAGCAGGCAGACAAAGATATGACTCCGCAACCTGTGATCGGTAAACGCAAATATCAGAAGTACCTGAAGGAGAATCTGGTTCGTCCGACGGATGAGAAGTGCGCACAAGTGAAAGGGAAAGTGGTATTAACTTTTCTGGTTAACAAGGAAGGGCGTCCCTTCTACATCAAAGTAAAAGAGAGCCTCTGCGAATCTTCCGACAAGGAAGCCATCCGCCTGATTCAGGAAGGTCCGGACTGGATTTATGGCAATAAATCAGTAGAAATAACCGTCAAATTCGAATAGGACAAAGTCTCTAAATCCAAGTTCCTTTACGCCACAAGAACTCAAGTGGTCCCTGTTTATGGCGGGCAAGCCACCAACGGCTGAATATCAACTGAACGGTAAAGATGAGCAATGCAATAAGCAGACTTGCCGTTGCTCCGGCATATTTGTACATCGCTAATCCGAATCCATAATAGATGGTAACTCCCATAATTGACTGGGATATGTAGTTGGTCAGACTCATACGACCGTAAGGAATCAGCAAACTTTGCCAGCTATATCCTTTCTCTTTCTTAAACCAAAGCAGGATGAAGATAGAAACCAGGATAATCATAAAGGCAAAATTGGCATAAGACGGAACTGCTATGCTATAAGGAACTTGTATGGAGGGATTAGTGAGTAAATCCGGTACGAAGGTTTTCAGGCAATAGAGAGGAACGAACGCAAGGATGGCGCCTTTCAGCATCTTCTTCCAGAAACGCACGGATTCTTCGCTCTTTATTAAATATTTCCGGCGTCCGAGCAACATTCCGAACATGAATAAAGCAGCCGTCTGAAACAAACGTAAGCGTCTCCGCGATTCTATATAGTGTATTAAAATAAAAAGGCTAATGATCCCTTTTTAGTCATTAGCCTTTTCCCATCTGTCAGGAAGCAGTTCCCTGTATTTTTCAATTGGTGTGTTCGGTTGCCATTCGGCTGTTCTGTTTATCACATCCGTGAGATACTCAAATAAATTCACTTTATGCATCCTACAAGTGAGTGCTATCGTATAGAGTATGGTACCTCGTTCGGCCCCCTTATGGCTGCCGAAGAACAATGAGTTTTTTCTTGATAAGGATATGTACCGGTTCATCCGTTCAACCATATTGTTGTCCAGATAAGTGTCACCATAATTAAAGATGTCCACCACTGCATTCCACTCATTGCGAAGATAGGTAATGGCTTCCTGCAGTTCGCTCTTAGGTAATAAATCCCCCCGTTCTTCTATTTCATCAAGCACATCTTTTATTTCTCCGAGTATGTCCGGTGCATACTTTTTTCGATGCATAAGATTCTGTTCTACCGTCCATCCCTCAACCCCAATTTTATGCTTATGCTCGTTTTGATAAAGTGCGTTTATCAGCTCCACGATTCTTTTTGCATCCGGGTCCTTCTCACCGCAATCTATAAATTTCCGTTTTATATGTTGCAAGCACGGGATGCGTGTGATATTGGGATAAGCATCGCTTTCGAGCTTCCGGTAAGGTGAGTAGCCATCGCTTTGTATAATACCTTTGCAACCGCCTAATTCGTTAAGAATAACTCTTTCAGACCGGGAGCCGTCATCATAGAGCAGGTATATCATCCTGGTGTTTATGCCGACAACCACCCAAAGGTATCCCTTCCTGACTCCTTTTCCCTTGCTGTTCTTTTCCGGGACGAGTATTTTGTAATAGGTTTCATCGGCTGCCTTATAAGGATCACTCAAAGCTGTCTGCCGGATGCACTTATAAAGATTTTCGAAGAGGCTTGAGGCTTTTTCTATCAACTTATGAGCCGTAGGTTTCTTCAGCGTAAAGCCATGCCCCTCGAAGTAGTTGATGATTCTTTCAACAGGTAGCGATTGTATATAACGTAATTCCATCAATCCGGCAATAAATGAACCGTCATAGCTGGAATTCAAGAAGGCCGAAGCCGGTGTTTTTCCCTCAAACAGGCGACCTTCTTGCGTATAGGTGTGTATCTTGTAGACATGTTTGATGAAGCGCATGGGTATACATTCATAGCGGACGCATATTCTGGGAACAGTGGTAAACAACCGGGCCTTATTGATGTCAAAATCGGGATCATCGGGATAAACGACATGTTCTTCTTCCTCCATCTCATAATGCATGTCACGTTTGGCCCCATTGTTCTTTCTTGCTTTACGCTTATCTGCTTTTTCCGCTTCTATCTTCTGCCGCTCTTCTTCGGATATGGCAGATTGGGGAGACTGTTGCTGTTCGGATGTGTTGGATACAAGTTTGGCGAGTCCCTTAGTAAGGCGCTGTTGCTTGCTAAGAGACTCTCCTTTTTGAAGGAGTGCCTCTTTAAGGGAAGAAACCTCCTTTATCAAAGCATCTATTTGGTCCAAGAGTCTGTTGTTGTCATCTCGTAATCCCTTGATTTGTTCCTTCAATAACTCTATGATCTCATCCTTTTTCATGGCATAAAGATATAAAAAATCAACAAATTAACCAAATAAACCGGATGATATCTTTAGTACAAATAACTAATAATCAAAATGTTGTATTAGATCCTAAAACGTTTTCTCAACCGTACAGACTTTAATGACACTCCATTCAAGATAAAAGACAAAACCTGATAAGAAATCTCGTAATTACCTGTATTGGGGTTAAGTGTCGGTAACTCAAAACTTCCACCTTCGAGGCGCTTGTAGTACAGAAGAAAGCCATCGCCATCCCAACGCAGTATTTTTACACTTTGTCGGTTTTTACCAAAGAATAAAAAGATATCTCCGGAAACGGGAGACAAGTCCTTCATTTCCGATCGTATAATTTTGAATAAACCGTCAATGCCAAGGTTCATACGAACAAAGCCCTGGTACAGATAGTAGCGATTGGCTGATGTTAGAGAATACATGGATCTCCCTCCTTTCTTTCGTAATCGCGCAACATTTTAATAACACCACTGGGTGTGGCCCGTTTGACCGAAATGGTGGTTCCACTGTTAAAGGTGATTGTGATCCCGGCAAGACTAAACTCTTCTTCCGACAACATGGCGGGTGCTATTTGAGTGAATGAAGGAGAGGAAGTTGTCGGTTGGGAGGGTTCAACGCCGCCATAATAATCACGGACCACATCTGCCTTGGCTTGTTTAACGCTATAGCCCCGTCTGGACATCCAGGAACTCATACCACCAAAAGTGGTATGCTGATCGCGGCAAACATCGGCTAAAGAACAATTGTAGTCTACTTTCAATACTTCAAGGAAATGTTTCCAAGTTTTTCCAAATCGATTTTCTGCTAAATCCATAATGCTTCATTTTTATACATAGCAAAAATATAAGAATGAAAAAAGGGCGACAAGATAGAATCGCGGAGACGCTTACACACAAACGACCATTTTCTACTTGCCAGATATTGCTATATAATTGTCCGTCGGAGATGTTAGAACAGAGCACTTCGAAGAAATTACCATTGGCAGTTGCCTCCTGCGCACGTATGGCATAAGGCATATAATGACCGCTTGCTACTACATAGTCGGAATTTATCATTGCATAAACGGCACGTCCCCACTCATAAGGCTGAAGAAGCAGAATCAGGGCAATCCAGAAAACCGTTTTATCTTTTAACTTGCAAACAGGTATCAATGCAAAGCCTACTACTGCATAGAGTAAAAGAATATCCCCGTTATAGAATAAAGCGTGCAACTGCGCAAACAGGAAAAGCAAACACAACCGCCAGGCAAATCGTCCGCGGAAGTCTATGCCACGCTTCTCCGCATTGTGAAACTGAATGTAAAAACTAAAGCCAAACAACAATGAGAAAGTAGCGTAAGCCTTTCCGGCGAATAAGAAAAACATGGTATCCCACGCATATTTATCAATCGTTTGCAACCATGCAGGCATATTCTCCGGTATAAAAAACAGATTATAATGCTCCAGATTATGTAATAATACAATTGCCAAAAGGGCAAATCCGCGCAGAGCATCCACTACTCCAAGACGTTCGGATGTTTTCAGTGTTTGAGTCATTAGATATAATTATTTCAGATTACTTTAGCGACGGTAAAAGTAAAGGAAATATCTGGAACTCAAAAATTTGTGGATGTAAAAGATTAAATCAATTCATAACTGGCCATCTGTATCGGCATATCCAGATTGTGAAGTACTTTCTCCAACAAAATCCCCTCCCGATTGTCATATTCATACCCGAAAGTGGCACGGATTCCTTGCAGGATAAATTGAGTGGCACGGTCTAATGCCATCGGCAAGCTGTCTCCCTGCATCAAAGAGCCGGTTATGACACTTGTAAAAGTATCTCCCGTACCGGGATAATGTGCAGGCAGATAAGGACAGGTCACTTTCCAGTAGCGGTTTCCCTGACGGTTATAAGCGTAGACAGACGTTTTATGGGGTTCATCATGCACAGGGACACTGGTTATGATAACCACTTGCGGACCTTTATTGGACAAAAGGCGAAGATATTCTTTCAGCTCTTCATCCGTGTTGTCTGCTTTATAAGGTTCATCCAATAAATAAAATAATTCTGTCAGATTGGGAGTAATCACATCTGCTTTGGTTATCAGGTGGCGCATTTCTTTCACCATCTCCATATCAAAGTTAGTGTACAGCCGGCCGTTATCTCCCAACACCGGATCGGCAACTATCAGGCTATCCGGCTGACGAAAGTCTTTGATAAAATCAGAAACAATCTGAATCTGTTTCGGAGAGCCCAGATATCCGGTGTAGATAGCGTCAAACTGTACCTCCAGTTTCTTCCACTGGGCAATAATCTTTGGCATTTCATCCGTCAGGTCGAGGAAGGAGAAACCGGGATATTGCGTATGGTTGGATAATACAGCTGTAGGAAGCGGACAAACCTGAAAGCCCATAGATGAAAGAATAGGAATAACGACAGTGAGAGATACGCGTCCCATTCCCGAAAGGTCATGAACGGCGGCTATTTTCTTTACTTTATTGGCATACATATCATTTAAATTTAAACATTTGACTACTCTTCTATGAACGAACCGGAACAGAGGCTCTATTTACAATAAACAGAAGTTCTGTTTATACCGAACAGAGGCTCTACTTCCTACCAATAGAGCCTCTGTTTTGAAACACTAGATTAATATCACTAATACGTCCCGTGCCCCATGTGCTCCCATCACCAATGCCTGTTCAATGTCGGCAGTCTTTGAAGGACCGGAGATGAATGTTCCGAATTGATATTCCTGTCCATCCAGCTCCCGATAAGCATCATACATGGTATTCACGATTTTATTCCGGTCGAGCAGGATAACCAGCTTTTCCGAGATAAAATAAATAGCTTTATATTTCACCGTCTGCGGTATCCAAATGGCTCCGTTCTCGGCAACTCCGATTTCTCCTTTCACTACGGCTACATCGGTGCCATCCAACTCTTTCGGATCATCCAGATTGTCGGGATTGAATGTCGCGCAGGAAATATCCGGCAAGACGGAAGCAATGCGCATAGCATCCGGATAAGTCCGGCGTATTACCGCATTCACATCTTCTCCTTCGCCCAATACCACTGCCGTGCCACCCACTGCACGACTGATTGCACAAAATTGTTCTATCTTGTCAGGATACGACAATCGCTCCATATCCGCAATATCCGGTTTATCATAACGAGTTTGCGTATTCTTGCGAATACTGGCTAATATCTCTTCTCTGCTGCTCATTTGGATTCCTCCTTTCCCTGTACTTTGTTCTTCTTCCACATTTCATTGAACGACTCTTTGGCAAATTCCGGCAGTTCACGCCCTTTTCCCCAATCGTCGAGATCGTTGTATTTCATAAAACGAGGCAGACCGTTCACTACCGGAGCCGCCCACAAAGCAGCATTGAACAATGCCGGACGTTCCATCAGGAACTTCATGCCGCCGGACATAATCTTCTTTCCTGTATTGGCTTTTCCCAGTCCGTCCAAATCCTGACGCCACTTGTAAATCTGTTCGGCCAAATCAACTTGCACCGGACAAACATCAGAGCAGGACATACACAGGGAGCAGGCAGAAAGATTATCATAATATTTCTCCGGATCGTGAGCCATGCCCAGATTAATACCGATAGGTCCGGGAATAAAATAGGTATAAGAGTATCCCCCACTTCGGCGATATACCGGGCAGGTATTCATACACGCACCACAACGGATGCAATTCAGTGTCTTGATATGATCGGGCTTGGAAAGCAATGTACTCCGGCCGTTATCTACGATGATGATATGATATTCACCGCCTTCGCGAGGACGGCGGTAATGGGAAGTGTAGGTGGTCACCGGTTGTCCGGTAGCCGAACGGGCAAGCAATCGGGTGAATACGCCCAGTGCATCCAAATCCGGAACAATCTTTTCCATACCGAAAGCGGCGATGTTCAGCTTCGGGTAGGAAGTACCCATATCGGCGTTTCCCTCATTCGTGCAGACTACAATGTCGCCGGTTGAAGCTACGGCAAAGTTGGCCCCTGTCATAGCGGCTTCGGCATTCAGGAAGAGAGGGCGCAGGTTCTTACGTGCGGCATGAGTCAGGTAGGTAGGGTCGAAGTTTCCTTCCTCGGTTCCCATCTCCTTTTCGAAAAGTTCGCCTACCTGCTCCCGTTTGATGTGGATGGCAGGCAGTACGATGTGACTCGGTTCGAGATGCATCAGTTGCAGGATGCGTTCGCCCAAATCGGACTCTACGACATCAATGCCCCGCTCCATCAGGAAAGGATTCAATCCGCACTCTTCGGCGAGCATGGATTTACTCTTGATGAAATGATGCACATTATGTTCATTCAATATCTCATAGACAATGGCGCAGTATTCATCGGCATCTTTTGCCCAATGCACAATGGCGCCGTTGGCGGTAGCGTTCTTCTCGAACTCCAGCAGAAGTTCTTCGAGGTGACTGTTGGAATATAGTTTCAGTTCGCAAGCCTTGTTGCGCAACTCTTCCCATTCGGGAACTTCCTTGCTCATCTTATCCCTTTTGGCACGGACCATCCAAAGGGTTTCATTATGCCATGCTGCCATCTTGCTGTCCTGCAAGAACTTCTCGGCAGCCTTTGAATGTTTTGTACTCATGATTGCGACGCTAGAATTTCTACAATATGGATAATCTGAATAGGCAGATGCTCCCGTTTGATAACACCTTGCATGTGCATCAGGCAGGAACTGTCCGCTCCGACAATATATTCGGCTCCGGTGGCCATGTGGTCTTTCACCTTATCACGCCCCATGCAGACGGAGACTGCCTGCTCTTCCACGGCAAACATTCCGCCAAAGCCGCAACACTCGTCAATATGGCTGGGTTCGAAAACTTCGATTCCTTCAACCAGATTGAGCAAATCACGCAATTTATTGTAATAAGGAATATTCATCTCGGAGGGAGCGGAAATAAACAGTTCGCGCACCCCATGACAGCTATTATGGATGCTGACCTTATGAGGAAAGCGTGCAGGAATCTTGGAAGGTTTCAATACATCGTGAATAAATTCACAAATATCACAAATCTTTCCCGCAGTCTGACAAACATGTCCTTCTTTCTCTAAGATGCCCGGATGATTCTCTTTCACAAAAGCCACACAACTGGCGGAAGGACCGACTATGTAATCGTACTCCCGGAATAAATCGCCAAAACGGAGCGCCAATTTCACCGATTCATCTTCAAAACCGGCATTTGCCATCGGTTGTCCGCAACAGGTTTGATCCAACGGATAATCGACGTCTACTCCCAAACTTTTCAACAGTTTATACGATGCCACTCCCACATTGGGATATATGGCATTGATATAACAAGGAATAAACAAACCTACTTTCATAACTATATTATGTAATAATTTAAGCTTCCTCCGTATCACCCGTCTATTTTGTTCAACGGATGTCGATTAATTTGTGTGTTTGCAGGCTGAGTCTCCATTTGGGATGTCGCATTACACAGTCCACTGTCAAAGCAGTGTTATTACAAGAACAAGGCTGGAGGAAAAAATGTTCGGCAGGAAGTAGTTCAAAAATACTTATATCTTGTCCTTCATAGACAACTTTCACTTCGTCCATCCGGTCGATTGCCAGTTTTGCCCCTTGTTTGGGTGAGCAGGTCACCCAGTCGATAGATGCCGGTAAGGGGTGTGTACCGTTGGTTTCGATGGTCACATATTTACCGGCCTGATGCAAAAGGTCGATCAATTGGTCGTCTATCCATAAGGAAGGTTCGCCACCTGTGAGGACAACGGTAACGGCTGGATATTTTTTCACTTCGGTGATAATTTCTTCATCGGTCATCATGGTTCCTTCTTCGTGTTGTGTGTCGCAAAAGTCACATTTCAGGTTGCAGCCGGAGAAACGCACGAAGATGGCCGGAGTTCCGGTGTGGTAACCTTCGCCCTGCAAACTGTAAAAGATTTCATTAATCTTTCTCATCGTCATACTTGTTTAATTTGCTACTCTTGTCCTTCTGCGCTGGCGGAATCTTTCTCATAGATGACTATGTTTCCTTCCGATTCCTGCACCTCTACCTTATAGCATTGGGGAATCTGTTTGCACACCCACCGGGCGATATTCTCTGCTGTGGGATTGAACGGAAGTACTTCATTCAGATTTTGATGGTCGAGTTTTTCCATGACCACTTCTTTGATACGAGTGAAATCTACCACCATTCCTTCGGAGTTGAGCCGCATAGAACGGCAATAGACGGTAATAATCCAGTTGTGACCGTGTAAACTGGCGCATTTACTGCGATACGGGAGTACCAGCTTATGAGAAGCCGAGATCTCCATGCGTTTGATTACTGTAAACATGGGTGTATGTATTTTAATAGTTACACGCATCTAATGTCACCTCGATGCAACGACAAAGGTAATATAAAATAGAGTTTTCATTCAGCAAAGAGTGTTATTTTTTCCCTTTTTTTGCACTATCTTTGCCGCATGAAAACTCTGTATATTGTTTTAGGTAGTATCTCCCTTGCACTCGGCATTCTCGGCATCTTTCTGCCGTTACTGCCTACTACCCCTTTTCTGTTACTCACCGCTGCCCTTTATTTCAAAGGGTCTCCCCGACTATATAACTGGCTGCTCAATCATCGGCACTTCGGTCCTTATATCCGCAATTACCGCGAAAACAAGGCGATCCCTCTTCGAGCCAAAGTAATCTCGCTCGTGCTGATGTGGGGAACTATGCTTTATTGCATTTTCTTCCTGATTCCTCTGATATGGGTAAAGATTCTCCTGGGACTGATTGCCGCAGGAGTCACTTATCATATTCTTTCTTTCAAGACATTGAAGTAATGTGATAGTCCCTGTCGGGCATCGGCAAGTTTATCTTCCCAATGTTTCACGGAGTTCTGACCAATAATGTCAGTCACATATTTCACGGAAATAAACGGAATTTCTTTCGAACGGCAAACGAATGCCTGTGCATAGGCTTCCATGTCTACGACATCTCCGCTAACGTGAGTCAATTCTGTCAGAAAGCCATCTCCCGTGTTACAGATTCCTTCTTCTGTCCAGTGCTTGCAATAACCTTTTTCTTCGAGCAAGGCCGATGAATCAATCTCACACTCCAATCCGAACTCTTTCATTTTCTGCATATCACGGTCTACGAACTTGCGGCAGACAAAGATATCTCCTACTTGATGGTTGACTGTTCCGGCACTTCCGATATTGAGTACTAAGTCCGGTTGTACCTGGCGGATTGCCTCTGCCAAATGAAAGGCTGATTTAACTTTACCAATACCTGTACGAACGTAGTAAGGTTCTATATCCGGCCATTTAATCTCCACAAATTCGCCTTGGACGGCGTAGGTTACTAATATTTTCAACATGGGTTTCTTTATATCATAAAATAATTATTCAATGAGATATGCAAAATACTTATATACAATATCTTCAATCGACATTTCATTTTGTTCAAAACGTATTTTGTCCAATGAAGATATTCTTTCTTCTATTGTCTTTTGTCCTCTATATACAGTGGAATCCGTCAATACAATGTGTCGGTTCTTTTGTATCAGGTACAGCTACACCTAATTTCCGTGCGACGGAAGAACGTACTTCCGCAGTATTAATATGATTCCCTCTATTTCTGAAGATGACACAGAAAGATATCCGATAGCTTTGTTTGTCCGAGCTATCGGCTCCGACAAACAAGCAGCATTCCATCTGAACGACGTCCAATTTTCTATTTCATGAATAAACAGATCATTGGTTCTTTCCACAAAAATAGCTATTTAATTGGAGTTATAGTTAAAATTGGAAAATAAGCCGCAGACTTTGCGGCTTATTTCCCAATTTTAACCGCATAACATACGATTATCTATAAAATGCAGTGATTTAATTACTCATCATATCCCAGTCTTTTATATGTGCCATTTTCCAATGAGCCATCTTTTATCTTTAATATATCTTTTGAAAATAAGCACTCCCACACTCGCTTCTGTCCTTTAAGCTTATTTCCATCATCAGAATAAGTTATTTGGATATTAATTTTATCACCTGAAATTTGATAGGTGAACAAATAGTTAGACACAAAGGTAGCCCCGCTAAGAAGCGCGTAATATCCAGTTCCATCACTCTCAAACTTAATGTATTTATGAGTACCCTCTATACCTGTTGACCAGGTTCCTACAATATCTTCCGAATTCAAATCAATCCAATCATCATCATCGGACGAACAACTACTCAATACGATAGGGAAAAACAAAATCATCAAAAATAAAATCTTTTTCATTTCATATAATTATTTAGTTTGTAAATTTTGTCTGTGTTTACTGCGCAAAGGTACGGATTATATCAATATAATATCAAATATTAGAAGATTATGTTTCTACTCCGCGGTGGATATCATATGTAAAACCCGCCACATGTGATTCTCATCAGTGATTTGCATGGCGCAACCCAATCGGTTATCGATCCTACTACCGAAGCCATTCAAATCATCGGACGATTCCGAGGGGGAGTAAATACCGTGACACATATTGCTTCCATCCGCCTGGATCTGGAATGTATGTCAACCAATGAGATTGATAGTTGGATACAAGGCGCTTCCCACATCTTCAACGGATGGAAAACTCAACTGGCACAAACCTCCAATATTGGTGAACGTACTTTGTTGC
>SKEB01001204.1_pt1 | contig 11885 bp, 8 predicted proteins | sample 4826561 | NCBI WGS metagenome assembly SKEB01 (sample SAMN11008820, study PRJNA524170) | human gut metagenome | biome: Human fecal sample; material: Feces; isolation source: fecal sample from pouch patient p17 | host: Homo sapiens | place: Israel: Tel-Aviv | collected 2016-03-29
ACATTAAACTTATTTATTATACTACCAGAATATTATTCAATCTGGCGTTTTTTCTTTATCTTATTTTTTTCTGAAGTCATTTTATTGGAGTATTTATTAAGCTTGTAAAATGAAGTTTTCCAGTATTATCAAGCAAGTTATCAAATATATTCATAGGAACCCCTTCTACCTTTTTATCTGGATTTATCTTACAATCAACAGCATTATACCTAGCCCACAAAGATTTTTTCTTATTGTTAATGTTTATACATATTGCATATCATATTAATAGGATTAGTGCTTATATTTTTTCTGTATTTTCTTTATTTTTCTTGTATTTACTATTTTCTTCCTGTTTCTTCATTTATACAGCTCTCTGTTTTTATACATTTACAATGCATATTTTGCATATTAAAAAGATTTTTCCATTTTTTTCTTGCATATTTATGAATTTAGGTGTATAGTATGATTTGCGATTGCAAATAAGATATTTTCTTATTAGAATAGAAAGTAAATGATACATTAGGAGGATTTCGAAAATGAAAGAAAAAGTCGTATTAGCATATTCAGGCGGACTGGACACAACTGCTGTTATTCCGTGGTTAAAAGAGACATTTGGCTATGATGTAATCTGCTGCTGCATTAACTGTGGACAGGGCGAGGAGTTAGATGGTCTGGAAGAAAGAGCAAAGATGGCTGGTGCTTCCAAATTATACATCGAGGATATCATTGATGATTTCTGCGACAACTACATCATGCCTTGTGTAAAGGCTCATGCAGTATATGAGAATAAATATTTACTCGGAACAGCTATGGCTCGTCCGGCAATTGCTAAGAAATTAGTTGAAATTGCAAGAAAAGAAGGTGCTGTAGCAATCTGCCACGGTGCTACTGGTAAAGGAAATGACCAGATTCGTTTCGAGCTTGGTATCACAGCACTTGCTCCAGACATCAAGATCATTGCTCCTTGGAGAATGACAGATCTCTGGAAGATGGAATCCCGTGAGGATGAGATTGCTTACTGTAAAGCACATGGTATCGACCTTCCATTTGATGCCAGCCACAGCTACAGCCGTGACCGTAACTTATGGCACATCAGCCATGAAGGTCTTGAGCTTGAGGATCCTTCCTGCGAGCCAAACTATGAGCATCTGCTCGTACTTGGTGTTACACCAGAAAAAGCTCCAGATGCGGGTGAATATGTAACTATGACATTTGAAAAAGGTGTACCGACAAGTATAAACGGACAGCAGATGAAGGTATCTGAGATTATCATGAAGCTTAATGAGCTCGGTGCTAAGCACGGAATCGGTATCTGCGACATCGTAGAGAACCGTGTTGTAGGTATGAAATCCCGTGGTGTATATGAGACACCTGGCGGAACAATCCTTTACGAGGCACATCAGCAGTTAGAGGAGTTAGTTCTTGACCGTGCTACAACAGAAGTTAAGAAAGATATGGGAAATAAACTTTCTCAGGTTGTTTATGAAGGAAAATGGTTTACACCACTTCGCGAGGCAATCCAGGCATTTGTTGAGTCAACTCAGGAGTACGTAACAGGAGAAGTGAAATTCAAACTTTACAAAGGTAACATCATCAAAGCCGGAACAACTTCACCGTACTCACTTTACAATGAGTCTCTTGCAAGCTTCACAACTGGTGACCTTTATGACCACCACGACGCTGACGGATTTATCAATCTGTTCGGACTGCCGCTTAAGGTTCGCGCTATGAAGCTTCAGGAAGTAAAGAGCAATAAGAAATAATTCTTGAAACCATAATTAAAATAATCATAAAAAATAGTGTGTAGATTATCTTTGCAATGACCTACACACTATTTTTTATTTAAGAATGCTTTTTCTATCTTCGGAATATCTTTGCTACACCTGTCACTGCTGCCCCGATTACTACATACACATCTGCCAGGTTCGCGGTGAGTCTTCGAAATCTGCTGTTTTTCCACTGGATTCCGATATAATCAATGACTTTTCCACGAATCAGTCTGTCATAGGTATTACTGATTGCACCGGCTGTCAAAAATACCATGCCGATTTTTCTGAGCCATTTTCCTTTTTTGAGAAAGAGCCATGCATCATAAATTGCAAGCCCGGCACACAAGATACCAGATGTCTTTCTCACCAGCTCCGGCTTCTTATCCAGTGTATTAAAACAGAAGCCTTTATTATAAACCTTCCGGAGCACAACTTTGTCCAGAATTGTCTCCCGTTCTTCCTCTTCTTCAAAATTCTCCTCGATGTACTGCTTAATGCCCATGTCCACGCACACCAGCACAACAAGAAGTCCTCCTGCTGCCATCAATAACATCTGCTATACCTCCTGAATTTTTCGTATCTCCTCCTGGCACTGTGCTGCTTCTTCCTCTCTTTTTTCAATTGATTCGCACAGAGAAATATATTCCAGATCTGCTACTTCTGAAATTTTCTTTCCTAACTGCTCAAAAAAGTCTGCCATATTGTACCTCTCCCATCTGTTATAATCTTCTCAATCTGTCCAGCGATTGATACAGGTCCATCGTTCCATAGCCCCACTGTCGGTTCGGGAATTCTGAAAATGTTTTCTGCTGTGCTCCTAATATGATAATATTTGCCACCTGACTTGTGGTAACTCCTGCCGGAATCGGCTGATTCAAAATCCATTCCATGATCATCGCACAGGCTCCGGCTGTGATTCCCGTTGCCACACTGGAACCGCTTCGCCTTACAAATGTTCCATTTACCCCTGCTCCCAAAACCTGGACTCCTGGAACTGCAAAATCAGGTTTTATTCTCTTGTCTCTAGTATAACCTCTGCCAGAATTAATATCAACACTCTTATCTGCTCCCCTGTAATAAGCAACCGTGATCGGATCATCGGTATTCGCAGGCTCTGTCAATGTCACGTCCGGACTTGCCTCCAGAAAATATACATTTCCATCAAGAAATTCCCGCACCGGAAGCCAGATGTGAAACTCTCCATCTGCACGCCCCAGCGACTGTACTCCTATCTTCCAGATACCCTGTGCCGGATGATCGAATTTTAGGAACAAAAGCTGGGATCTTCCGTTCCGCAAAAACAACCGGTATTCCACATCCACAACCGTCTGCTCAAATGGAAATGTAAGCTGATAGCGATTCCCCTGCCGAATGGAAATCACCGGACTTCTCTCCCCAGACGGAGATATAAGATACGCTGTCACAATATTGGGAATGGTCCCCCATAATTCTGCTACAAATCCCGTATTTCCACTTTCGACACGCATTTCCACTTCCTGAACCTCTCCTACCTGATTCAGTTTTCCCTGAAAATGATGTCGTTCATTTGCCTCATTTCCTCCTCCGATAACCACACATCGATCTACCAGTCTGGAATAGCTTCCGAGAATCCGCGACAGACTGGACATTCCATTATGTCCGCCAAGGTTCGTTCCAAGAGCCACACACATAACAAGGGGCATCTGTTTTTTCAGTGCCAGAAGATGCAGATACCGAAGTCCCTGCGCAATATCTGTCTCCTGATAACACACTGCCTTCTGTCGTATTCCATAAAATTTCCGCAGATAATCTTTCGCTTCTTTTAACTTCACTACTGCAATTTCAGCCTCTGATGCCGCCCCGGTAAAACCTTCCTGGATATTTTCTCCACCTGCTGCCACACTTGCTAAAAATGTACCGTGTCCATTTTCATCGCTTACTGGCACAACTTCCTTTGGATTGTCACTTTTCAATGCCTGATTAATCTGATTATTCGTATACTCACTTCCATATGTAAATGTATCCGGTGGCTGACCGTTCTGGTCAGTCTGATCCCATATCGCCGTAATTCGACTGCTTCCATCTATGTTTCGAAAGATTTCATTTTCATAGTCTATTCCTGTATCCAAAAATCCAATCATAATTCCTTTTCCCCGAAGATTAAGACCCGGGTAATTCTGAAGCACACTGATTCCTGTCTCATTCATAGCTTCCATATCCAACAGTGCATAGCAATTTGGAATACTGTTGTAACCATAAGCCGCAATGCTTAGTTCTTCCCCTAGACTTTGATCCACATATGCTACACGATAGCCAAAGCCAAGGCTCTGCACACAAATCTGGCTCTTGGGATAGACCAGTTCCTGATCTGACCGGTAATTCGGAATAATAAAATCCCGAAAATCCTGAGAGAGGATTTTTTCACGGCATGAAGTATCTCCTGTCTCTTCCTCCTTCTGCTGTGTTGCTCTCACTCTCTCCTTCAAAACATTGCTTTTTGTATTTTTTCGTGTCTTTAGCAATGTATTTATTTCTCCATAACTATCATTCATAAAAAAGAAAACACCTCGTATACTTTTCATATGTATATGAGATGTTTTCTTATTTTATTATTGGGCATTATCTTCTATATTTTTATAACTGCCTTACTATCTATGCCTGACTTTCTAATCTCGGTACTTCCTGCCCTCTCAGTGTAATAATCGGACCACCAGTATTTTCTATGTACTCCTGTGTGATCGTCACTTGACCGATGCTGTCATCTTTCGGGATTTCATACATGATATCCAGCATAAATTCTTCGATAATCGCACGAAGGGCTCTCGCTCCAGTATCCTTCTCCATCGCCTTTTTCGCAATTGCACGTAATGCACCTTCTGTGAAATCGAGCTTCACTTCATCCAGTGCAAGAAGTTTCTGATACTGCTTCAGAATTGCATTCTTTGGCTCCTCCAGAATCTTCACATACATATCTTCTGTGAGTCCCTGTAATGTAAAGACTACCGGAAGTCGTCCCAGGAACTCCGGGATCATACCAAAGTTTCTAAGATCTTCTGTTGTTACCTTCTCAAGAATCTTCTTATCATGATCATATTTATCTTTCAGATCTGCGCCAAATCCAATTGCAGACTGCTTTGTGAGTCTCTCTTTGATGATGCCGTCCAGATCCGGAAATGCTCCTCCACAGATAAATAAAATGTTCTTTGTATTGACTGTTGTGAGCGGAACCATCGCATTTTTACTGTTAGCTCCAACCGGAACTTCCACTTCGCTTCCCTCTAAAAGCTTCAGCATTCCCTGCTGTACGGACTCTCCACTAACATCACGCTGACTCGCATTTTTCTTTTTTGCAATCTTATCAATCTCATCAATAAAAATGATTCCCTGTTCTGCTTTTTCCACATCGTTATCCGCTGCTGCCAGAAGCTTGGATACGACGCTTTCGATATCATCTCCAATATAACCTGCTTCCGTCAGAGATGTAGCATCTGTAATCGCAAGCGGCACATCCAGAATTCTTGCCAGCGTCTTGACAAGATAGGTCTTACCGGAACCTGTAGGTCCAATCATCAGCATGTTAGATTTCTCAATCTCAATGTCGTCCATGGAATCTGTTGCCACACGCTTGTAATGGTTGTATACAGCAACAGACATCACTTTCTTGGCATATTCCTGTCCGACTACATACTCGTCCAGGCTCGCCTTGATCTTATGCGGTGCCGGAAGGTTATGAATGTCAACGAGCGGCGTTGCCTTCTCGCCTTCTTTTTTCTTCTTCACGCGCTGCTGCTTTGGAATCTGCTGGCTCATATCATCAATATTTAAGAACTGAACTCCCGGCATATTCATAAGCTGGCTATAATCAATCGCACCACCGAAGTTCATATTATTCATAGCATCAAAACTCTTTTGCATACAGTCATTGCACACACACATATTGTTCGGAAGATTGATCATCTTTCCAGCCACACTCTCTGGTCTGTGGCAGACAAAGCAGACTTTCTCATATTCATCATCGTTATGATTGTCATTGCTATTATTATCGTTGTTATCAATTGTATCTACATAATCCTGTTCAGACATGGTTCTTTCCCTTCTTTCCTACTTTTGTTCCTCTACCATCTTAATGAACTGCTCCTCCGAAATAATCGGAACTCCCAGTTCCTTTGCTTTTTTATTCTTTGATGAAGTCGATGTCACATCATTATTGATTAGGTAATTTGTTTTGGAAGTGACAGATCCCGTAACTTTTCCTCCCAGGCTCTCAATCAGTTCCTTGACCTCTCCTCTGTTTGCAAAATGTTCCACACTCCCGGTAATAACAAAGTTCACTCCGGCAAAGATCTGTTGACTCTCTGATTCTTCTTCCTTTGGAATCTCAAGCTCTTTAAGCAGCCGCTTCAAGCTTTCTACATGCTTATCATCCTGAAAATAAGTTACAAATGCACCGGCAAGTACTTCGCCTACTCCTTGAATCTCTGCAAGTTCTTCTGCAGTAGCATGGATCATACGATCCACGTCACCGGAAAACTCTCTGCAGATGACCTTCGCATTTGCAAGCCCAATTCCCGGAATTCCAAGTGCATAGATAACTTTCGGAAGTGTCGTCACTTTTGCTTTCTCCACATTTGCGATCAGGTTCTTGTAGGATTTTTCTCCAAAACCTTCCATCGTCTGAATCTCTTCCTGCCATTTATCCAAATGAAAAATGTCTGTGAATTCCTTTATAAATCCACGGTCAATAAACTTCTCCAGCGTTGCCTCTGACAAACCTTCAATATTCAAAGCATCACGGCTCGCAAAGAGTGCAAATGCTTTGACATGCTTTGCCTGACATTCCGGATTGGTACAATACAGTGCTTTTGCATTGCTGACCTGGCGAATCTCTGTCTTGCCGCCACAGACCGGACAGACTTTTGGAATATCTTTCACACCACTTCTTGTCAGATTCTGTGCAATCTGCGGAATGATCATATTCGCCTTATAAACTTCAATTTCATCCCCCACACCAAGTTCCAATTCTTCCATAATACTGATGTTATGGACACTAGCACGGCTCACTGTCGTTCCCTCCAGCTCCACCGGTTCAAAGATAGCGACCGGATTGATGAGTCCTGTTCTAGATGGACTCCACTCAATCTCCAGAAGCTTTGTCTGGCGGATCTCATCAGCCCATTTAAATGCAAATGAATCTCGTGGAAACTTAGACGTCCGCCCTAGTGATCTTCCATACGCTATATCATCATATACTAACACAAGTCCGTCGGACGGGAAATCGTTCTCGGCAATTTTTTCTGAAAATTTAATAACTTCCGCCTCTACTGTGTCTCTTATTACTTCGTGGTATTCTACTACTTCAAACCCCTGCTCTTTCAGCCATTCCATCTGACAGGCTCTGGAATTGTGGAAATCCACATCTTTTGCACTGACCAGTGTAAATGCATAGAATTTTACATTTCTTTTTGCTGTAATCTCACTGTTCAGCTGGCGTACAGAACCACTGCAGAGATTACGCGGATTTTTATATTTTGCTTCTGCTTCCTGGATCTGTTCATTAATCTTCTCAAAATCTTTATAGCCGATCACTGCTTCGCCGCGCAGTATCAGCTCACCTTGATAGCTGATCTGAAGCGGTACATTTTTAAAGACTTTTGCATTGTTTGTGATGACCTCACCTACTTCTCCATTTCCACGGGTGACTGCCTTAAAAAGATGTCCGCCCCGGTAAGTCAGAACAATGGTAAGTCCGTCCATTTTCCAGGACATCAGTGCCTTCTGATCTCCCACAAAATTCTTTAATTCCTCTACATCTTTCGTCTTGTCCAAAGAAAGCATTGGGCTTTCATGCCGTTCTTTTGGGAGTTCACTGACCACTTCATATCCAACTCGCACCGTCGGACTATTGGAAAGTGTGATCCCAAGCTCACGCTCCAGTTCCTGAAGTTCATCATAAAGCTTGTCGTACTCATAGTTGCTCATGATTTCTTCTGCGTCTTGATAATATGCTTTTGATGCTTTATTCAAAAGCTCCACCAGTTCCTTCATGCGTTCCTGCCTGTTCATATAGCTTCTTTAACTCCTGTCCTTCTATTTTTCGCACTGCTCCACTCTTTAAGCTTCCCAGTTCTACATTCATAATTCTTATTCTTACAAGCTTTGTCACTTTATATCCAAGTGCTTCGCACATTCTCCGGATCTGACGGTTCAGCCCCTGTGTCAGAATAATGGAAAATGTGTACTTTCCAATTTGCTTTACCTCACACGGTCTTGTTACCGCATCCAGATTCTTTTCCACGTCCTGTATATGCACACCCTCTGACATCTGCCGCACAAATTCTGAAGTGATTTCTTTATCCACGCGGACACGATATTCCTTTTCATGATGATATCTCGCCCGCATCATACTGTTGATCAGTTCTCCGTCATTTGTCATAATAAGAAGGCCTTCCGAATCTTTATCCAGTCTTCCTGCATAGGTCACCCGCACCGGATAATGCAGGAAACGTATGATATTATTTTTCACTTTCATATCCCCGGTACACACGATACCTGCCGGTTTGTTGACTGCCAGAACAACCTTCTGTTCTGCACCCTGGATCACTTTTTTCCCGACACAAATTTTCTGCTCCTCTGACACTTTCATGCCCGGTACAGCCCGTACGCCATCCACCGTCACACGTCCCGCCTCTATGAGACGGTCTGCCTCTCTTCTGGAGCAGATACCTGCCTCACTGAGGTATTTATTTAATCTTATCATTTACTAACACTCCAATTACTTTGCAGTTCCTATTCTGACTTATCCGTTGTCAAAATACTACTCAGCTTGTCATCCTGTACAAAATTATTGCAATCGTACAAAAACAGCACACTTGTAATTTTATTCTTATCTAACAGATCCGACACATGCTTCTGATAATAATCTGCATCTACCACGATGATCTCCCTGTAATATGGAATTAAAAATGGAATCATACAGTCTGCAAAGGAATCCTTCACCAGAAGCAGCCGGTCCGTGCTGTCTGCTGTCGTGCGGATATCTATTTTATCATAATCTCCACCGAGAAATACTTCATACGCATCAGGTTCGTCCAGTTTTGTACGGTCATAAAGCTCTGCTGTCTTTATGCCCTCAGACTCATAGCTTGCCACCATCTGCGTGTTATCAGAAGCATTTTCCGTTAAATATGCGTAAATCGGTTCACGGTATCCGCTTTCAAATCCACTTGTTCGGGAAAGATTTCCACTGAAATCACCGGTCACTACATAAGGTTTTAAATCCGGTGCTTTCGAAGTGTCAAGCCCCAGATCTGAAGCAATCTGCTGCCATACAAGACTAGCTCCAAGCGTTGTCCAGCGGGAATCTGTGTGGTAATAAATTTCCTTATCTTTATTCGCATTTAGAACACCTTGTGCATCAATCCAGTTCACACTGTCTCCAAGCATGCTCTGAATCTGTGCAATCTGCACTGTCTGATCTTCCACCGGAGCATAAGAAGGAAGCTTATCTGCCCATACATTTGCAGCGTCCGGAATCAGTGCCATATACATCGGCACATCGGAATAATCCTCGGCAAGCGCTGTAATCGCGTCCACATTTTCCTGAACCTTCTTTTCATCCAGCTTGTTAATATCCGCCAGAAGATACTGGTTCTTTCCTCGGTACACACCGTTCACGTCCCGTCTTCCAAGAACTGTATCCAGTTTCGCCTGGGTATCTTTCACCGTCTCTTTGAAAAATGTCCTTCCTGCTCCTGTCACATTCACAAGACACAGGATCATGATCACGGCTGCGAATACAAATACTGCACTTCTGCCTCTCTCCAGACGTTTTTTATTCTTTTCTTTTTTATCTTTCTTTCCAAATACCAGAATCTTCTTCCAGATAAGATTCGGAAGTGGTGTGCTTGCAAGAAATGCCACTACAAGAACGAACACATTTCCAAGGAAAAGATATCTTCCCATGATACCAACCACATCGCCTCCGCCAAATCCAAACATCACTTTCAGATAACCAAATGACGCTGCCGGTGTTTTACCAAAGAAAAATACCCAGCCAAGTGCTGTAAAAAAACATGTATAAATCTGTCCAAGCACAGGTGGTAATCTCTTTAAAAATGGCAGTGCATAACGCTCCACGATCTGCCAGAATGCAAGGTAGATACCCCAGAGCAATCCACCTGTGACCGTTACCTGCCACGGTGCATTCTTCCACATACCTGCATACCAAAGTCCCATCAGAATTCCGGATACAAGTGTTCCAAGCCAGCCGCCCCAGAGTGGTTCACAGATGTAATCCCAGAACCATGCAAAAACAGAGCTGTTAAAACGGCGTACAAATGTTGTTATGTTACGTGCTACATATGGATAGCGGAAATTTTTCTTCACATCAAATCCAAGCATTCTGCAAAGTCCCACTGCCATATCACAGTATCCACTGAACGCAAAGTAAATCTGGAACATGAAGATCGCACATCCCAGCCATGCACCAAACACAGACAACTCGCCTGCCTTCAACGACATGATCTTGGTGAATGAATCTGCCAGGTAATCTGCAATGATAACTTTCTTTGCAAAACCACATACAAATAAAGTAATTCCTTCGCCAGCCTTTGCCCAGGACAATTTGCGAGTCTTTAATTCCTTTCGGATCTGCGGATATTTTACAACCGGTCCTGCCAGGAACAACGGAAACATTGCTATGTAAACAGCAAAATCCAGAATACTTTTCTGAGCCTTTACATTTCCCCGGTGAATCTCAATCAGATAAGAAAGCACCTGTAAGATGCAGATTCCTATTCCGACCGGCACTTCCGAAATAAAGCCCACGCGTTGTCCGATAAATGCAAAGAACACATATACTATAATATTGATCAGTATGCTTCCAGCAAATAACTGCTCCGTACTCCTTCTTCTTCGCATGTAGCCTTCCATCTGAATTCCTACAGCATAATTAAACAATATAAAAAATGCCAGAACGACCAGATTGACCGGGGCTCCCCATGCAAAAAAAACTGCTCCCCCTGCAACCAGGGCAATGTCTTTTATCTTTCCCGGAAGCAGATAATACAATATGAAAATAACTGGTAAAAATACACATATAAATGCGATACTATTGAATAACATAATTTCTAAACGCTGCCTCCAGAATTTTATTAATACAAGCCTCATAATAGGCTTTTGTCATTGTACTTCCGTCCTCCCCATAATAAGAAGCGTCCGTAAGATCTGTTGTGTCTACATATTTCACTTTTTCTTCCTTACAAAGAGCCTTCAAAGCTTCATTGTATGAAGTTACATCCAGCGCGGTACTCATCTTGGACGAACTACTATCATCTGATGATGTATCACTATCACTATTGCTCTTAGAATCTGTGCTGCTCTTAGAATCTGTACTGCTCTTAAAATCCGAGTTGTTAGTTGTATCTTTAGCATCTGAATCTGAATCAGTATCTGAATCGGCTGAACCTGTCGCATCACCTGTACTTGTCAGTGACAGGTATGCCGGGATACTGCATACATAAACTTTCGTATCCGGCAATGCTGCTTTCACCTGCTCAACAAAGCTTTTGTAATTCGCTGCAAATGCATCCGCTGTCTCTCCACTGACTGCTACATCTCCTCTTCCGATACAGAGGATAAGCTTCTGTGGTGCAGTCTCTGCTTCTGTTACGGCTGTCAAAAGCTCATTTAATCCGGAACCTTCCGCATCGCTGACCGTTGCTCCATCCTTTGACTTCACCTGCGACTTACTCAAGATGTCATTCTGTCTGAAGCCAAGTGCAGTACTGTCGCCAAGCACAATGCAGCCATCCATTTTTTCTTTTGCAGACTTTGCTTTCCACGCTGCCGCCTCATCTGCTTCTGTCTGCTCTAATTCCTGAATCTTGGCATCAATCTTCTGAACATTGGCATCTTCCAGTTCTGTCAGTTTCTTTACTCCTTCTGTCGCATCCACTCGCGGATTCATCATTCGTGTTCCAATAATCAGCGCACCGATCAAAAACAAGAGGATTACCGCAACAATCGCAAAACGAAGCACTTTATCCGGCTCCATTTTTTCCTTCATTTTTTCTTTATTCTTTTCAAACATTTTCATTCTCCAATAAACAAATAAACTATGTACATCTTTAAAAAGACATACATAGTTTATTTTAC
>SKEB01001208.1_pt1 | contig 11825 bp, 4 predicted proteins | sample 4826561 | NCBI WGS metagenome assembly SKEB01 (sample SAMN11008820, study PRJNA524170) | human gut metagenome | biome: Human fecal sample; material: Feces; isolation source: fecal sample from pouch patient p17 | host: Homo sapiens | place: Israel: Tel-Aviv | collected 2016-03-29
AAAGAAAAATATAAAAAAGAAGCGGCGCAGCTGCCGCTTCTTTTTATTTCTTATCTTTCTTATTCTTTTTAAATCTTGCGAAGAATCCCTTCTTCTTTGGCGGAGTCGGAATCGCGCCGCCTCTCACGCTTTTGATCTCAGTGATGTAGATACCGCTGATGACAACCTTGGCCTCGGTCTTCACCGGCAGAGAGTCAAATACGCGCCCGTCTGCAATAAGGGTCATGACCTTGGGACCAATCTTGGCTTTAACCACAGGGACCTTTGCCCAGCGCATGTACTTTGGCGTCTGGTCAGTCACTGCCTTGGGAAGCCCGGCCTGGGTAATCTTCATCTTCTTCTTGTCAATGACAAGGATGGATGCGGTCTGTGCGGCTGCATCTAACAGCTGCTGCTGTTCCACCTGGCGCTTCTGGAGCTTGTTTCCCAGAAAGTAGAGAACAACCAGGGCAACCAGAGCAATGATTAGAATGACAATCAGTACATTTAAAATAGTCTGAGCCATGGGGTTTACCTCCAACCTATGTAATTATAGTACCATTCCCCCCGTTAAACAATCTACAACCCCAGGGGACATTCTATAATAGTATATCATTTTAGGCGATAAATTGCAAGCAAAAATCCTTGACACCTTGACAGGTCTGTGTTATTATGGAGTGTGCACTATTGTGGCGGCGTGGGCTTTTTGCGCCCTCACGTACGGTTTTACGTGGTATGACGCCCAATTACAGAGAACGACAGTGATATTTTGCTGCATCTGGCGTCCGGTTCGGCGGCAGATTGAGATGGAAATATTGCGAACCAAATTAGAAAACAGGGGTGAAACGTCAATGGAGAAAAGCAGAATACGTCCGGTACCGGCCGGGAAAAGCGTAAGAATGAGCTATTCAAGACAGAAAGAAGTTCTTGAAATGCCTAACTTGATTGAGATTCAAAAAGACTCCTACCAGTGGTTCTTAAAAGAAGGACTGAAGGAGGCATTTGATGATATCTCTCCCATAGCGGACTTTGCAGGCCATTTGAGTCTGGAATTCGTTGACTTTACATTGTGTAAGGATGATATAAAGTATACCATCGAAGAGTGTAAAGAACGGGACGCAACTTACGCTGCACCACTTAAGGTAAAGGTAAGACTGTACAATAAAGATAAAGATGAAATGAATGAACACGAGATTTTCATGGGCGATCTGCCCCTGATGACAGATACCGGTTCCTTTGTGATTAACGGTGCTGAGCGTGTTATTGTCAGCCAGCTGGTACGTTCCCCTGGTATCTACTACGGTATTGGCCATGATAAAGTGGGTAAGGAACTGTATACCTGTACTGTCATCCCCAACCGTGGCGCATGGCTGGAGTACGAGACAGACTCCAATGACGTATTTTATGTACGTGTAGACAGGACCCGTAAGGTACCTGTGACTGTATTGATCCGTGCCCTGGGCTTCGGAACCAATGCGGAAATCCTGGAACTCTTCGGCGAGGAGCCAAAGCTCTTAGCCAGCTTCGGAAAGGACACCTCCGATAATTACCAGGATGGCCTTCTGGAATTATATAAGAAGATTCGTCCCGGCGAGCCGTTATCTGTTGACAGTGCAGAAAGTCTCCTTAACAGCATGTTCTTTGACCCCAGAAGATATGACCTTGCAAAAGTCGGCAGATACAAATTTAATAAGAAACTGTCCTTTAAGTACCGTCTGAACGGACAGGTACTGGCAGAGGATGTGGTGGATACCACCACAGGCGAGATTCTGGCAGAGGCAGGCACCAAGCTTGACAAGGAATCTGCCATGAGGATTCAGAACGCGGCAGTTCCCTATGTATGGGTGGACGGTCCTGACAGGAAGCAGAAGGTTCTCTCCAACATGATGGTGGAGCTTTCCGCTTATGTGCCCTTTGACCCGGAGAAAGTGGGCGTTACGGAGTTAGTATATTACCCGGCCCTGGCTTCTATCCTGGAAGAAGCTGGCACCGATGAGGAGTCTCTTAAGGAGGCTGTGCGCAGGAATATCCACGACCTGATTCCAAAGCACATTACAAAGGAAGATATCCTTGCTTCCATTAACTATAATATGCATCTGGAGGAGCAGGTGGGCAACGCAGATGACATCGACCATCTGGGCAACCGCCGTATCCGTGCCGTAGGCGAACTCCTTCAGAACCAGTACCGCATCGGTCTGTCACGTATGGAGCGTGTGGTAAGGGAGCGTATGACCACCCAGGATATGGATGGCATTACTCCCCAGTCCTTAATTAATATCAAGCCCGTGACTGCGGCTGTGAAGGAGTTCTTCGGAAGTTCCCAGCTGTCCCAGTTCATGGACCAGAATAACCCGCTGGCAGAGCTGACCCATAAGCGCCGTCTCTCCGCCCTGGGCCCTGGCGGTCTGTCCAGAGACCGTGCCGGATTCGAGGTGCGAGATGTACACTACACCCACTACGGACGTATGTGCCCTATCGAGACGCCTGAAGGTCCCAACATCGGTCTGATCAACTCTCTGGCAACCTATGCAAGGGTAAATCAGTACGGTTTCATCGAGGCTCCCTACCGCGTGGTGGATAAGACCACGGACCCGGCGAGCCCAAGGGTAACGGATGAGGTGGTGTACCTGACTGCTGACGAGGAAGATAACTTCGTTGTGGCACAGGCAAATGAGGCCCTGGATGAGGAGGGCCACTTCATACACAATAACGTATCCGGACGTTTCCGTACAGAGACATCCGAGTTCCAGAAAAAGACCATTGACCTGATGGACGTTTCTCCTAAGATGGTATTCTCCGTTGCGACGGCCATGATTCCATTCCTGGAGAACGACGATGCCAACCGCGCCCTGATGGGTTCCAACATGCAGCGTCAATCAGGGCCGTTGATCAATCCTCAAGCACCATGGGTTGGTACTTGTATGGAATACAAATCAGCGCATGACTCAGGAGCTGCTTTGTTATGTAAACATGACGGTGTCGTTGAATACGTTGATGCTTCTGAAATCCGCGTACGCCGCGACAACGGTGCATTAGATAAATACGATGTAACAAAATTCCGTCGTTCAAACTCCGGAACAAGCTACAACCAACGTCCAATCGTTCATTTGGGTGAGAAAGTCGAAAAAGGGGATACTCTGGCAGACGGACCATCTATGGAACAAGGCGAAATGGCTCTAGGCCAAAACGTTTTAGTTGGTTTCATGACTTGGGAAGGGTACAACTATGAAGATGCGATCATCATGAGCCGTCGTTTGGTAAAAGATGACGTATACACTTCTATCCATATTGAAGAATATGAATCAGAAGCCCGCGATACAAAATTAGGACCTGAAGAAATCACACGCGAAATCCCTAATGTCGGGGAAGACGCATTAAAAGATTTAGACGAAATGGGTATCATCCGTATTGGTGCAGAAGTCCAAGATGGCGATTTGCTTGTAGGGAAAGTCACGCCAAAAGGGGTAACAGAATTATCTGCAGAAGAACGTCTATTGCATGCGATCTTTGGCGAAAAAGCTCGTGAAGTCCGCGATACATCATTACGTGTACCACATGGCGGCGGCGGTATCGTTCACGATGTGAAAATCTTTACTCGTGAAGCTGGAGATGAATTGTCACCAGGCGTAAACATGTTAGTTCGTGTTTATATCGTTCAAAAACGTAAAATCCATGAAGGGGATAAAATGGCCGGTCGTCACGGAAATAAAGGGGTTGTATCCCGTATTATGCCGGAAGAAGATATGCCATTCCTACCTGATGGAACACCAATCGATATCATGCTGAATCCTTTAGGGGTGCCTTCACGTATGAACATCGGGCAAGTATTGGAATTACACTTGGGTATGGCTGCACGTCAGTTAGGTATCCACGTAGCAACGCCAGTATTTGATGGTGCAAGTGATGAAGACGTATGGGAAACAGTTCGTGAAGCCGGTATGGCCAGCGATGCGAAAACTGTTCTGTACGACGGACGTACAGGTGAACCATTTGATGGACGTGTGTCTGTCGGTGTGATGTACATGATCAAACTTGCTCACATGGTCGATGACAAATTGCATGCACGTTCAATCGGACCTTACTCATTGGTTACACAACAACCATTGGGAGGTAAAGCTCAATTTGGTGGACAACGTTTTGGTGAAATGGAAGTATGGGCACTGGAAGCTTACGGTGCGGCTTATACTTTACAAGAAATCTTGACATACAAATCAGATGACGTAGTCGGACGTGTGAAAACATACGAAGCAATCGTCAAGGGTGAACCAATTCCAAAACCAGGTGTACCGGAATCATTCCGCGTATTGGTGAAAGAATTGCAATCACTAGGTCTGGACATGCGTGTCTTGGATATCGAAGAAACAGAGATCGAACTTCGCGACATGGACGATGAAGACGACGATTTGATCACTGTTGATGCTTTGACAAAATTTGCCGAACAGCAAACTGCCAAAGAATTAGAAAAGAAAGCTGCTGAACAAGTGGAAGATGAAAAAGACGATGTCATCCAAAACTTTGAAACCGCAGAAGATAATTTAGACTAATCCGGTCTATGAGCTGCAAGGCGGTCGAAGATCAGCCGTCTTGCGGTTTGCCATTAAATGAAATGGAGGGAACCCCTTTTGATCGATGTAAATAAATTCGAAAGTATGCAAATAGGTTTGGCTTCTCCCGAAAAAATCAGAAGCTGGTCTTACGGTGAAGTAAAAAAACCTGAGACGATTAACTATCGTACCTTAAAACCTGAACGCGAAGGGTTGTTCTGTGAGCGGATTTTTGGTCCTACAAAAGACTGGGAATGTGCCTGCGGAAAATACAAACGTATCCGTTATAAAGGAATCGTTTGTGATCGATGCGGAGTGGAAGTTACTCGTTCGAAAGTTCGCCGTGAACGCATGGGACATATTGAATTAGCAGCTCCTGTTTCACATATCTGGTACTTTAAAGGGATTCCTTCACGTATGGGTCTTGTATTAGACATGAGCCCACGCGCTTTGGAAGAAATCATTTATTTTGCTTCATATGTAGTCATCGAACCAGGAAATACGAATTTAGAGAAAAAACAATTGTTGACAGAACGCGAATATCGCGAAAAACGTGAACAATATGGACAAGAATTCCAAGCTGCTATGGGTGCAGAAGCGATTAAACAATTACTTGATAATGTTGATCTAGATGCAGAAGCAGCCGAATTGAAAGAAGAATTGAAATCTGCACAAGGACAAAAACGTACACGTGCAATCCGCCGTTTGGATATTTTAGAAGCATTCCGCGCTTCAGGAAATCAACCAAGCTGGATGGTTATGGACGTTATCCCTGTTATTCCACCAGATTTACGCCCAATGGTTCAATTAGAAGGTGGACGTTTTGCAACAAGTGACTTGAATGATCTTTACCGTCGTGTAATCAACCGTAATAACCGTTTGAAACGTTTGTTAGACTTGAATGCACCTGGAATCATCGTTCAAAATGAAAAACGTATGCTGCAAGAAGCAGTAGATGCATTGATCGATAACGGTCGTCGCGGACGTCCAGTTACTGGACCAGGTAACCGCCCATTGAAATCTCTTTCTCATATGTTGAAAGGGAAACAAGGTCGTTTCCGTCAAAACTTGCTAGGTAAACGTGTCGACTACTCAGGTCGTTCCGTTATCGTTGTTGGACCTTTCTTGAAGATGTACCAATGTGGACTTCCAAAAGAAATGGCCATTGAATTATTCAAACCATTCGTGATGCGTGAGCTTGTTCAACGCGAACTAGCTTCAAACATCAAAAATGCGAAACGTAAAATCGAACGTCAAGAAGACGAAGTATGGGATGTTTTAGAAGACGTAATCAAGGAACACCCAGTATTGCTGAACCGGGCACCTACGCTTCACCGACTTGGTATCCAAGCATTCGAACCAGTTTTAGTACAAGGACGCGCAATCCGTTTGCATCCACTTGTATGTGAAGCTTATAATGCCGATTTCGATGGAGACCAAATGGCTGTCCACGTTCCATTGAATGAAGAAGCACAAGCAGAAGCACGTATGTTGATGTTAGCTGCTCAAAACATCTTGAACCCTAAAGATGGTAAACCAGTTGTTACTCCTTCTCAAGATATGGTTCTAGGTAACTACTACTTGACAATGGAAGAAGAAGGACGCGAAGGCGAAGGAATGGTCTTCAGAGATCAAAACGAAGCCGTTATCGCATGGCGCAACGGATATGTTCATTTACATTCACGTATCGGTGTGAACCCTAACTCATTAGGTGAAAAACCATTTACTGAATGGCAAAAAGAACGTACGATGATCACAACAGTTGGTAAGATCATCTTCAACGAGATCATGCCTCCTGAATTCCCTTATCTGAATGAACCAACAGACTTCAACTTGACCGTCCAAACACCGGACAAATACTTTGTTGAAGCTGGTACTGATATTCCTGCACATATCAAAGAGCAAGAATTAGTATTACCGTTCAAGAAGAAAAACTTAGGAAACATCATCGCAGAAGTCTTCAAACGATTCAAAGTAACAGAAACTTCTAAGATGCTTGACCGTATGAAAGACTTAGGGTACAAACATTCGACACATGCCGGTATCACAGTAGGGATCGCTGACATCAGTGTACTGAATGAAAAACAAGAAATCATTGAAAATGCCCATAAACAAGTTGAAACTATTACAAAACAATTCCGTCGTGGTCTGATCACAGATGACGAACGTTATGAACGTGTCATTGCTGTTTGGAATGCTGCAAAAGACAGCATCCAACAAAAACTGATGGAAGGTTTGGAAGCGAAAAATCCAATCTTCATGATGTCTGATTCTGGAGCTCGTGGTAACATTTCCAACTTTACACAGCTTGCCGGAATGCGTGGTTTGATGGCCGCTCCTAATGGTCGAATCATGGAATTGCCAATCATTTCGAACTTCCGTGAAGGACTATCCGTCTTGGAAATGTTTATCTCAACTCACGGGGCTCGTAAAGGGATGACCGATACAGCCTTGAAGACTGCCGATTCAGGTTACTTGACTCGTCGTCTGGTTGACGTGGCCCAAGATGTAATCATCCGTGAAGAAGATTGCGGTACTGACCGAGGTCTTGAAATCCAAGCCATCCGCGAGGGAAATGAAATCATCGAATCATTAGAAGATCGTTTAGTGGGACGTTACACCCGTAAAGAAGTACGTCATCCTGAAACAAATGAATTGATCATTGCAGGAAACCAATTGATTTCCGAAGACATCGCAAAACAAATCGTTGATGCAGGTGTCGAAACAGTGACAATCCGTTCTGTCTTCACATGTAATACAAAACATGGTGTCTGCAAACATTGTTACGGACGCAACCTTGCAACTGGCTCTGACGTTGAAGTCGGAGAAGCAGTTGGTACGATCGCCGCTCAATCAATCGGTGAACCTGGTACTCAGTTGACGATGCGTACATTCCATACAGGTGGGGTTGCCGGAGACGATATCACTCAAGGTCTTCCTCGTGTCCAAGAAATCTTTGAAGCACGTAATCCGAAAGGGCAAGCAGTGATCACAGAAGTAACAGGGGATGTCATCGATATCTCAGAAGATCCTGCAACACGTACCAAAGAAGTAACAATCAAAGGAAAAACAGATACACGTACGTATACTGTTCCTTATACAGCACGTATGAAAGTAGCAGAAGGCGATATGATCCACCGTGGTGCACCATTGACAGAAGGATCAATCGATCCAAAACAATTGTTGCAAGTTCGCGATGTATTATCTGTTGAAAACTACTTGCTTCGTGAAGTACAACGTGTTTACCGTATGCAAGGGGTAGAAATCGGCGACAAGCATATCGAAGTAATGGTTCGTCAAATGCTGCGTAAAGTTCGTGTAATGGATCCAGGTGATACAGATATCTTACCAGGTACATTATTAGACATCGCAGACTTTAAAGATCAAAACTACAATACGCTAGTCTCAGGAGGCGTTCCTGCAACTTCTCGACCTGTCTTACTAGGTATCACAAAAGCATCATTAGAAACAAATAGTTTCTTATCTGCTGCATCATTCCAAGAAACAACTCGTGTCTTGACGGATGCTGCGATCCGCGGTAAGAAAGATCCTCTTCTTGGTTTGAAAGAAAATGTTATTATAGGTAAGATCATCCCAGCTGGTACTGGTATGCAACGTTATCGTGACATGGAACCAAAAGAAGTCGGTGTAGCAAGCGAAAATGTCTACAGTATTTCAGATATTGAAGCGCAAATGGCTGCAGAAGACGCAATGAACAATCAAACAAAATAGATATTTTAAAAAAGAGGTTGTGACAAATTATTGTCACAACCTCTTTTTTGGTTTGTCTAAAATAATTTGTCTAACTAGAAGAAAAGTGGGAAAGGATCTTAACAACATCGGTTCGTATCCAATTAAGGTATCGGAACGATCATCTTCCAAGAGAAGTCAATCAACAAAAGTAAAGATAGATCATTTTTTGAATGCAAAATAAATTGATGGGAAGATAGAGCGGTTATTTTTAATATTTTGCTAGCTATTATTGAATAATTCCTCGAATAAAACAAAACCAGTAGACATGTCTGTTATTCTATTTATGTTTTAGAGATAAGTATCCCCAAATAACATGGATTGAAATAAGGGTAAATGTGTTTAAAAAAACGAACTATAAAAACTTATACACAACGTGGTTAAAAATAGTTTTTTCTTCCCTGTGGAAAAAATAGTTTAACACAAACATTATAGTTATCCACAGCTATCTAAAACAGATGGAAAATAAGAAAAATTCGCTAAAATACCGGGAGGGGGTAACGAGGGATGAGTGATTGAAAAAAGAACAGAGTAACTGACTTATCCTCAGTGTTTCTGTTCTTTTATAATTCTGTTCTACATTTCTTGTTGTTGGATCGAATCTGTGAGAGTAATCTCGGTTGAAAGAATGATTCTTTTTTCTTCAGGGTATTGGTGGTGGATTAGTTGGAATAAAAGTTCTGTGGCTTTGATTCCTAACTGATTTGTCGGAATGTCTATCCGAGTCAACTGTGGCGAAAATAGGGAGGACAATAAGGGATCACTGAATCCTGCGATCGAAAGATCATCAGGTATCTGCTTTCCAGATTGTTCTGCCACTTTGTAAATACTCAATGATTTTAATGCATCGGTAGAAAAAATCGCAGTTGGTCTTTCTCGTAGCTTCATTAAATCATTCATTGCTGCCATGCTATCTTCTAAGCGAAAGCCGCCGTCTATAATCCATTCATTACGGATATCTAGGTGGTGATCAAATAAGCATTGACGGTAACCATTGAGACGATCATTGGATACATAAACTTCTGTCGGAGCATGGAGACAGCCGATATGACGGTGTCCATTCTTGATCAGTGTTTCCACCAAATCGTAACTATCCTGGAAATTATCCGTGTCCACTGAGTAGATGTTCGTGTAGTCGTTTCCGACTTTTCCGATTACCACAATAGGAATATTGTATTGATCCAATTCAAAAAGAAGTGTTTCATCCATCGTAGAGCTTAAAATAATAATTCCTCGGATCATTTTTTCTTGGATCTTTTTCGCGCATTTTTCTAGCTCTTCTTCTGGTGTTTTTGCCGTTTGTAGAATCAAGTCGAAGTTATTTTGTTCAGAAACGGCAGAAATGGATTGAATAACATCTGAAAAAAAAGGATTGCCATAGGTCGTATGAGAAGTACGATGAGATAATGCTAGAATCGCGTCAAAACCATTTCCTGACAGTCCTCTTGCAATTTTGCTCGGTTCATAATTCAATTCTTTGATTGCTTGAAGTACACTTGCTTTTGCTTTATCAGAGATATTTGGCTGGTTATTTAATACTCTGGAGACAGTTGATTTTGAGACATTAGCTTTTTTCGCAATGTCATAAATAGTAGGTTTCAATTTTATATGCACCTCCTTTTTGGGAGCGTTTTAGAATAATTCCATAGTACAATAGACATTCTTTTTTGTCTATGATTTTGAAAATTTAGGAATAGCTTGCATGATCATGAGAGACCATATTTTTTTAAGAAGCTATTAATTATTGATACATAAGCTTTCTTATTTGTATTTTTGTGTATATCAAAATTATTTAAAAAAATGCTATTGACAGTAAGCGTTTTCCATAATATGATCAAATCGTTGGGAACGCTCCCAAAAAAGAAAGGGGAATCCGATGTATACAAAACTTTTACAAGCGATTTATCGCGACTCAGATTTGTCTGAGAAAACCGCCTCTATGATTGAACAAAAAGTCAGTGTTTATCAGCAGAAGAAAGGCCAGGCAGGCAAACTGCATTGGGACGAAGAAGATATTTTCTTGATTACTTATGGGGATCAATTTTTTGAAGAGCAGCAACCAACTTTGCGTACATTTAAGAAATTTTATCAAAAGTATTTGGCAGATACATTTAGAGTTGTACATTTCTTGCCATTTTTCCCATATACATCTGATGATGGTTTCTCCGTTGTAAATTATCAGGCAATCAACGACCGTTTGGGCACATGGGAAGATATAGAAGAAATGAGAAGCGAAACACGGTTAATGTTCGACTTTGTCTGCAATCATATGTCTGCCGAAAGTACTTGGTTTCAGGAATATTTAAACTTGAATGATACGTACAAAGATTTTTTTATTGATTTGCCACTGGATACAGATACAAGCAGCGTGACTAGACCAAGGACCAGCCCGTTACTTACAACGTTCATTGACAAAAACGGGAAAGAAAAACACGTATGGACGACTTTTAGCGAAGATCAAGTAGACTTGAATTTTAAAAATCCAGAAGTTTTATTGAAAATGATCGATATTCTTTTGTTTTACTTAGAAAAAGGCGCTTCATTTATTCGCTTGGACGCTGTGGGATTTTTATGGAAAGAACTAGGAACTTCTTGTATACACCTGCCAGAAACGCATAAAATCATCCAATTATTCCGTGCAATCGCTGATGAAGCAGCTCCAGGAACGGTATTGATCACTGAGACAAATGTGCCACACAAAGATAATATCAGTTATTTTGGGAATGGCGAGAATGAAGCACAGATGGTCTATCAGTTTTCGCTACCACCTTTGACCCTTCAAGCGATTCGTTCGGGTAATACAAGTAAGTTGAAAGAATGGTTAAAAACCATCGATTTCGCATCGAAAAAAACAACTTTTTTTAATTTTTTAGCCTCCCATGACGGTATCGGATTGAATCCGGTACGAGGTATTCTGCCGGAAAAAACGATCCTTGAATTAGTGGAACAGCTGAAGAAAGAGGGTGCCCGAGTAAACTACAAGAAAAACCCAGATGGAACGACCAGTCCATATGAGATAAACGCTACGTATCTAGATGCGTTAAGTTCTCCAACAGATACGACGGAATGGAGAAGCAAACGCTTTTTAGCTGCTCATTCATTTTTGGTAACGTTACCAGGCGTGCCGGCAATTTATATTCAAAGTGTGCTGGGAAGTCGAAATGATTACAAAGGCGTAGAAAAAACAGGAGAGAATCGAAAAATCAATCGGCAAAAATTTTTGTTAGCAGATATTGAGAAAGAGTTGCAGACAGATCCATTAAGAACAGCAGTATATGGTGAATTGACCCAGATGCTATCTATTCGAAAAAAAGAAAAAGCCTTCCATCCGAATAGTTTGATTTACTTACTGGACTCAGCAGATTCTTTTATCAGTTTTATTCGCGAAGCGAAGGAAGAGAAAGTCTTAGTTATCCATAATTTTTCCAATCAATCAGCAGGTTATCTTTTACCAAAAGGAGATTACCTAGACCTGTTTTCTGGACAAATTATCCATTGCAGTCAAGAACGAAAGTTGATATTCCAGCCGTATGAATATATGTGGCTGAAAAT
>SKEB01001210.1_pt1 | contig 11819 bp, 8 predicted proteins | sample 4826561 | NCBI WGS metagenome assembly SKEB01 (sample SAMN11008820, study PRJNA524170) | human gut metagenome | biome: Human fecal sample; material: Feces; isolation source: fecal sample from pouch patient p17 | host: Homo sapiens | place: Israel: Tel-Aviv | collected 2016-03-29
ACTCTCATCTAACTTTTACTTTCTTAATATATATATATATTCTTACGTTCGTCTTTACACCTGATAAATCCGGTAAATGAATTCTTCTCTCCCAAAATTTATCTTTCTGCTATATTATATTTTCCGACTCTGACGTTTCATCTCCCCATACAAAACACCGCGTGACCCGGTCGCCAGAAAAAATCTGCCAAACTTTCTTTTATCCCCATCGATACTGTTGATCTCGCCGTACATCTGGTTATCCTGATTCAGCCGCTCATACGATTTTCCCTCATCAAACGTGCGGTAAAAACCATATTCCCCTTCAAGGCGTCCGCAGAAATAAATTGCTTTTTCCTCTGTCAGATAATCCCTGTCCTCTCCGATCACCCCAAGTCCCATCCGGTAGCAGGCATCCCCCGTGTCCGTCAGGCGTTTCACATGGATTTCTTCTGTTTTCGTGTCATAACAGAGTTTATAAAGTCCTGCATCGCCCAATGCCAGGTAAAATATGCCAGTCTTTCCGCCCTCACCGCGCACTTCCGTCTTATTTGCAGTATCAATATAGCCAAAATCACAGACCGGAAATGCCTCTTTCGGCTGTTTCTGATAAAAGTTTCTTCCTCCATCCCTGCTCACATAGATTTCGGACGCACCGCCAAAACCATAAAACAGATCTTTCCTGCTGCGGTCGGAAAATACTTTCAGATATCCCGTCTCAACAGGCTGCCCCGCCAGATCAAACACTCCTGCTTTTTGAAAACTGTGTCCTCCATCATTGCTGACAAGCACCAGTTCCACCGGAAGCCTTATCCCATCCGCAACCGACCATACAATATTGACGCCATCCGGTGACACTGCCACCCATCCGGCATTGACATTCGGGTTTTCGATCTCATGCAGTTTCTTGTCGATCTCTGCATTGATACCAAACGGCATGCCGATCCGGTCAAATGTTTTAAAATTATCGCATGTGCGCACCAGACCGCCTTTGGTTTTTCCTTTCCAGTTTCCCCTCGCCGTCACAATGCCAAGATTACTGTCCGCATCGGAAATATCTGCGTTGATACAGGTAATGTAACGGTTGCCCTCGCTGTCATCAAAAGAATTTTTACAGGGTTCATCAAGATTCCGGAATGCAAATCCGCCGAGGTCTCCAACGATATCCACAAGCTGTACCTCTCCATCAACCGGCGCATATACATTCAGATGAACGGTCTCCTCGATTCCGGTACACGCATCATGATAGCGCGGATGCTCACTGAGCAGCGCATCCGTCATAAAAACGCCGGTTCCCGAATTAAACCATACCTCATCCGGATCAAACGGATTGATCTTAATATCACTCAGCCAGTGCAGCAGACAATGGTTTCCGTTATACTCCGGTTTCATGTAGGAAGTATTAAAATATAAATCCCCCTTTTCCAGTCCGCAGAGACTCACGCTCCAGCTGCTGCCATAATCTTTCGAAAGATATACGATTTCATCGCTCTCTTTTTCCCTGCAGAGCGTTGAACACACCAGAAGTCCCGGCATTGTTTTACAGGAAGAAATACCGCCAAAACCATAATTTAAAAAATCTGCTGTCAGCGTGCCATCCGCATCCGGTGTAATGTCATCATACCCTGCAATTTTTCCATCTGAAAAATAATACCGCAAAACCTTTCCACCGATCACATCCCCGGAATCACAGCTATATCCAAGGTCGACCACATAATTCCATCTTCCGGTGACATTCATCGTCACATAAAGGTATGTTCCATCATAGTCATAGCGCGATGCCACAAGACCGTTCATTTTGCTGTCATGAATCATGACATTTTCCGGCTGCATCAGTTTTTCAAACGTCTGCCCTGCATCATAGGAAACATACAGGCTGTGACCGCGAAGCGTATCACTCTCCCTTGTCGTATATCCTGCGGTTCCTGCAACAATTGTTTTCGAATCATCCGATACCCAGACACAGGTCATGTAATTTTCCTCTAAAGGAAGCCGTTCCCAGGTATCTCCTCTGTCTGTGGTTTTCCAGAGACCATCTAACTGGCTTGCAAAATAAAGTGTGTTTTCATCTTTTTTATCTACCACCAGACGGTATCCGGTTCCTCTTCCGCAAAGATTGCCATGAACGGTCACCGGGATTTTTTTGTGAATAAATGTCTCTCCATAATTCTCTGAAATTGAAAATTTTCCATAGCCCTGTCCGTTAATGCCGCTCATGATGTACAGGCGCTCCGGTTTCTTTTCATCGAGTGCGCATGCGATTGGAAATGTTTCGGAGATGTCCTCCATGCTCACACTGTCGATGAGGCTTTTCCAGCACTTTTTTTCGTATTCATACCGGTAAACGCCTCCGATGTCTGTTCTGGCATAGAGGATGCCGGGCTGTTTTGGGTGGTACAATAAACCGGTGACGTAGCCGCCGCCGGGGATTGGGGCGTTTTTGTATTCGTAGGTGATTGTTTTGTGGACTTTCATTGTATAGGTGAACTCCTTTCGTGGGTGGTTTTTGGGGTAGGGGGATTCATTTTGCATGTAAGGTGCAGGGCTCTTTTGGGGCTGGAATGGCGAACCTGGGGGGGCTGACAGCCACACCCCCGCACCGCTTCACTACAAATCCTCCACGCAAAAAAGGAACCCCGCAACGCAGGATTCCTTTCTCAACACCAAACGAATCCCTACTTTAAAAGTAAGGATTTTCGCCTCGATTTTCTACCATATTTATTCGCCCACTTTTACCCGAAAAATCCGCTTTTACTCAGCATCATAATTATCCAGGAAATTGTGATACTCTCCATCTTTCTTATAACCAATGATGGTCTTTAAATTCACATTGCTGACACTATTGAAAATATTACTGTCGATGAACTCACTCTTTTTGCGAAGTTCCGTCACAAGATCTTTCATCTCCTCACGTTTCGAACCTTTTGCCCCGCCACAGCTTGTACAGTTTTCAGTAAAACGGCATGCACACTGGATAAACTGCAGGCGGTTGTAATCACGCCATGCCTTGATATCCTCTTCTTTGACAAGATACAGCGGACGGATCAGTTCCATGCCCTCAAAGTTCTGGCTGTGAAGTTTTGGCATCATGGTCTCCACTTTGCCGCTGTACAACATTCCCATCAGGATCGTCTCGATCACATCGTCAAAATGATGTCCCAGCGCGATCTTGTTACAGCCTAACTCTTTTGCCTTGGAGTACAGATATCCTCTTCTCATTCTTGCACACAGGTAACACGGATTCTTATCCACCTCCGCAACAGAATCAAAGATCTGTGTTTCAAATGTCGTGAGCGGAATATCAAGAAGTTTTGCATTTTCCTGAATAATACGCCAGTTTTCCTCGTTGTAACCTGGATTCATGCACAAAAAAACAAGTCCAAAATTGCGTTTTCCGTGTCGGTATAATTCCTGAAACAGTTTTGCCAAAAGCATGGAATCTTTTCCACCGGAAATACACACTGCAATCTTATCGCCGTCCTTTATCATTTCATAATCATGCAGTGCTTTGGTGAAACGGCTCCAGATTGGTTTTCTGAATTTTTTGATCAGGCTTTTTTCAATCTGCTCCGTGCGCTCTTTTCTTGAATCGTCCTCCATTGTCACGCGCGTGAGCTGATATCTTAACCATGCGCGGTAACCACCCTCTAAGTTGACAGTCGTAAACCCATCGTCCTCTAATATTTCAGCTGCATCACGGCTGTTTTCACCCACATGGCAGTACAGATAAACAGGCTGATCTTTTTTTAAAATAGCTGTCTCACCCGCTTCAATCTTTTCTAATGGAAGATTAACAGCGCTCTCGATCGCTCCGTGCGAGAAATCATTTTCCGGACGGACATCTATAAGCTGCAGTCCCTCTGTTCCGTTCTGTGCCAGTTCTTCTACAGTAATTGTATTCAAAATATTTCCTCCAATTTCGTTCACTTCGTGTGGTATTACAATAAAATATTTTCCCGCTTTTCGGGCAAACCCGTTGTTCCAATCCATCGATTGCATCTTCCACACACTTCCTGTTATCAGCAATTACACCGTGCGTACACGTTTTCCTTCTTTGATCTCCTCTAAGATCTCAGCCACTGCCTCACGTTCATCAAAATGATACTTCACGCCACGGATTTCCTGATAATCCTCATGCCCTTTTCCGAGCAGTACGATCATATCTCCCGGCTGGGCATTTACCATGCAGTAAGCGATTGCTTCTTTTCTGTCGTCGATCTCGATATACTTTCCATTGCTCTTTGCCAGTCCGACTTTAATATCGTTATTGATATCACGGATTTCTTCGTCTCTCGGATTATCGCAGGTCAGTACACAGAGATCCGCCATCTCACCGGTCACCTCTCCCATATCATAACGGCGCAGTTTTGAACGGTTTCCACCGCCGCCATACACACAGATCAGGCGTTTCGGATGATATTCCATCAATGTTGTAAGCACGCTTCTGGTGCTGACTTCGTTGTGTGCATAGTCAATAATCAGGTAATAATCTTTTGATACCGGAAGCATTTCCACACGGCCTTTAACCTGTACCTTGTTTAAACCATCTAAGATCGCCTGATCCGAAATTCCTGCCAGATGACATACCAACATGGTCACCAGTGAATTGTATACCGAAAATCTACCCGGAATATGCACTCTTGCCTCACAGTCCATGCAGCCTTTTACATGAAAATGCATACCGAGTTTTCCATTCTCCTTGATAAATCCAAGATCCGCTGCAACCAGATCAAGCGGCTTCCCAAGAAATGTTTTTTCATTATTATCCTCTACGCCAAAACTGTGGATCTCACAGGTATGGTTTGCTGCAACTGCCTCGCTGTGCTCATCATCCGCATTTAAAATACCAATCTTGCACTGGCGGAATAGCATGCTCTTACATTCTAAATATTCCTCAAAAGATGCATGTTCATTTGGTCCGATATGATCCGGGGAAAGGTTGGTAAACACACCATAATCAAACATGATTCCCGCTGTACGGTCCATCTTAAGTCCCTGGGATGATACCTCCATCACCGCATACTCGCAGCCTGCCTCCACCATAGATGCAAACATGCGGTGCAGTTCGTAGGATTCCGGCGTTGTGTTTTTAGACGGAATCTTTTCATCTCCGATCATTACACCGATCGTTCCGATAAGTCCAACTTTTTTGCCGGCCGCTTCCAACACATTTTTGATCATGTATGTTGTGGTTGTCTTTCCTTTTGTACCGGTCAGTCCGATCGTAATCAGTTTTTCTGCCGGATAGTCAAACAGCGCTGCTGACATCAGTGCCAGTGCATAGCGGGCAGACTCCACTTTTAACACCGTGATCGTACCCGGGATCTGAGCAGCTTCTTCATCACGCTCCACAACAATGACGCTTGCCCCCTTTCCCACCGCATCCGGAATATATTTATGACCATCCGTCACTGCTCCCACCATGCAGACAAACATGGTTTCTTTTGCAATCTTTCTCGAATCATAGATGATGTCCCTGACCTCTGCATCCATGCTTCCCTGTAAACATTCATATTTTATCTTTTCACAAATCTTACTTAATTTCATTTTTCCTCCGGTTCCGGACAATTTAAAACTGCAAAGATATCATTTTTTAATTTTCATTTCCGGCAATTATTATGATAAATCGTCCTTATTCTTAATGTACAACTTCAAACCATGAAAAGCCGCCGTACATTCTGCACGGCAGCCCCGATATCAAATTTCTGCTGCTGTTCACAAAATTCAGTCTCTGGCGCACAACCTGACAGCAGATGCCAAGTCCCCGCGTGAACAGTAACAATTTCTTTTATTTTTCTAAAATATGTGACGCATCAATCTCCGCTTCAAATACGGTGTGTGATGGTCCCGTCATAAACAGATGGTTCGTTTTTTCATCCCACTCGATCAAAAGCGGTCCGCCGATCTGCTCCACAGTAACTTTGCGGTCTGTTCTTCCAGTTAAAACACCTGCGACAACCGCTGTCGAACAGCCTGTCCCACATCCGATCGTCTCACCGGTTCCACGCTCCCACTCACGGATCTTGATATAATCACGTTTTACAAACTCAGCAAATGTGACGTTCGTCTTGTTTGGAAACAGGGATGTCATATGTTCGATCGTCTTTCCGTAACGCTCCACATCAAGGTCTGCAACAGAATCCACAAACATTGCACAGTGTGGATTACCCCAAGATACTGCTGTAATATGGAATGTTTTATCTAAGACCTCCACCGGCTGTTCCACGAACTGATCTAAATTTGTATTTACAGGAATTACTTTCGTATTCAGTCTCGGCTCCCCGATATCCGCCCGGATATTAGACACTAATCCATCCGTCACAGTCAGGTTCAAATGCTGCATTCCACCAAGTGTTTCGATCACAAGTTCTGTCTTATCCGTCAGTTTATGGTCATAGACATATTTCCCGACAGAACGAAGTGCGTTGCCACACATTTCGCCTTCTGAACCGTCCGGGTTAAACATCCGCATCCGGAAATCTCCCTTATCAGACGGACAGATTAAAACCATACCGTCCGATCCGATTGCAAAATGTCTGTCACTGACAAAACGTGCCAGCTCCGGTAAATTTGTAATATTCTGATGAATGGCATCAATATATACATAATCATTTCCAAATGCCTGCATTTTTGTAAATTTCATGGTAATCCTCATTTCTGCGCCGCGTTTTTACGCATTCATTGCACGATCAAGATCTGCGATGATATCATCTGCATTCTCGATTCCGACTGACATACGAAGGAAACAATCTGTGATGCCAAGTTTTTCCTTGATATCAAGCGGTGTATCTTCATGTGTCTGCGTGGTCGGATAAGTGATCAGTGTCTCTGTTCCGCCAAGGCTCTCTGCAAACATGATCATATCAACACCCTTTAAGATTTTCTTTACTGTTTCAAAGCTGTCAACGGTAAATGAGATCATTCCGCCAAAACCCGTCGTCTGTTTTTTGGTCACTGCATAATCCTTGTGATCCTCAAATCCCACATAATATACTTTCTGTACTTTCGGCTGTGTTCTGAGCCACTCCGCAACTTTCTTTGCATTTTCATTATGTCTGTCCATACGAACTGCCAGAGTCTTGATTCCTCTTAAGATCAGCCAGCTGTCAAGCGGTGCAAGCTGACTGCCATGGGATTTAATGTGAACATGGATCTTTTCTGCGATCTCCTCGTTATCCTTTACAACTACGATACCGGAAATCGTATCATTGTGTCCTCCTAAATATTTCGTGGAACTGTGTGTTACGATATCTGCTCCAAGCTGTAACGGTTTCTGGAAATACGGTGTCAAAAACGTATTATCTACAACCGTAAGTGCTCCGATACCCTTTGCGATCTCAGAAAGTGCATGGATATCTGCCACTTTCATCATCGGGTTGGTTGGTGTCTCAATGAAGAACATCTTTGTATTCGGGCGGATTGCTGCCTTTACCTCATCAAGTTCCGACATATCCACATAAGTGTGCTCGATTCCGTATTTTCCAAAAACATCGCCGATGATACGGAATGTTCCACCATAAATATCGTCAGATAAGATCACATGATCTCCCGGATTTAACAGGGAAAATACTGCCATATTAGCTGCCTGTCCGCTGGAAAATGCAAATCCTTTGATCCCACCCTCTAAGATTGCCATGGTACGCTCTAATTCCTGTCTGGTCGGATTCTCAAGACGACTGTACGCAAATCCTGTGGATTCCCCAAGTTCCGGATGACGGAAAGTTGCCGTCTGAAAGATCGGCATGCTGACGGCTCCGGTAAGCGGCTCCGTACCAAGTGCTCCGTGTACTGCTTTTGATTCAAAATGTAACTCTTCTTTTGTACTGTAATCGTTGTAATTGCTGAAATTCTTCATGCCGTTCTCCTTCTTTTCTATCTTATTATTTCAAGTTTATAAAACATTTATTTCCTGTAACTGGTCTCTTTCATATGTTTCTATTATATAAAACACTTTTTAAAATATATACTCGTCCAGTGCTGTGTATATTGCAAATTGTGCTTTTTTATGTTAGGGTTGGATTGATGTCAGGGGAAAAGGTGGATTAAAGTTCCCTGAATGGCAGTTTGTTTTTCCTGACAGCATTTTATTCATCTAATTCGGAAGGAGTGCCTATATGCCGGAATATAAAAAAGTCGGTTATCTGACATCGAGTTTTAAATTATTTCACTTGAAAGATCAGAATAAAAAGGAGTTTTCCTATCACTATCACGATTTTCACAAGATCCTGATCCTGTTGAATGGTGATATCACTTATTGTATTGAGGGACGTTCTTACCAGCTTGCCCCGAATGATATCGTGCTGGTTCACGCGGGGGAGGTGCACCGGCCGATCATCCAGTCGGAGTCTCCTTATGAGCGTATTATCATCTATGTTTCGCCGGACTTTTTGAAAAAATACAAGGAGCCGGACTGTGATCTTTCACATTGTCTGAAACAGGCTGCTGCTGAGCAGTCCCACGTTCTGCGTTTTCACGGCTCGCGTGCTGCAAAGTTAAAGACAGCGATACAGTCACTTGACCATGCTAAAAACGATAAAGATTTTGCAGCTTCCCTGCATCAGGAAATTTTATTTTTGGAATTTATGATACAGTTAAACCGTGCCGCCATGCATGATGGCATTGAATTTATCAATGATTCTGCCTCCGACGAAAAAATTATCGCTGTGTTAAATTATCTTGGCGAACATCTGACGGAAGACATCTCCATTGATACTTTGTCTGCGCATTTTTTCCTAAGCCGCTCTTATCTGATGCACACATTCAAAGAGCAGACCGGCTACACGATCGGCAATTATCTCTCGACCAAAAGACTGCTTCTTGCAAAGGATCTGATTGCGGAAGGGGCACCGATCACCGAGGTCTGCTATGCATGCGGTTTTAAGAATTATTCGACCTTTTCGCGCGCATACAAAAAAAGTTTTGGAGAGGCCCCACGCGAGTCTCTCCAAAACCTGAAATCCTAGCATCTAACTTTTTCTCACACTTATTGTATGAACAACAGCGTTTGCATCTTACTGGCGCTCTGCCATCTCATTCATGAGCGTCGGTATGAACTGTTTCTTTCTTGAAACGATTCCCTCTAATAAAATGCCCTCACTGCGTTCTTCTTTGCGGAACGCAGCTCCTAAAATTTTGCCTGCATTTTCCCCGTCAAAAATAATCTTTGAAGATTCCTCTAAGATATCTGTCAGCATAACATAGACCATATCGATCTTCTTTTCTGCAAGCACCTGCACCATAAACGGACGTATCTGCTCTGCTACTTTGTCTAACTCTTCCCGGCTCATGGCACTGATCTGCGCTACGCCAAAATCACAGTCATCGGTATGGAAAATTTTGAAATCCTGATAAAAAATCTCTTCTGTCGTTTTCCCACTGAAATTACTGCCCGCCTGGAACATATTTTTCGCATAAGTCTCAATATCCACTTCCGCGATCACTGCAAGAGCCTCCGCAACTGATTTATCTAACGGAGTACATGTCGGTGAACGGAACATCAGCGTATCGGAAATAATTGCAGACAATAAAAGACCTGCGATCTGTTTCGGCACATCCACACTCTTTTCCTGATACATCTGATAAATGATCGTAGATGTACATCCAAGCGGCTGGTTTCTAAAATATACCGGTGAAACTGTCTCAAGACTGCCGAGACGATGGTGATCAATGATCTCTAAGATCTCAGCCTCGTCAATCCCGTCTACCGCCTGCGCCTTCTCATTATGATCAACAAGTATCACCTGTTTTTTCTGCATATTCATCAAATTACGGCGTGAAACCATTCCGGCATAATTACCGTTTTCATTTAAGATTGGGAAATCACGGTGTCTGATTTTTGACATCGTCTCCCGCACTTCATCGACATAGTCTTCAATTCCGAATGTGATGATATTTTTCTGTGTCATAAACTGTTTGATCGGCATACTCTGATTAATAAGACGTGCCACAGAAAAAGTATCAAACGGTGTCGTAATAATGATGCAGTCATGTTTTTCTGCCAAAGTGCGCACGTCCTCGCCGACTTCGATTCCTCCACCGATGATCAGACAGCTCGCATTTGACTCGATTGCCTGCTTCTGTGCCTCTTCCCGGTCACCTAAGATTACCATATCATCATCCTCGATATAGTCTGCCATATATTCCGGATTTGAAGTAGCTACCACTACCTTTCCCTTTACAAAATAGGCATGTTCATTTCCTACAATAATCGTTCCATCTAATGTTGCGGCAATATTTTTATACTGTGTTCGTGCCTGGGATAACACATGATTATCAAAAACGTCCATGTAAGACGTTGCAATATCCTTCGTAACAATGATCCCTTCGAGTTTTCCAAACTGATTGGTTACCGGAAGTGTTACAACCTCTAATTTTTTCATGGTCTCCCATGCACGTCTTAAGGAAATCTGGCTGCTTACGCCTGCCGTTCTTCTGAAATTGATATCCTTAATCTGTGTTCCCGCATAGGTGACTAACTCCGGCTCCTGTGCTCCAAAATAATCCAGCACATAATGTGTCTCCGCATTTACTGCTCCGGCACGTTTTGCCACATAGATTTTATCGTTTTCTGTCTGATTTTTTAAATATGCATAAGAGAGAGCTGCACAAATAGAATCCGTATCAGGATTTTTGTGCCCTACAACCCAAACTTTTCTCTTTTCTGCGCTCATGAAATTCCTCTCTTTACCTAAAAATTAGCAGCTATTTCTCTGATTTATTACTGCCGGACTCTTCTTTTTTATTTCTAAAAAAGAAAGAAACAGACGCTGGCAGCGCCGGCGTCATGTTGTATACCATTAAAAGTGAAATACTCCCATAGAGTATAAAATAAAAATAATCAATACTACAAAATTTAAGATTGAAAACCAGGACAACAGCTTCACATAACCTTTGACAGAGTCCACACCACCCTCCATCTCATCCATTTTTTCAATTTTAGAATCAAACTCATTGAACAGATCCTGTATGTTACGATAACATTTGACATTTTCCGTGTGTACTTTTTCAGAAAGATCCGTCTTAATAGACTCTAACTGTGACGTTGCATTCTCTAACAGTTCTTTGACCTCCGCAATCTGTCCCTCGCTGAGCTTCTTATTTGCAATCGCCTGTTCCTCTAAGAACTGTTTGTTCGCAGCGATCTGTTCTTCATTTAATTTCCGGTTAGAAGCTGTCTGTTCCTCATTCATCCTGCGATTTAAGGCAATCTGTTCCTCACTGGTCTTTCGGATATCAGCCACCTGTCCGCTAAGACCTGCCTCAATCTCAGCCATTTTCGTCGTCACTTTATCCGCAAGCGCATCTACCTTTCTTCCAAACTCAGTAACGATCTTGTCCGCCTCTTCCTGACGTTCTGTTAAAATATGTTCTAACTCCTGTGCTTTGCCGGCTCTCTCATCCACAAGTGACTGCAGTTCCGCTGCCTTACTCTCCTTTGCCTCTAAAAGCACCTGAAGCTGTTTTGCTTTCTCGCGAAACTCATCGATCTGACTGATCAGTAAATCTTCATTTTCCACGTCCTTTTGTGTCCTTTCCTGTTCCTGCGTGTGCATCTGTCCACTCTCTTCCGGCTTATTCCGGTTCAAAAGTCGTACATTCTGCGGCACCATCCGCTTTTTCCGGGGTTGAAGCTGTCTGAATACCATCTGCCATAAACCAGCCATCTGTGTTCACTTCTTCCCCCTTTCTGATTTTTCTGCACTACATCCCAGTATACTGACCTGTTGATATTCCATTAAATACCAACAGGTCAGCATACTATGGTTATTCTATCATTATCATTTTTCTTTGTAAACAATAAATTATTTTCCATTATGTTAAACATGTGGACTGTGAAACTT
>SKEB01000511.1_pt2 | contig 11806 bp, 12 predicted proteins | sample 4826561 | NCBI WGS metagenome assembly SKEB01 (sample SAMN11008820, study PRJNA524170) | human gut metagenome | biome: Human fecal sample; material: Feces; isolation source: fecal sample from pouch patient p17 | host: Homo sapiens | place: Israel: Tel-Aviv | collected 2016-03-29
AAAATAATTAATGCCTTAATTACACTAATTAAGGCATTAACCAACGTAGCAATTTAATTGATTATTTTAAATTTTGTAACGCTTCAATACGTTTTTCTAATGGTGGGTGGCTCATAAATAAACTTGCCAACCCGCTTCTTTTACCATTGATAGCGAACGCTGCCAACTGACCGTTAAGCTCTTCCGGCTCGTGAATTGATTGCAAACGACGCAATGCTGCGATCATTTTCTCTTTTCCTACAAGATGAGCCGATCCGGCATCTGCATGAAACTCACGATAACGTGAGAACCACATTGCAATAATGCTGGCTAAGAAACCAAATACAATTTCTAATACCATTGACACCAGAAAGTAGATACCTGAATTTGAGCTACTTTCTTCATCACTGCTACGGCTTTGTGCCGCTACACTGGCAATTAAACGCGAGAGGAAAATAACAAACGTATTTAACACGCCTTGCAACAATGTCATTGTTACCATATCGCCGTTACCGATGTGACTCACTTCGTGTGCCAATACTGCTTCCGCTTCATCTCTTGTCATACTGTTTAATAATCCGGTGCTTACTGCAACCAAAGAATTGTTTTTACTTGCGCCGGTGGCAAACGCATTCACATCCGCAGAGTGATAAATCGCCACTTCCGGCATCGGTAAACCCAATTTTTCAGTCTGTTGCTTAACCGTATTCACCAACCAACGTTCTGTTTCATTTTGTGGATTGACAATCACTTCAGCGCCAACAGAGCGTTTCGCCATTGTTTTTGATAAAAACAACGAAATTAATGAACCGCTGAAGCCAAATAATGCTGCAAAAATTAACAAACCTGTCGCCTCTTGGGCACGAATGCCCGTAAGCGTTAGAATAATATTAAACACAAATAAAACAGCCATATTTGTGATTAAAAACAAGACAATACGCATCATATCCGATTTTCTCCTTTTCATAATGCTTCTGTGCAAATTGTGCTTTTATATAGCATTTCTTTATCAATTTTCAAGAGTTTAAAAAATTTTTTATTCAAAATTAATCCCAAAGACTCATTTGCTGTTGTTGATGAGGCGGTGGCAAATGAAGATGAAGACCGATTAAACGCACTTTTCGTCCTCGACTTCGTTGCCAGGCAATTTCCAACAGTTGCTGAAAACTCCAAAATTCACATATCAATCCGCTTTTTTCCACTGTTGTAATTTGAAAATCAGAAAATTTCAGTTTTACACCCAACTTAAAAGACTGCGCCGAAATACTGACAGAATAACGCTGCAAGCGTCCTAACAACTGTTGATATAATTTTTCAACTATCGACAAACTTTGTGATAATTCCGCCAAATCAATTAAAAGTGTTTCCTCAACTCCGATTGATTTACGCTCTCTATGCGATTGTACTTGTCTTGTATCATTAGCGTGGCTGAATTGCCAAATCCGCTCCCCCATTTTTCCTAGCTGATCATACAATATATGCCTTGGGAAACGGCGCACATCCTCACAAGTTGTTAGCCCCATTGATGATAACTTTTCTGTTACTACCTTTCCCACACCGGGAATTTTCGATAACGTTAAATTTTTGACAAATTCATCCACTTCACTGGGTGAAATCACAAACATTCCGTTCGGTTTATTTTTCTCGGAAGCAATTTTCGCTAAAAATTTTAAAGGTGCAACCCCGGCTGAAGCTGTTAAATGGAGCTCCGTTTCAATATCTTGTCTAATAGCTTGTGCAATCCAAGTTGCCGAACCGGAATAGGCGTTAGATGCGGTTACATCCAAATAGGCTTCGTCCAATGAAAGCGGTTCAATAATATCAGTATAGCGTTGAAAAATTTGATGTAATTGCCGTGACACCTCTTTATATAACGGCATATTAACCGGTAATAAAATTAAATCTGGACAACGCCTCAATGCCTGTGCACTGGACATTGCACTATGCAACCCATAACGCCTTGCAATATAGTTACACGTTGCTAAAACACCGCGTTGTTGGGGCAAACCGCCAACGGCAACCGGCTGATTAGCTAAGGCTGGATTATCTCGAATTTCTATTGCCGCATAAAAACAATCCATATCAATATGAATAATTTTTTGCACTGTCATTATGTTGTCTGATTAAGTTAAAAGGATAGAATATTCTACACAAATACTGTATAAAAATACAGTATTTATTACTTAATGTCTCTCGCAAAAATCGATTAACACGCTTTTATGACTAATAATCCAGCAACTATGCAAAATATAATTTTCATTGCTTGACTTACCACTTTGAAATCCGTATTATTCACAGCGCTGAAAACAAGCTATCCTGCGGAGGAATGGTCGAGTGGTTGAAGGCACCGGTCTTGAAAACCGGCGAGGATTTACGTCCTCCAAGAGTTCGAATCTCTTTTCCTCCGCCATCTCATTCTTAAGAAACCGTAAGTTTGAAAAATAACTTACGGTTTTTTGTTTTTATCCTTTATGTTAACCTTTCCGCCGCACTTATTTAAGCGTTCTCGATGTCAACGACAATCTAAATAAAATGCTACAAAGCCCCTTCGTTTAAATACAGTAGATTTCTAACATTTTCTATGGCAAGTCACAAAAGATAATAAAATATTGAATAAAATTATGAAGATCATCAAAAGACTAAACACTATTTCAATCTAAAACGACCTCGACTGTAACGTGTTTTCAGCAATGCGGCATTGGCATTCAATGTCGGTTGTGTTATTGTCGCCACCTGTAGTGAATGTTGCATAGTATGTGCGTGGGTAATTGCAATCGCTAATGCATCGGCAGCATCTGCTTGTGGGGATGCGGACAAATGCAAAATTCTGGTGACCATATGTTGCACTTGCTTTTTATCCGCTGAACCAATGCCAACAACCGTTTGTTTTACTAATCTGGCGGCATATTCAAATACAGGCAAATTCTGATTTGTTGCAGCCACAATCGCTACACCTCTCGCCTGCCCCAGCTTTAATGCTGAATCAGCATTCTTTGCCATAAAAACCTGTTCAATGGATAACATATCCGGTTGAAATTGCGTAATAATTTCCGTTACACCGCTATAAATCCGTTGTAATCGGCTCGGCAGATCATCCACAGCGGTACGAATCACACCGCTGCCCAAATAGGTCAGTTGTTTACCCTGTTGTTTAATCACACCATATCCGGTTAAGCGAGAACCGGGGTCAATACCAAGAATAATTGCCATAACAGAAAAAATAAAAAAATAGGGCGACTGCGCCCTATTTTCAAAAGTTAAATTATTCTAAAGTTGCTGCGACTTCATCGCTCATATCACCATTGTGATAAACGTTCTGTACATCATCACAATCTTCTAACATATCAACTAAACGCATTAATTTTGGCGCAGTTTCCACATCCAATTCTGCAGTAGTGGACGGAATCATTGTCACTTCAGCTTCATTGATTTTGAAACCTGCCTGTTCTAAAGCATCGCGCACTGAACTCAACTCTTCCCAAGCAGTATAAATTTCAAAGCTGCCGTCATCTTGAGGCTGAACATCATCCGCACCCGCCTCAATTGCCGCTTCCATCAATGCATCTTCATCCGCTTCATTAATTAAGATTAAGCCTTTACGAGTAAATAAATAGGCTACCGAACCATCTGTTCCCAAGTTACCGCCGGATTTGGTAAAGGCGTGACGAACTTCAGAAACGGTACGTTTGCGATTGTCTGTTAAGCACTCAACGATAATTGCTGTACCGCCCGGACCGTAACCTTCATAAACGATAGATTCCATATTGGTATCATCACCACCACCGGCACCGCGTTGAATTGCACGATTAATAGTATCGCGAGTCATATTATTTGATAATGCTTTATCCACTGCTGTACGTAAACGTGGATTTGACCCCACATCCGCACCGCCTAATTTAGCAGCGGTAACCAACTCACGAATTAATTTAGTAAAAATTTTACCGCGTTGTGCATCTTGTGCCGCTTTACGGTGTTTAATATTAGCCCATTTACTATGACCAGCCATGAAAAATCCTCTTTAGTTTTCAATAGGTTGATGTATTACAAATTTCTCTATCGCTTGCGCGTTATTCCAAGATTTCGTCATCTTAACTGCCTCGTCTGCTTCAACCCAACGATAAGCCAGATGTTCACTTAATATAACATTCTGCTCTTCATTCAACGGCAAAGTAAACCAATATTCATGACAATGCGTTACATTAGGGGCATAACGTTGCCGAAATTGGGCAAAGATTTCAAAATCAACTTCATAATGACAATCGTTTAATTTAAACGGAAGTTTGGAAATATCCAGTTGCAACTCTTCGAATACTTCTCGCTGTGCAGCCTGTAATGGAGTTTCTCCCGGTTCCAAACTGCCTGATACCGATTGCCAAAAATCCTGATCGTCTTTACGTTGCAACATCAAGACACGTTTTGTGGTGCGACAATATACCACAACTAAAACCGATTCAGGGTGTTTATATTTCATCATTTATTCAGAAATAGTCGTTTTAGTGGTATTAAATAAATATTCTGGCTTAACAATATCGATTAACCTTGAATAAGGAATTAACAATTGGATCTCGCCTTCCGCAAAACTGCCCAACATATAAGGAAAATAATCCAATAATAAGCCGTTATAAGCAAATGCAAAATTATTTGTCGGTTCTGCAATCCACCCACTATCTTCTCTTTCTAAAAGGCGTTTCTCCGCTTTTGCCTGATCCGGTTCAGATTCCGCTACAGAAATATATTCAAGATAGGCATCTCTCAGCAATTCGGAAAATTCTCGTTGTTTACCCGGTAACAAAATATCATCCAAATCTAATAATTTTTTTGTTTTTAAATCAAAATTATAAAAACTTGTACCATAAATGCCGTGAGCCCCACCGGTAAAAGCATAGTAATAGGTCACAAACATTGCCAATTGGTTATTTTGTGCAAGAAATCGTGGTTTATATTCTAATGAATAACCTACAGGCACTCCCTCATTACCATCAAACAATCGTTCAACATTGGCTATAAATTCCTTTTTCAATTTATCAATAGGCAATTTATCCCATTGTGCCTGTTTTTCTTCAATTTCTCTATTAGAAAGCGTATAACTATCAAATTTTAATAGTGAACGTGCAGCCTTTTGAAAATAAGGATCAATCCAATCAATATTGGTCTTTAATGTATAAAGATCCATCTGATAACAACGTTCCTTTATACATTTCTCAGCCTGTAAAAATGGCTCCGATTGTGCAATAACTACTGGAACAGCTTCCTTATCAACCGGCAATGAACTTACCGCTTCTGCAGCATTACTTTCTTTACAAGAAAACAGCGCTAAGCCAGCAATTCCCAACAAGCTCCATTTAATTAGGTTCATTATATCTCCTTTGTTTAGTCTTTCGCCTTAACTACTTGGATTGATAATTCCTGCAACGCCGCAGGATTTGCTACACTAGGCGCTTCGGTCATCAAGCAGGCTGCTGCAGTCGTTTTAGGGAATGCAATAACATCACGAATATTTTCCGTACCGGTCAACAACATTGTCAAACGGTCAAGACCGAATGCCAAACCGGCGTGCGGCGGTGTACCGTATTTCAAGGCATCAAGCAAGAAGCCGAATTTTTCATATTGTTCCTGTTCATTAATTCCAAGAATACGGAAAACGGTCTGTTGCATTTTTTGGTCAAAAATACGAACGGAACCACCGCCCACTTCATAACCATTAATCACCATATCATATGCATTGGCAACCGCATCAACCGGCGATTTTTCCAATTCTTCAGGAGTAACGTGTGCCGGGGAAGTGAATGGATGGTGCATTGCTGCCAAACCGCCTTCGCCGTCATCTTCAAACATTGGGAAATCAATCACCCATAAAGGTGCCCATTGATCTAATTGAGTTAAGCCACAATCACGTCCTAATTTCAAACGTAATGCTCCCATTGCGTCGGTAACCACTTTGTAACTATCCGCGCCGAAGAAAATAATATCACCGCTTTGTGCCTGTAAACGTTCAAGCAACGCTGCAACAACCTCTGCGGATAAGAATTTAGCAATCGGACTTTGAACACCGTCAATACCTGCGTTAACATCATTGACCTTCATCCACGCCAAACCTTTCGCACCATAAATAGTGACAAATTGAGTATATTCATCGATCTGTTTACGAGTAATATGTGAACCGTTCGGTACACGAATTGCTGCAATACGGCCTTTAGCATCATTTGCCGGACCACTGAATACTTTGAAATCAACTTCTTTTAATAAATCAGCAACATCCACCATTTCCAATGGATTACGCAAATCCGGTTTATCAGAACCGAAACGACGCATCGCTTCCGCATAAGTCATAATTGGGAATTTGCCTAAATCAACACCCAAAATTTCCAACCATAAACCGTGAATCATCTCTTCCATAATGGCACGCACTTCCGGTGCAGTAAGGAATGAAGTTTCCACATCGATCTGGGTAAATTCAGGCTGGCGATCAGCACGCAAATCCTCGTCACGGAAACATTTTACAATTTGGTAATAACGATCAAAGCCGGACATCATTAATAACTGTTTAAACAACTGCGGAGATTGTGGCAACGCATAGAATTTACCTTTATGTACACGGCTCGGTACAAGATAATCACGCGCACCTTCCGGAGTTGCTTTAGTTAACATTGGCGTTTCAATATCTAAGAAACCGTGGCTATCCATAAAACGACGCACGTAGCTGGTAATTTTGGCACGTGTTTTTAAACGTTGCGCCATCTCCGGACGGCGTAAATCCAAATAACGATATTTAAGACGCTGCTCTTCTGTATTATTTTGATTGAAATCTAGCGGTAAAACTTCAGAAGCGTTATAAATTAAAACATCTGTTGCAGAAACTTCCACTTCACCGGTTGCCATATTTTTATTGATTTGGTTTTCCGGACGGGCAATAACTTGTCCTTTAATTTGAATACAGTATTCGCTGCGTAAATTTGCAGCTTTTTCAAAGGCCTGTTGATTTTTAGGATCGATAAAAACCTGTACAATTCCTTCACGATCACGCATATCGATAAAAATTAAACCGCCTAAATCACGACGACGATGAACCCAACCACTAAGAGTAACTTCCTGACCGATATGGCTGCGATTTAACGCACCGCAATAATGTGAACGCATCATAAAATAAATCCTTGTTGTATAAATTAGCTAAAATAATTTGACTCGGCGATTATAGCGAAAATTAGCCTTACTTTGAATTGGAAAATGGACTGTTTACGCTTTAATTGCAAGCATTGAACCAAAGTTAAAACATTGGAACCACATTTCAATATGATTAAAACCTATATGTTGCAAAAGTTCCTTTTGATGTTCAATGCTGTCAGTCTTCATCACATTTTCCAATGCAGTACGTTTCTGGCTGACTTCCAATTCGCTATAACCATTGGCGCGCTTAAATTCGTGGTGTAAATCAATCAAAAGATCGTTCACCGCATTATCTTCAAAACGATATTTTTCTGATAACACCAAAATCCCACCCGGATTTAATCCTTGATAAATTTTTCTGAGTAATGCTGCCCTATCTTCCGGCGGAATAAATTGCAATGTGAAGTTCAACACAACCATTGAAGCATTCTGAATGTCTACTGTACGAATATCGTCACAAAAAATTTCAACCGCCACCTCGCTATGATAAGCGGCTAAATGTTGTCGACAGCGTTGTACCATAGCTTCAGAATTATCAATACCAATAATTTTAACGCCATCACAATGAACGTTACGGCGTACAGATAATGTTGCTGCACCACGAGAACACCCCAGATCATAAACCTGTGTTTGCGGTTGCACAAAACGAGCCGCCAACATTCCGATAGCCGTAATAATATTAGAATATCCCGGAATTGAACGTTGAATCATATCAGGAAAAACTTCAGCGACACGCTCATCAAAAGTAAAATCACCCAATTTTTCAATAGGTGCGGAAAAAATTGTATCTTTAGACATATGGATAAATAGGAAAGTAAACTTTTTAACTCAAAAATATAATGGGGGAAATTGGGGTAGGTCGCGGAACGACCCACCCTATAAAATTTATTCGACTTTGAAAATCCAACCTTCCGGTGCTTCAATATCGCCAAATTGAATGCCGGTCAATTCTTTATAAAGTTTTTGGGTAACCGGACCAACTTCTGTTTCGGAATAAAACACGTGGAAATCATCACCATACTGAATACCGCCAATCGGGCTGATCACGGCAGCAGTACCACACGCACCTGCTTCAGTAAACTGATCCAACTGATTAATATAAACATCGCCTTCAATTGCTTTTAAGCCCAAACGTTTTTCCGCAAGATAAAGCAATGAATATTTAGTAATACTAGGCAAAATAGACGGTGAATACGGTGTAATAAATTCATTATTTTTTGTGATACCAAAAAAGTTAGCGGAACCCACTTCTTCAATCTTAGTATGTGTGGCCGGATCAAGGTAAATACAGTCACTAAAATTACGTTCGTGAGCGTGTTCACCCGGAAGCAAACTCGCCGCATAGTTTCCGCCTACTTTCGCGGCACCGGTACCTTGTGGCGCAGCACGGTCATAATCAGAAACAATAAAGTTTGTCGGTTTTAAGCCGCCTTTGAAATAAGCACCTACCGGGCAACAGAACACAGTAAAAATATACTCTTTCGCCGGATGCACGCCGATATTTTCGCCAACGCCAATCAATAATGGGCGCAAATAAAGTGTCGCTCCTGTACCATAAGGCGCCACCCATTCTTCATTAGCTTTAACGACCTGTTTACAGGCATCAATAAACATTTCTACCGGCACGTGCGGCATTAACAGACGATCACAGCTGCGTTGCATACGTTTTGCATTTTCATCCGGACGGAATAGATTAATTGAACCGTCTTTGCAGCGATAGGCTTTTAACCCTTCAAAACATTGCTGACCATAATGCAATGCCGGCGAACCTTCGTGCAGAACAAGTTGATTATCTTTGGTCAATTCACCTTTTGACCATTTGCCATCTTTCCAATGTGCGATGTAGCGATAATCGGTTTTGATATAACTAAAACCCAAATTTTTCCAGTCAATATCTTTCATAATTCTTCCTTAATTTGTTGTGTCCTAAAAAATAAATATTAATCTACACCATAATAACGGCTTTGCAAGCACTTCCAGCAGAGAGTGAGTTTTTTATAAGCAAAAACAAAAAAGTGCGACTTTTATCAGCCGCACTTTTTATTATCAAGCGTTAAGGAGAACCTTATTTAACAAAATTTTCACCTAATTCAATATCTGCTTTCAATGTTGGCAACATTGCTTCAACTGCCGCTTTTTCAAATGCGCTCAATGGGCCAATTGGTAATAAGGCTTCAACCCCTTCTTTACCTAAACGGACAGGTTGTGCGAAGAAACGTGCATATTCACCGTTACCTTCAACATAAGTGCATTCAACCACTTTTTCACCATTTAATGCACGCACAAGTGATAATGCGAAACGTGCTGCTGCTTGAGCCATAGACAAGGTTGCAGAACCGCCACCCGCTTTTGCATTAACAACTTCTGTACCGGCGTTTTGGATACGTTTTGTTAATGGTTCAATTTCTTCTTCTTTCCATTCAACATAATGAACTTGAGATAATAATGGAAGAATAGTTACACCTGAGTGACCGCCAATAACCGGAACTTGTACCTTGCTGACATCAACATTTTTCAATTCAGCCACGAAAGTTTCTGAACGAAGGGTATCCAAAGTAGTCACACCGAAAAGTTTACGTTTGTCATAAACACCGGCTTTTTTCAACACTTCCGCAGCAATCGCCACAGTGGTATTTACCGGATTAGTAATAATACCGATACAAGCTTTCGGACAAGTTGCAGCCACTTTTTCGATTAAGTTTTTCACGATACCGGCATTGATATTGAACAAGTCGGAACGATCCATACCAGGTTTACGTGCTACACCTGCTGAAATCAACACAACATCCGCACCTTCAAGCGCAGGAGTCGGATCTTCACCGGCAAAACCTTTAACAGTAACCGCTGTCGGAATATGGCTTACATCAACCGCCACACCCGGAGTAACCGGAGCGATATCATATAACGCCAAATCAGAACCTGCCGGTAATTGTAATTTCAATAATAAAGATAATGCTTGACCAATTCCGCCTGCCGCACCTAAAACAGCAACTTTCATTTGTATACTCCTTAATGGTTAGATAAATAATTAATGAGGAAATTCTATGCCTACTGTAACAAATTTTCAAACAAATAAATTCAATATTGAGAGCTATGCCACATTTTCTAACAAAAGTTTGATTTATTTTCAGAAAACTCACCACTTGGCTATTTTTATGCAGTATAATTGCAATTTAATCTTCATTTCTGCATTTTTATGCAAAATTTATGCAATTCTTATCTTGGTTACTATGGAAAATAAACAAGAAAAATTACTTTCAGCATTTAAATCTTTATTAGCAGAAGAAAAATTCAGTTCGCAAGGTGAAATTGTCAACGCTTTAACCGATATGGGCTTTAAAAATATTAATCAATCCAAGGTTTCAAGAATGCTGGCAAAATTTGGTGCAGTGCGAACCAGAAATACAAAAATGGAAATGGTTTATTGTCTGCCGAATGAGTTAAGCGTGCCGACAACTTCCAGCCCATTAAAAAATTTAGTACTGGATATTGATCACAATAACCACCTTATTGTGATTAAAACCAGTCCGGGTGCGGCGCAATTAATTGCGCGTTTATTAGATTCCGTCAGTAAAGCGGAAGGTATTTTAGGGACGATTGCCGGTGATGATACTATTTTCGTCTCACCGACAAGAGATATTCAAATTGATCAACTTATAGAGAATATTCAAGCATTATTCAACGATTCTCTATAATTTCACAAAGGGGGAAGAGTATGAATATACTAATCACAGGCGGTACAGGTTTTATCGGTCGGGCAGTATTGAAACAGCTCGAAAGTGAAGGAAATCAAATTACGCTTATTTCTCGTTCGCCGGAAATATATCGTACTCAATTTTCTGCCAAAACAACTATTCTTTCCTCTTTATCTTCTTTCGAGAATTTAGATGAATTCGATGCGGTAATTAACCTTGCCGGTGAACCTATTTTTGATAAACGTTGGGATGAAGCGCAAAAACAATGTTTGTTAGATAGCCGTGTACATATTACACAGCAACTGGTTGAGTTGATTAATCGCAGCAACCAACCGCCGCACACTTTTATTTCCGGTTCTGCCACCGGTTATTACGGTCATAATGATCAAATTACACTCACTGAAAAAATGCCGGCTGCCGATGATTTTCAAGGGCAACTCTGCAAGCAATGGGAAGATACCGCTTTACAGGCAAATACTCGAGTCTGTTTATTACGCACCGGCTTAGTATTAGGCAGTTACGGCGGTATGTTAGCGAAAATTCTGCCGTTATATAGCCACTGGCTTGGCGGTAAATTAGGCAACGGTCAACAGATTTGGTCTTGGATCAGTCTGCCGGATATGGTCAATGCGATTATTTTTCTATTAAAAAACCCTCAGTGCAGTGGTGCTTTTAATTTAGTTTCACCTAATCCGGTCAGCAATCAAGAATTCAATAAAACGTTAGCAAAACTGATGAAACGTATTGCTATCTGCCACGTTCCTGCGTGGTTATTACGCTTAATTTTGGGGGAACGCGCTTCACTATTGCTGAATTGTCAGAAAGTTTATCCGGAAAAACTGCTAAAAGCCGGTTTTCAATTCACGCTGCCGACCTTAGCGGATGCCTTAAACAAAATTCTGAAAAACTGATTGTTTAAATATTGGTAATCACTGAAATAGCTTGCGGGAGGATCAAATCTCCCGTAC
>SKEB01001214.1_pt1 | contig 11762 bp, 11 predicted proteins | sample 4826561 | NCBI WGS metagenome assembly SKEB01 (sample SAMN11008820, study PRJNA524170) | human gut metagenome | biome: Human fecal sample; material: Feces; isolation source: fecal sample from pouch patient p17 | host: Homo sapiens | place: Israel: Tel-Aviv | collected 2016-03-29
GAAATATACAAATACAGAAATAATATATACATAGCGAGTATGACATTATCAATGCATACTTGCTAATCAAGCGTTATATTTTACAGAGAATACAAATGTACTTTGTGCAAAAGCTAAGTTAATTTTGTTATGCAAATTTTGCATATATGCCCTATACATCTCTTGTGCCTCTTCCACAGATACAATATCAAAGGTAATTCCATCCCCAATAGGCAATTGGCTCAATCTAGGCAAATCAGCCGTAATAACGGTGCCGATTTTCGTATAGCCTCCCGTTGTTTGCCGATCCGCCATGAGGATAATTGGATTGCCATCGGATGGGACTTGAATCGATCCAAATACAGCGCCATCGGAGATGATATCGGCGCCGTCGATGTGTTCAACAGGGGCTCCATCTAACCTAAATCCCATGCGGTCGCATTGAATGGTTAATGTATAGAGTTCACTGCGAAAATTACGAATACCCGTTTCTGTAAAGTACTTAGCTTGCGAGCCCAGTACAACGCGCAGCGGTTCATGGCATTCACGGCCGCCTCGATTAAACAGAACCGTATTAAATAAATGATTTGATTCTCTAGTATAGTCGCAGATAATAGTATCACGCATGCAGTCCTTTAAACGCACTTCATCGCCCGCCGCTAAGGGACGTCCCTCAAATCCGCCAATATTCGCTTTTGTATGTGTCGCCACGCTGCCGTTGATTTCGGGCACATCAATACCTCCGGCGAAAGAAATATACATGCGCACCCCACATTGGCTAAAGCTGCCAGAGATGACATCGCCGTTATGACAGACAAAAGGAATGTACCGCGGCACCTCTACATTGTTAATGGTGGGTCTCATGTCAGCGCCTGTAAAAGCAACAATACACGTGCCTTTCACCTTGAGCGTAGGGCTGAGTACGGTACACTCCAAAGCACCTACTGGTGTCGTATTCCCTACAAGGGCTTGTCCGATAGAATAGCTTTCACCATCCATAGGGCCAGCCACGGGCATACCATATTGTTGAAAGCCTACGCGCCCTCCGTCTTGCACGGTGGTCATCATACCAGGCGCAACCACCTCAAATGACGCATTCTTATATTCACTTACCGCCACGGAGGTCACCTACCTTTACATGATGTACAACGGGCTTAAAAGAAGAGCCCAATTTCTTAATACAGTAGAACTCACTTTCATCAATGGGAACATAGCGCACATAATCGCCCGCCTTGAGAAGGGCCGCCTGTTCTCGCGACTCATCGTACATGGATACCGGTGTACGTCCTATGATTTGCCATCCTCCAGGGGAATCCGATGGATAGGTGCCGGTCTGCTCACCCGCGATGCCTACGGCTCCTGCCGGAATATGCGTGCGAGGTGAGGACAAGCGAGGCGTAGCGATGCGCGGATCCATGCCACCTAAATAGGTAAAACCGGGGATAAAGCCCATCATGTACACGAGGTAATCCGTGCCGCTATGAATGCTCACAACATCGGCCTCTGTAAGGTGATTATGGGATGCTACAAACCCAAGGTCTGGGCCAAATTCACCACCATAGACGGTCGGTATTTCTATGACCGTCACTAGTTCACTTTCATCAGATTGGATAGGCTGCGTACAGATAGGTTCAAGAATGCGGCACAGTTCAGCATAGGTGTAGCGCAATGCATCATACTGAATGAGTAGCGCACAATAGGTAGGCACCATCTCAATAATCCCCTCTAAACGGAGGCTTTCAATACCCGCCACAGTCTGACGGATACGCTGATTAATCTTAGGGTCAATAACTTGACCAAATTCGATGGAGATAGCACTATCCCCAACTGGAGAAATTGTGGGATTCATACGTGCCCCCTAACCTAATAATTTCGCAATGCCTTGCAAGGATGTAACGCCGATATAAGCGGTCACAAGCACAACAATCCAGCCGGTATAGAATAAAACCGGATTGTGCTTATAGTCCCCTACAATATTCGTTTTACGTGTTGCCAACAGCATAACGGCTAAGGTAACAGGCAAAATCAAACCATTCACAGAGCCCGCCACGATTAATAGTGTAGCCGGTTTGCCGATAAAGATAAGAATGCATGTGGACACGAAAATGAATGCCATGATGGTCAATTTTTCATACCGTTCTACCACTTTGAACAAGGTTTTAAGGAAGGATACCGATGTATAGGCAGCACCCACAACAGATGTCAACGCAGCGCAGAAGAATACGATACCGAATAATTTATGACCGATTTCACCAGCACCAAGTAAGAACGCAGAACCTGCTGGGTCCTTTGGATCTAACGCAAAGCCCATGGATACTACGCCGAGTACGGCTAAGAATAACAATATACGAACAATGGCGTCTACGGACATGCCCATGAAGGCAGCGCGACGCACATCTTTTAAATGTTCACGGCCAGTAATGCCCGCATCAATCAAGCGATGGCCGCCGGAGAATGTAATGTACCCACCTACGGTACCACCGATAAGGGTGATCGTAGCCAGCCAAGCGTAATGTGTTGGCACGATGGCATGCGTTACAGCCTCTGCTACAGGAGGATTCGTAGAAAACGCTACATAGCCGATGAGGGCGAGCATTACTGTGCCCAAAACCTTCGCTGTATTATCGAGGACACCGCCCATTTTAGGAGACGCAAATAATAAAATACCCAAGATACCACTGATGGCCGCTGCCGTCGTCGTATCGATACCGAATACGATGTTAAGGCCCATGGATGCACCGCCAATATTGCCGATGTTAAACGCAAGACCTCCAAGGGAGATTAAGAACGCTACTGCATAACCAAGCCCTGGCAATACCTTATTCGCAATATCTTGGCCCCGCATTTTAGATACGCCGATAATGGTCCACACATTGAGCTGTGCAATGATGGAGAAAATAACGGACACCACGATAGCAAACGCGAAATCTGCCTTCAGCTCACCTGTAAACGCCGCCGTTTGTAATATAAATCCTGGCCCGATGGATGACGTGGCCATCAAAAATGCTGCCCCTAAGAGGACAGATAAACTCGCTTTACCTGTAATCGGTTTCATACTGACTCCTTTTATCTATTCTGATTCTATCTATTCTTATACAATCGATTGTAATCTATCGATTCTGAAAATTTGCTACAATGACACCCGCCTTAACGAGCCCTTCATGTATATAGTTTGTGAAAGCTATCGCTTTCGGATTATCGCCATGGACGCATACGGAATCAGCTACAATGTCGATGGTTTTGCCCGTATTCGTTACAACCTTGCCTTCTTTGACCATCATGAGCACACGTTCCAATGCCTCTTGCGGGTCTTTTATGAAAGCCCCCTCTTCCGAACGGGGCACCAAGGTGCCTTTCTCTGTATAACCGCGGTCTGCAAAGACCTCTTGGATCACAGGGATACCTCGTCGCTCTGCCTCTTTAGCTATGTAACTACCGCTGAGCACCATGGCTCGAACATTGGAATTCACCGCTTGTAAACCATCTAACACGGCATCAGCAAGTTCCGGCGTTACGCATGCCATATTGTAAAAGGCACCGTGCAATTTCATATGCTGTAACTCAACGCCATATTGAAGGCAAAAGGCTTGCAATGCACCGAGTTGGTAGATCATATACGCCCGTGCCTCGTCGGGACTCACCGCCATCTTGCGGCGCCCAAAGCCCATTAAATCGGGATATCCCGGATGGGCCCCTACGGCTACGCCCTTCTCCTTGCACATCTTAACGGTGGCTTCCATAATGAGAGGATCACCGGCATGCCAACCACAAGCCACATTGGCACTTGTGACATGATTTAACACCTCACTATCCATGCCCAATGTATAATTGCCAAAGCTTTCACCTAAATCACTATTAAGATCTATAAAGTGAGACATATGTATACTCCTCTCTACTGTTACGGACTTCACATAACCTATATATTCTATAGAATTATCTATATTGATTATACAAAACCCATTCATAAATAATCAATACTATGAACTATGTATACAAAATTCTTAAAAAATAATAACCATATGTCGATGTATGTATTTCTACAACTAGTCATCAACATATGGTTATAAGATAGACAATTATCGTATATATGTATATCCTTTCAATAATTGCTGTACTGTATCCTTCATGCAAGACGATTCATTAAGTTCTGATACGGCACAAATAAAATCTGGCTGTGCTTGCCAAACAGATTCAACATTGTCTGTTTTCACACCACCTATAGCTACAATGGGAACACGACTATACCGAGCAGCCCAATGAACATAGGAAAGACCTACTGGGACTGCATTAGGTTTAGTCTGTGTTTGAAAAACAGGGCCAGTCCCAACATAGTCTAATACATCTTTATAACGATTAGCCGCTTTCAAATCTTCAATGCTATGGGTAGACCAGCCAATTAACATATCTGGCCCTACCAAACGACGAACGACGCTAGGCGGTAAGTCATCATGGCCTACGTGAACGCCATCAGCATGTACGGCCATCGCCAAATCTACATAATCATCAATGATAAGTAATGCCTTATACTGTTTGGTTAATTGACGTAATACCATAGCTTCTTGATAGCGAATCACACCTGTTTTATGTTTTTCTCGATATTGGATAATCCGAATACCGGCGGATAACATATCTTGTACTAGTGATACAACATCACGGCTACCGCCTGTAATCCCATAAATAGGACATTGTTCTTTTACAGCTTGTAATCGTTCTTTTCGTAGCAACATATGATACCTCCTACACGATAGGACGACCTAAAATAAGGGACAACACAATATCTGCTTCTTTATTAGCCGCAATAGCCACTTTGGGGGCAAACGGAGGATATGTATCAATGCCAGACACACCATCGCCTACCATATACATAGAGTCTCCTAACGCTTGAATCCGAATAGCATCAGAGTTTCCAATCCCCGCCAATCCAGATACCATGACCTTAGGCTGTTTCATTTCAAGGGTAGATTCAAAAAACATTTGCTTAGCGTCCACACCATCAAAGGCTTCTACAAGAATATGCGCCTCACTATACATTTGTGGGATTGTTTGTGCCGTTAACTGTTCCTTGTATACAGTGACCTCTATGGCAGGATTGATTTGCAACAATATATCACGTAGGGCATCTACTTTATACTGTCCCACATGGTGAGGAAAGAAATATTGCCTGTTTAAATTACCTAATTCAACCACATCGAAATCGGCTACAATAAAGTGAGTCACCCCACTACGGGCTAAACTAACAGCACAATTAGATCCTAACCCACCAGCACCAAAGATACCTACGACAGCCTGTTGCAAGGCTTCTAATTCTTCTGTACCATAGAACTTCGATAATGCTCGTTCAAATTCAGTTGCTTCTCGCATATCGACTTAATAAAATACTTGCCAGTCTTTGTATACCGGTTGATAACCTTGTGTTCTAAGCATTGTTTCCATTTCTGCAACGCTTCTTGTGTCGCTAATCACGAATTGATCAGAATCATCTTCTTTGCTATGCCCGCCTACCGATGTACTAACACCAGCAGATACTTTGGTAATACCTAACCCAACGAGATGGTCTCGCATAGTTTGGTTTTCACGCGATGACAATGTAATACCAATGCGTGGGAATACAAGACGTAGCGCTAAAATATATTGTACCAAGGATACATCATCCATTGGATGTTTAGGTGAATAGCCAACAGCACAAGGTCGAATACGAGGCACCGACACAGAAATTTCAACATCGGGATACTTATGTAATAAATAGTCTGCATGAAGTGCTGTTTTATAGGCTTCTACTTGCCACTGATCGAGTCCCATCAGCGCTCCGATATTAACGTTTCTAAACCCAGCACGACAAGCCAACTCAGGAGTATCTATTCGTACGTCATATACGCTTTTTGGTCCAAATGGATGTAATTGCTTATACAATACAGGATTATACGTTTCTTGGAACATGGTCATCCCATCAGCACCAATAGACACTAAGTCTTGGTAGTCCTCTAACGACAAGGAGTACACTTCAATGCTTACAGCACTAAATATATCTACTAGAGCTTTCACAGCTGATTTTATATAGGACGGAGGACTATATGTACTAGATTCACCCGTTAACACGAGCACTTGTTCTAATCCAGACTGTTTTATAATGCGAGCCTCTTTAAGAATATCCTTTAACGATAATTTTTCACGTACAATATGGCTATGATGACTATACCCACAATATACACAACCATTATCACAGTAGTTAGCAATATACATAGGTGTAAAGAGTTGTACAGTATAACCAAATTGTTGTATCGTTCGTTGATGCGCTAATTGAGCCATCTCTTCTAAGTGATGCCGAGCCGTTGGTGAAACCAATACAAAAAAATCGTCCATATCAAGGTATTCACGATGTAACGTAGCCACTACATCATCATCCGTTACCCGTTGTAATCGTTGCATCAATTGTTCATCAGAAACTTGGCGTACAATATCAACAAAAGACATATTATTCACCTTGCTTTCCTAAAAAGCCGGTAAGCGGTGAAGAGGCACTGCCTATCGTTTGTACTCGCCCACATTTAGCAAGATAGGCCTTACGTCCTGCTTCAACAGCTTGCGCAAAGGCTTCTGCCATCAATGCTGGATTAGCACTTGTAGCAATAGCCGTATTAACAAGTACTGCACTAGCCCCCATTTCCATGGCAATCGTTGCATCGGATGGGCGTCCTATCCCCGCATCCACAATGATTGGAATATCAAGCTCGCGAATTAAGATTTCAATCAACCCTTTCGCTTCTAACCCTCGATTACTACCAATCGGTGAAGCCAATGGCATAACAGTAGCGGCACCAGCATCTATTAATCGCTTTGCATCCATTAGATTAGGACTCATATATGGGAATACGACAAAGCCTTCATTCGCTAATTGTTCAGTGGCTTTAATTGTTTCTAAGTTATCTGGTAATAAATAGGTTTGATCTTTTACAACTTCAATTTTGATAAGATCTCCACAGCCTAAGGCACGAGCCATATGAGCAATCCGAACAGCCTCTTCAGCACTTCTAGCTCCTGATGTATTAGGCAATAGATTAACATCTTTAGGAATATAATCAAGCATATTCCCTTTCATGTCTTGTGATTCAACACGTCTTAATGCAATAGTTACAATATCCGCACCAGATGCATCAACGGCAGCTTTCATCACATCATAAGAACTGAATTTACCAGTACCTACTAACAAACGACTATTAAATGTTCGGTTACCTACTACGAATGTATCCGACATCTCAACCACCTCCAACAAACGATACGATTTCTAATCGGTCAGCATCAGTCACAATAGTTGTCGTATAGCTATTAGGATTGATGATGTTACCATTCATTTCTACAACACAACGAATATGAGCATAGCCTAATTCTTCTAATACAGCATCCAATTGACTATGCGTAATTTGTTGCATCTTACCATTTACTGTAATCTGCATATGTTTCGCCACCTATACACTCTGTCATTATAAAATATCGATATATTCTTCTTTTAAGGCTTTATTCATGCTACGAACGGCACAGAATTTACCACACATGGAACATGTATCACTATGATCATCTTCTGGCGCACGGCTGTCACGAATAGCACGTGCTGTATCTGGATCCAACGCACACGCATATTGCGCTTCCCAATCCAATTTTTGTCGTGCTTCCGCCATATGATCATCAATATCACGGGCATTAGGAATGCCACGGGCTACATCCGCTGCATGAGCGGCAATTTTAAAAGCAATAATGCCTTGTTTAACATCATCGGCATTTGGCAAAGCCAAATGTTCTGCCGGTGTTACATAACATAAGAAGGAGGCACCATGCATACCTGCTACAGCACCACCGATAGCAGCTGTAATATGATCATATCCAGGGGCAATATCGGTTACTAATGGTCCTAACACGTAAAACGGAGCGCCAGAGCAAATGGAATCTTGTAACTCCATGTTTGCTTGAACCTGATTAAGAGGTACATGACCTGGGCCTTCAATCATCGCCTGTACACCAAATTCTTTAGCCCGTTTAGCTAATTCACCAAGACGTACCAATTCTTCAATTTGACATACATCAGTAGCATCAGCTAAACAACCAGGTCGACAAGCATCACCTAGTGATATAGTTACATCATATTCTTTACAAATAGCAAGAATCTCATCAAAGTATTCATAGAATGGATTTTCCTGTCCTGTCATGCTCATCCAGGCAAATACAAGGCTACCGCCGCGACTTACAATATTAAGTTTACGTTTATGATGTTTAATTTGGTCGATTGTTTTACGTGTAATACCACTATGAATGGTGATAAAATCAACACCATCTTCTGCATGTAAACGAATCGTGTCTAGAAAATCCTGTGCCGTCAAATGCCCTAAGTCTTTCTTATGATGAATAACACTATCATAAATAGGTACGGTACCAATCATAACAGGGGATGTTTCGATTAATTTACGTCTAAAAATACGTGTATCACCATGTGTTGATAAGTCCATAATGGCTTCTGCACCTAATGCAATGGCGCTCTGAACCTTTTCAATTTCGCTATCATAATCCGTTACGTCTTTAGAGGTGCCTAAATTTACATTAATTTTAGTTCTTAGCCGTTTACCAATACCTTGAGGAGCAATGCTAGTGTGAAGCTTATTACAAGGAATAACAACTTGTCCAAGCGCAATTAATTCTCGCAATACTTCTACATCTAATCCTTCTTGTTTTGCTACTATTTTCATTTCATGTGTAATACATCCTTGATGAGCAGCTTCTAATTGTGTTGTATACATAACAACCTCCTATATGAATAACACACAAAATAAGTATGCAAAACTAAAACGGGTATCGATATGGAATCGATACCCGTAATTTATGTCAACGTGCTTCCTACGCGGGCATGATCCCGATCAGGTATAAAGGTCAGGTGCTCACAGCCCTTTCTCAGCCTATATATAGGCTCCCTTGCATACTTATTATTAAATAATGTGTTTATTTTACTCTTTTTCAATACCAAATACAAGACCTTTTCTTTTTTACGTCTTATAAATGACTTTTTCAAAAGAAAAACTAGATTGGTTACACAGCCTCAATTTAATGTATATCGTGTATATTATGCATCATACGTCGCATATACATTCATCTGTATTTCATTAAAACATCGTATGTTACTTTTTGTAGATATATTATCTACAAAATTTGTTATGGTGCCTGCCACCGATGGCACTATACCTTCCGCAAGCGCTTACTACCATAAACGTTCTGAACAAAATAGGTAGTAAGACTCCCCTTTCATACAAAAAAGGCTCTTATTTAAGAGCCTTTTTTGTTATATTAAGCAATATTGTGTTATAAGATTACTTTGCAGCATCATCAGCTTGTTTGCTGTCGCCTGCAGATTTTTTATCATCAGAAGTATTAGCAGCATCCTTATCGCTGATAACGATGTGACCATCCACAACATCAGCCAACAAGTGTTTCGCATCGATGTGATCCAAGTAGTAATCAGTTACATTATCACGAATTTCAGATTCAATAACACGACGTAATGGACGAGCGCCCATTGTTTTGTCATAACCTTGTTCCATCAACAAATCTTTAGCTGCGTCAGTTACATCTAAGGTAATTTGTTTTTTAGCCAAAGTTTTGTTAACTTGGTCGAGCATTAAATCAACGATTTTCTTCAAATCTTCTTTGCTCAATTGATTGAATTCGATAACTGCATTGAAACGATTCAAGAATTCAGGACGGAAGAATGGAGCAATGCGGTCCATTACATCGACTTTGTTTTCATCATCATTGTCACTGCCATAACCGAAACCTGCATTGGATGTAGCAATGATAACAGTATTCTTGAAGTTTACTGTGTTACCTTGACCATCTGTTAAGCGACCATCGTCCAATACTTGAAGAAGTAATGTAATAACTTGAGGGTCTGCTTTTTCGATTTCATCGAACAATACGATGGAATATGGATTACGACGAACGCGTTCAGTCAATGTGTTGGAGTTATCTTCGTAACCAACATAACCAGCTGTAGCACCAATCAATTTAGAAACCGCTGTTCGATCACTGTATTCGGACATATCCAAGCGGATGATAGCATCTTTGTTACCAAACATATCAAGTGCTAATTGTTTAGCCAATTCTGTTTTACCAACACCAGTAGGACCTACGAATAAGAAGCTACCGATTGGACGGTTACCTTCGTCAAAGCCTGCACGGTTACGACGGATTGCTTTAGATACAGCTTCTACTGCTTTATCTTGACCGATTACATGAGCTTGTAAACGAGATTTCATATCTTTCAAACGTTCAATATCGGATGCACCCATTTGAGAAACAGGGATACCAGTCATACGTTCTACCGCTTCCGCTACATCATTAACCTTAGCCACAACCTTTTGATTATCAGTATGCTTGTCGATTTCTTCTTGCAATTTTTGAATACGCATCTTTTCGTTAATAGCGGATTCGTAATCTTCTTTTTGAGCAAACTCTTCTTGTTTTGCTTTAGCATCTGCAATATCTGCTTCTAATGTTTTAATATCAGTTACAGGATGTTGAGATGCCAAGTGAGCTGCTGTTACATCGATCAAGTCGATGGCTTTATCTGGCAAGCTACGTTGAGGAATGTATTGTACGGAATAATCTACAGCGGCTTTCAAAACGGCATCTGGCAATTCAATGTTATGATGCGCTTCGTATAATGGACGAATGCCTTGTAGAATTTTGAAAGTATCTTCTGCAGATGGGGCATTGACTTTTACTTCATTGAAACGACGCGCAAGTGCTGCGTTTTTCATGATTGTGTTACGGTATTCATCTTGTGTAGTAGCACCGATAACAGTCATTTCACCACGGGACAAAGCAGGTTTCAAGATATCTGCTAAGCCTTTAGAGCCTTGACCATCACCTGTGGAACCAGCGCCCAAGATTTGATGGATTTCGTCGAAGAACAAAATAATGTTACCAGCAGCCTTAACTTCTTTGATAAGGTTTTGGATATTTTCTTCGAAGGAACCACGGTATTGAGTACCAGCTTCCAAACCGGAAATATCGATGGAAATGATTTCTTTATTTTTAATCGCTGCTGGAACATCGCCATTTACAATGGCTTGTGCCAAGCCTTCTACAACAGCTGTTTTACCAACACCAGCATCGCCGACTAGAACTGGGTTGTTTTTCGTACGGCGTGCTAAAATTTCAGCAGTTTCTTGAATTTCTTTATTACGACCGATAACAGGATCAAGCTTACCATTACGAGCTTCGTCTGTTAAGTTCGTACCTAAACGAGCAAGGATACCATCCTTTTTCATTTTGCCTTGTTGAGCTGCAGCTTGTGCTGCTTGGATTTCTTCATTAGTAGGCAAATGACCTGTTTGACGATAATAAGCAAACTCTTCAGGAGTTACTTCACGACCATTAATTTTATAACGACGGTTTTCTGTGGAATAACCTCCCATATTACTCATCAATTGATTAAACAAATCATTCATGCTACCAAATTCGCTACCAAAGTTATTGAAGTTGTTGTTCATATAAATTACCTCACTTTTTCACTACAAGTATATCTGTTTGACCTTTTAAGTCTCTTTAATTTCTTGCTTTATTTCTAGGTTTCTTTAACCTTATGTCATTATAATAATCTTATTAAGTCAAAAAGTCAATAGGTCAAAGTGTAAATTTTTGACTTTTCTTGACTTTTATTTTGACAAATCAGATTTATACGATAAGAATATAGATAAACGCTGGGGTTGTGAGAGATAATTAAATTTGAACTTTTAAAATAT
>SKEB01001216.1_pt1 | contig 11760 bp, 8 predicted proteins | sample 4826561 | NCBI WGS metagenome assembly SKEB01 (sample SAMN11008820, study PRJNA524170) | human gut metagenome | biome: Human fecal sample; material: Feces; isolation source: fecal sample from pouch patient p17 | host: Homo sapiens | place: Israel: Tel-Aviv | collected 2016-03-29
ATTAAGGATTTACTATGCAAAAACTACTTTATATTTTAAATGATTCACCTTATGGCGGTGAAAAAACTTTCAATGCGTTGCGTTTTGCATTGGCATTAAAAGAAGAACACAACCAAGATGTAGAAATGAAAATTTTCTGTTTTTCTGATGCCGTATTGTCCGGTTTAAAAGGACAAAATCCGAAAGAAGGCGCAAATGTTCAGGAAGTATTAGCCATTTTGACCGGTTTAGGGGTAGAGGTAAAATTGTGTACCACTTGCACAAATGCGCGAGCAATCTCTAAACAGCCGCTGATTGAAGGAGTGTCATTAGGCACATTAGCTGATGTCGCTGAATGGACTTTATGGGCGGATAAAGTATTAACTTTCTAATATTATTAAGGTTGTCGCAGCAGCTGCTCGGCAACCTTGTCATTTAAACCAACCGATCTTTTAATTTCTACTAAAGTAAATTTGAACAGAATGAATACGCCACTGAATGTGATTACATTGCCTTTAGCACAAAATAATATTATTGAGGCTTCTGCCGGCACCGGCAAAACGTATACGATGGTTACGCTCTATTTGCGTTTATTGCTACAGGCGGGCGAGAATAATTTCCCTACGCCGTTGGATATTGAGCAGATTTTGGTGGTCACTTTCACGCGGGACGCGACACGGGAATTGCGTCAACGCATTCGTGAAAGAACCCAATCGTGGTTAAAGTTATTGGAGAGTTATCAGCAAAATCGTGATAAAAGTGAAATTAAGGATAATGAGCTGTTGGCATTATTACCTTATTTGGAAGATCACTTAGCGCTTGCGATTCAACGTTTATCTTTTGCTTGTGAATATATTGATAAAGCTGCGATTTTTACTATTCACGGCTTTTGCCAGCGTATTTTGCGTCAATATGCTTTTGATTCAGGTTTAGGCTTCAAATTTGAGTTGTCGGAACAGAATCAGGAGCAGTTACGACAGGTCAATTATCAGTTGTGGCGAGATAAATTTTATTCCATTTCGGCAGAACAGGCACAAATTGTGCGTCAGGTTTTTGTTTCGCCGGACAAACTATTTAAACAGAATGAACGCCTGTTGACAGGCGAGCTGCCTAAAGTCAAGCAAGCGTTGCCGTTTACCGATATCAGTGCCGGATTGGATTATTACCAGCAGCAACTGCAACAGTTTCAACGGCTTGAACAGCAATATTTAGCAGAATTTATCGATTGGTTTAAACAGTATGAAGCTAATTTGAACCAGCAACGCTCAAAATCAAAAAAATTTACCGATTATTTCGATGCGGTGATCTCGGCAACGACAACGATTGAACAGAGAATTGCCCTAGCGGAAAAATTGTTGCCGATCTATTTTAAGAAAAATAAAGAGGTTGAATTGCCAACTTTTGTGGTTGAGATGGAACATTTTTTGCAACAGTTTTCGCAAAATGATTTTTGCCAAAAAATGCACTATCTTTATGTGGCGGAATTACGGCAACGCATTTTTGACTATCAAGATAGCCATAATGAAAAGCAATTTGATGATTTGCTGCGGATGTTGCGCGATGTTCTGCAAAAACCGTCAGCCCACCAATTAATCGCCTTGATTCGTCAACAATATCCGTTTGCGATGATTGATGAGTTTCAGGATACCGACCCGGTGCAGTTAGCTATTTTTTCAAAAATTTATCTACAATCCGCAACAAATGAAACCACCACCGGATTTACCGTAATCGGCGATCCTAAACAGGCGATTTATCGCTTCCGTGGTGCGGATATTTTCACCTACTTATCGATCAAAGACAGCAGTGAACAGCACCAAGCGATTGAACATATTTATACGTTACAACGTAATTATCGCTCAAGTGCCAAATTGATTGAAAGCATTAACAATTTGTTCTTAAACGCAAAAAATCCGTTTTATTTGGATGAAATTGAATTTATTCCTGTTGAAGCGGCACAGCAAACGAGCGCTTTTTATGTTGAGGGGCAGGTGCAAAAAGCGTGGCAACTGTTGCAATTAGCACAGGATGAAAACAAAAGTGTGACAATGGAGATAATGGCACAGGCGTTTGCTTCACATTTGCAGCAGCTATTAACCGCTTCGCAACAGGGCAACGCTTATTTTTGTGCTGACGGACAAGAGAAGCAAGCGGTTAGTGCAAAGGATATTGCGATTTTGGTGCGTAATGGTAAAGAGAGTGACATTATCAGACGCGCTTTGACACAAAAAGGCATTGCTTCGGTTTATTTATCGGAACGTTCCAATGTATTTACCAGTGTGGCGGCAAAAGATCTTTATCGTATTCTACGTGCCTGTTTAACGCCGTTTAACGAAAGGGCAGTATTGGCAGCTGTAGGTTGTACCTTATGGGGGCTGACAGCGGATCAAATTTATCAGTTAAAACAGAATGAAACAGAGTGGGCAGCGTTGATTGAACGTTTGCTGCATTATCAAACGGTGTGGCAGACACAAGGCGTGTTACCAATGCTGTACCAACTTTTCCAAGCGGAACAGATTCCGTTACGGTTGCAACAATTTGATTTCAGTGAGCGTTATTTGGTTGATTTATTGCATTTAAGCGAATTATTGCAACAAGCGATGAACCAACAACAGAACGAAGAGGCGTTGCTTAACTGGTTTGAATTACAGTTAAGCGGCAACAGTGATAATGAACAGAACCGCTTGCGTTTGGAGCGAGAACAAAATGTTGTCAGCATTATTACGATTCATAAGTCAAAAGGCTTGGAATATCCGCTTGTTTGTTTGCCGTTTATTCTCAATTCAGCGTCAAACCGCAAAGAGACTTTCGGTTTTTATCACGATGAACAGAAACAATTAGTTTGGGATTTGCATCATCAACAGCCGGAAAAGGTGGAGCAGGAAGCGAAAGCGGAAGAGATGCGTCTGCTTTATGTGGCATTGACACGGGCGAAATATCAATTAATTGTAGGCGTTCCGGCAACCTTTAATGCGATCAATAATAAATCGAGAAAATGGGATAGCAAAAAGTTAACTGCGCTGGATTATCTGCTATTGGGCGGACAACAGCACGCTGAGCAAAAAGAGGTGAGTTATACCACATTATTGCCAAAAACATTGGCAGATAATTATGAAATGCAAGTGATAACGGAAGCGAATGAGATCAACTGCCCAATGCAGTCAGCAACACCAAGTAAGTTATCGGCACGGCAATTTCATCAAAACATTGAAAAAAATTGGCGAGTAACCAGTTTTTCTGCTTTACAGGCAAAATTGCAAGCATTGTATGGTGAACATTTAAGCGATAATGCGCAAGATTATACCGATAATGCAATTGAAGTAGATGACGAAGAAACAGCGCCTTCGGTAATGCCGCTTTCTATTTATCCGCCACATTTTACTCCGTTTGATCTGCCGAAAGGGGCGGGTGTCGGTTCGGTGTTACACGCTTTTTTAGAAAAATTGGATTTTACACAACCGCTAAAAACACCATCACTGCAAAACTTATGTCAGTATCTCGGTTTGGATGAGCAGTGGCTTGAGCCATTGCGTACTTGGTTTAACAATATTTTGCAACAGCCATTGCCGGAAATGGGCTGTTTGGCAAATGTTGCTTCGGCAGATAAATTAACGGAAATGCAGTTCTATCTCAAATTGGGTAATTTATTTAATCAACAACAGTTCAACCAAATATTAAGACAATACCATCCTTTGTATGATCAACAACATCCGGTGCAGATTGAAGAGATTCAAGGTGTTATTCGAGGGTTTGTTGATCTGGTTGTCAGACAGAATGGAAAATATTATCTAATTGATTATAAAAGTAATTTTTTAGGAGATGGTATCGAATATTATCAGCCGGAGAAATTGGCAAAAGCGATCTCATCGCAACGTTACGATTTGCAATATCTGATCTACAGTTTGGCATTACATCGTTATCTGAAGTGGCGTGATCCGAATTATCGCTATGAAACAGATTTCGGTGGCGTGTTTTATCTGTTTTTACGCGGAATGGCGGTGCAGAATAATGCGCAAACCGGGGTTTATTTTACAAAGCCGTCCGTTGAATTGATTGAAAAATTGGATCAATTATGGGGTGAATGATGTTGGCATTATTACAACAATTACGCGATCAAAAATTGATTGAAAATATTGATTACTATTTTGCCGATTACATCGCACGGCAAGGGCAGTTGCAAACAAAAGAGATTAATGATTTGGCTGTATTATTTGCTGCATTATTAAGTTTTGCTAATCAACAAGGGCATAGTTGTCTGTTTTTGACAAAAAACGTATTAGAAAATCCGTTCGAGTTGAAATATCAGCCAGAACAGCAGGCATTGTTGCAACAAATTGAGAATGTGCTTGCGCCTTATGATGTGAAAGCATTATTGGCAAATTTAGTACAACATCCGGCATTTTCGATGAATGATCAACAAAATACACCGATTGTGTGCAAAAAAATAGGTGAAATTGATGCACTCTATTTTCATCGGATTTGGCAAGATGAACATTATATTGCGGCGCGCCTAAGCGAAAGTCGCCCAATTCATTATCAGCAGAATGAACTGACGGATTTGAAACAAATTTTACAGGCATTATTCCCACATTCTCAGCACTTACCGGATTGGCAGAAAATTGCGGTAGCGACAGCATTTTCATCGACAATCAGCTTTATTTCCGGTGGGCCGGGTACAGGGAAAACGACAACGGTTGCTAAATTATTGCTTGGCTTGCAATGGTTGCAACAGATACGTAAGCAACCTTGGCTCAATATTCGATTAGCCGCACCGACCGGAAAAGCAGCGACACGATTGACGGAATCATTGCATCAAGCTATTCAAAACATTCATTTGCCGCTTGATTTATCATCAACGTTGCCACAGGAAGCCGCGACCATTCACCGTTTATTGGGGATGCGCCCCAACAGCCCACCACGTTATCATCAGCAACAGCCGCTCAATATTGATGTGTTGGTGATTGATGAAGCCTCAATGATTAATTTAGCGTTGATGGCAACACTGTTGCGTGGCATAAAACCGAGTACGAAATTGATCTTTTTAGGTGATAAAGATCAGTTGGCTTCGGTGGAAAGTGGCGCAATTATGGCGGAATTGGGGCAATTTTTATCGTTTGATTACAGCCGGCAACAAGCGGCTTTTTTAGCAACAGTTTGTGAACAGCAGCTTGCATTTAGTAATGAACTGAATTTTATTCGTGATAGCCTTTGTCATCTGCAACACAGCTATCGTTTTAATCAAAATACAGGAATTGGGCAGTTGGCAAAGGCGGTTAATCAACGTCAAGCTGAAGAGAGCTGGCAACTTTTTGCTGAATATGACGATATTCGTGTGTTGCCGTTATTTCGACCAGGTGAAGCAAACAATCAACAGGTAGTGGATTTTGCGGTTGAACTTTATTCCGATTATTTTAAATTTGTACAAAGTGAAAAAAATTGGCAGCCGGAAGCGGTTGCAAAAGCGTTTATGTTATTTAAACAAGCACGTTTGTTAAGCGCATTGCGTAACGGACAATTCGGTGTAGAGCAGTTAAATCAACGTATTGCAGAACAGTTACGGCGTAAGAAATATATCCGCTTTCAACACGCACACGAATGGTATCTCGGCAAGCCGGTGATTATTTTACAAAATGATAACAACAGCCGCTTGTTTAATGGTGATATAGGTTTAGTATTACCTGATAAAAACGGTGATTTAAAAGTTTGGTTTGAGGCGGAACAAGGTTTTCGTGAAGTGTTATCAAGCCGTGTGCCGAGTGTTGAACCGGCTTATGTGATGACTGTGCATAAATCGCAAGGTTCTGAATTTGCCCGCACCGTGCTGGTATTGCCGGCGGAGTATAATCCACTGTTGAGCAAAGAGCTTATCTATACCGCCATTACCCGTGCAAAACAGGCGTTTACAGTATTTAGTCGGGAAGCGATTTGGAAAGCGGCAGTGCGAACACAAACCCAGCGTTACAGCGGTTTGGCACAACAAATTAAACAGATTTTTAAGGAAAAGGAGTCAGAGGATGTTATTAAAGGCAATTCCGGCATTGAGTGATAACTATATTTGGTGTTACAGCAGAGATAATCAGCACGCATTAATTGTTGATCCGTCGGAAGCGGAGGTGGTTGAGGATTTTTTGCAGCAACATCAACTTAAAATCGAAGCCATTTTGATTACCCATAATCATAGTGATCATATCGGCGGTGTGGCAGAGTTGCGCAAATATTATCCGTTTGCCCCGATTTATGCGCCGGCGGAAGTCGGCGATTTAGCCACACATATCGTCAGTGCCGGTATGCAACATACGCCTTATTATTCCATTCGTATTTTGGAAACCGGAGGACATACAGCAGGCCATTTAAGTTATCTGGTGGATAATCATCTCTTTTGTGGTGATACCTTATTTTCTTTGGGTTGTGGCAGGGTTTTTACAGGGGATTATCAGCAAATGTTTGCTTCCTTACAGAAAATTAAACAGCTGCCGGATGATACGATAATTTGTGCCGCCCACGAATACACGTTGAGTAATTTACGCTTCGCGCAAACGGTAGAAAATAGCGATGCTCTTCAAGATTATGCACAACAGATAGAGAAATTACGCAGAGAACAAAAGCCGACACTACCGACAACATTAGCTTTAGAAAAAGAGTTAAATCCTTTTTTACGTTGTAAAAATGTCGAAGAATTTATTGCATTACGTGAAGCAAAAGATAAGTTTTAGCGGTATGGCGGAATTAAAATTCCGCCATTGTTTTTTGAATAAATAAATTGCATTGATTCTGATCGAGTAACTCTTATAATAACCAACGCAAACGTTTTCGTTTGCTTGCTTTGGTTTTCTTTTTTATTTAGGAGTAACTATGTCGGCTGATAATTTTAGCTTAAAACCTGTACCCGCTTCAGAGCGAAAAGGCATAATAGCCCTAACATTTGTAATGTTGGGGCTTACTTTTTTCTCCGCCAGTATGTGGACAGGCGGTACATTGGGAACATCGTTGACTTATGACGATTTTTTTCTTGCTGTATTGATTGGTAATTTAATGCTTGGAGTTTATACCTCCTTTTTAGGATACATTGGGGCAAAAACCGGATTAACAACACACATTCTTGCTCGTTACTCCTTTGGGATAAAAGGTTCTTGGCTACCTTCAGCTTTATTAGGCGGCACACAAGTGGGGTGGTTTGGTGTCGGTGTGGCAATGTTCGCAATACCGGTTAATAAATTTACCGGTATCGATGTCAATATTTTGATTTTGGCTTCCGGAGCATTAATGACGGTTACCGTATTTTTCGGAATTTCTGCCTTAACCGCACTTTCTGTGATTGCCGTGCCGTCAATCGCACTGTTAGGTGGTTATTCCGTTTACTTGGCAATTAATGATGTTGGCGGGTTGGATACTTTAAGAGCATTAATGCCAAAAGAACCATTATCGCTTTCTGTTGCCATCACACTTGTTGTCGGTTCATTCATCAGTGCCGGGACATTAACTGCTGATTTTGTACGTTTCGGTAAGCACGCCAAATATACTGTTTTCGTTACGATGATCGCATTTTTCTTAGGTAATTCATTAATGTTTATTTTCGGTGCTGCCGGTGCTGCAGTAAAAGGAATGGCGGATATTTCTGACGTTATGGTAGCACAAGGCTTATTATTACCTGCCATTATCGTGCTTGGCTTGAATATTTGGACAACCAATGATAATGCACTTTATGCTTCAGGGTTAGGCTTTGCTAATATTACCGGCGTCAGCAGTCGCATTTTGTCAGTGATAAACGGTATTGTCGGTACATTATGTGCATTGTGGTTATATAACAATTTTGTTGGTTGGTTAACCTTCCTTTCCGCAGCTATCCCTCCGATTGGCGGTATCATTATTGCTGATTATTTGACACGTCGCCACGCTTACCAAAATTTTGATCAGGCACATTTTGTCAATATCAACTGGGCAGCCGTTGTTTCCGTTGGTATTGGCGTTGCTTGCGGTAAATTTTTGCCGGGCATTATTCCGGTCAATGCTGTGATTAGTGGTGCGATCGCCTACTTAATTTTAAATCCGTTATTACGAAAGAAATTTGCATAAAGGAGAACCGAAATGTTAATTAAAAATACGCATTTAGCGCAAAGAGAAGGGTTGTGGCAACTATTAATCGAGAATGGCAAAATTGCGAAAATTTTACCCAATGATGTTGAAATTAAAACCGATAAAAAAATATTAGATGCGGAACAAGGCATTGTTTATCCGCCGTTTATTGAACCACATATTCATTTGGATGCAACACAAACTGCAGGGCAGCCGAATTGGAATCGATCCGGAACGCTTTTTGAAGGCATTGAGCGTTGGGCAGAGCGTAAATCGCTATTAAGCCACGATGATGTTAAACAGCGTGCTTGGAAAACACTAAAATGGCAAATTGCTAATGGCGTACAATTTGTGCGTACCCACGTAGATGTTTCCGATCTGACTTTAACCGCATTAAAAGCAATGTTGGAAGTCAAACAAGAAGTTGCTCCGTGGGTTGATTTGCAAATTGTTGCCTTTCCTCAGGAAGGCATTTTATCTTATCCGAATGGGGTAAACCTGTTAGAACAGGCAATGGAAATGGGGGCTGATGTTGTTGGCGGTATCCCTCATTTTGAATTTACACGTGAATATGGTGTGGAATCTATGCATATTGCATTTGAAATCGCCAGACGTTATGGGAAACAGATAGATATTCATTGCGATGAAATTGATGATGAGCAGTCCCGTTTTGTCGAAACTGTGGCGGCATTGGCATTAAAATATGGAATGGGTGATCAAGTAACTGCAAGCCATACTACCGCGATGCACTCCTACAATGGCGCATATACTTCACGTCTATTTCGATTATTGAAATTATCAGGCATTAATTTTGTTGCAAATCCATTGGTGAATATTCATCTTCAAGGCCGCTTTGATACCTATCCAAAACGGCGAGGCATTACACGTGTCAAAGAGATGTTAGAAAACAATATTAATGTTTGTTTTGGGCACGATGATGTCTTTGATCCTTGGTATCCATTAGGAACTGCCAGCACACTGCAAGTATTGCATATGGGATTACACGTTTGTCAGTTAATGGGGTACGATCAAATCAATGACGGTATTAAACTGATTACGGAAAATAGTGCCAAAACATTAGCAATTCAGGATTACAGCATCAGTGAAGGTAACAGCGCAAATTTAGTGATTTTACCGGCAGAAAATGGCTTCGATGCCGTTCGCCGTCAAGTTCCGGTGCGTTATTCTATTCGCGCCGGCAATATCATTGCCGAAACCCAACCGGCACAAAGTTACATTCACTTAGCAACCACAGAGAAAGTGGATTATCGTTAATCGAAAAAGTGGGGCAAATGCCCCACTGAAATTGAAGGAATTAAAGATACTGTTTGAATTGATCTTGGATGTTGAGTAGCTGTTGTTTCGTCAACATAAATACGCCGTCACCACCGTGTTTGAATTTAATCCACTCAAACGGTACGGTTGGAAATTGCTCAATTAAATGCACCATACTGTTGCCCACCTCACAAACCAACACACCGTTATCATTTAAATATTCTGGTGCGGCAGCAATAATCCTTTTCGCTAAAATTAAACCATCGTTGCCGGCTTCAAGTGCTAATACCGGTTCGTGTGAAAACTCTTCCGGCATATCGGCAAGATCTTCAGCATCAACATAAGGCGGATTGCTGACAATCAGATCATAGCCCTCTTTCGGCAAATTATTGAATAAATCAGATTGCAATGGGAACACTTGATGTTCAAGGTGGTGGTTGGCGATGTTGATTTCGGCAACATTCAACGCATCCAATGAAATATCAACCGCATCAATTTCGGCATTCGGGAATTTATCGGCACAAGCGATAGCGATACAACCGCTGCCGGTGCACATATCTAATATACGTTTCGGTTCACTGCGCAATACACCGGTAAAACCGTCCTGAATTAATTCACCGATTGGTGAACGAGGAATAATCACACGCTCATCCACATAAAATTGCAAACCGCAAAACCAAGCACTGTGAGTGAGATAAGCCACCGGTTTTCTGGTTTCGATGCGTTCAATAACAAGCGACAATAATTTCTGTTTTTCAATATCCGTTAAACGTGATTGATACAGTTCCGCCGGCACATCCAACGGCAAGTGAAGTGTAGAAAGCACAAGTTGTAATGCTTCATCCCACGCATTATCAAAACCGTGACCATAAAAAATATCGGAAGCATTAAAATAACTATACGTCCAACGCAAAAAGTCTTGAATAGTATGCAAGCTGGATAAAGGTGAATAAAGTTGAATTTCTTCAATAATATCTTGATTAAAAAGAGGTTGTTCAGTCATAAAAGTCATTGTATTGCTTGAAAAAAGATATTGCAGTTATACCACATTTTCGCATTAAAGTGTATGTGTTAGAATAACTGACAACTATAAAGGAGACAGTTAATGGATAATGAAGATAAAGCTTTGTTTCGTGAGTTTGTCAAAGGAATAAAGCCCTTTAAACAGGATAAAATAACCTTTACCGCTAAACGTAAGCAAGTTATAAAACAAAAACAACAGATTAAAGAAATTCGTGAAAAAGAAGATGCACTATTTTATTTTTCTGATGAATATGAACCATTGCTTGATACGCAAACAATGCGCTATTTACGAGAAGGTGAAGATAGTTATGTTTTAAAACGCTTACGTCGAGGTGATTTTATTCCGGATCTTTTTTTAGATTTACACGGATTAACCAAAGAACAAGCGAAACAAGAACTGGCTTCATTAATATTAGCTTGTGAAAGAGAACATTTACCCTGCGCTTGTATTATGACAGGGTATGGTAATCATACTTTAAAAAATCAAATACCTCGCTGGTTGGTACAGCATCCAAAAGTCATCGCATTGCATTATGCTACTAAAGAATGGGGCGGAGATGCTGCTATTTTTGTACTGATTGATGTGGGTGTAGATCTAATAATGTAAATAGCCAATTTTCATTGGCTATTTATTACAAAGGGTGACACCTGCTTTTTCAGTATCAATCATATTTAATGAACAAAGTCGGTTAGGGCTTAGTTGGCAAGGAAAGACAAAAAATTGCTTATTATCTCTTTCAAGAGATTTTGATAATATTAAAATATTATTATTGGTAGATAGAACATAATAAGGTTGTCCTTCAAATAAAATAGTTGCATATTCTGAAATTAAAATTGGGCTAACATATCCAACTAAAAAGGCAGAAAGAATAAAATAAATATAGACAGCTGACATTACAAGCATAGCATTTATTTTTTGCCTATTGATTATCTGTATAAGATCTTGCAGTCGAAAAGTAGAAACAGTTTTATTAAAAATGATAGAAGTTGGGATAGACAATAATAGATAAATAATAATTGGGGTGTAGTCTATCTCTTTCATAAAGAGAAACAACACAACTGCAATTGGGGATAATACGGTTGTTAGAACAATAAATAACCTTATTGATCGTATAATATCCTGTGGACAATATTTTTTAACTAAATGCAAAACATACATACCACAAGAGTAGAAAATAGTGATGATAATTGAAAAAAAGACAACATATCCCAAACTTCGAGCAATATTTGAAGTGCCAACTTCTACCAACTCCCAAGAATAACCATAATAATATGCTCTAGCCCAACCACAGACATAAGCAATAGACCAACCTAAACAAATTAAATATGCCATTAAAATGGAAGAATTAATAAGATGATTTAGACTTTTCAAGTTTATTTCTCTTCTTTTATAGTAAATAAAAGTTAGCATTT
>SKEB01001218.1_pt1 | contig 11731 bp, 11 predicted proteins | sample 4826561 | NCBI WGS metagenome assembly SKEB01 (sample SAMN11008820, study PRJNA524170) | human gut metagenome | biome: Human fecal sample; material: Feces; isolation source: fecal sample from pouch patient p17 | host: Homo sapiens | place: Israel: Tel-Aviv | collected 2016-03-29
CCCAGCCAATCTTTGGCAGATACAAGCGGTTATTTTGTTGCTCTAATTTGCAACCTTGCGGAAAACGAAAGCTCTCTTTCATGCCTTTTTTCTTGAATTTTGGGAAGTCGGCACGTTTCTGAAAGAAATTTTTAAACGCACTTTCTAGGTCTTTTAAAGACTGTTGAAGCACTTGAGAATGGCATTCTTTTAGCCAAACTAATTCTTTTTTCCATTGTGGAAGCAAGTTGGCGATTTTAGTGTAACTGAACTTAAAGCTGTTATCTTGCTCGTATTGTTCATTTTGCCAAGCCAATGCCCGATTAAACACAAAACGAGAGCAACCACAGAACTGTTTAATTCTGCGGATTTGGTTGCCGTTTGGCATTATCTCGAACTTAAAGGCTTTGCGGAGTAACATACAAAAATAGGAGTGTAAAAATGGTGCTATTTTATATTGTTATTGATTTTTCGCCAACATCGACAACAACAAACGCCAGATTCGCTTGTGCCTTATATCTCCGCCCTGAAGGGCAGAGTTTTACGGCACTGTTTGATAAAAAACAGCCATTGAAACGGCTGTTTTTTAACTTCTGAACACAAAATAGACGCAACCTAACAGACAAAGCCCCGCCCAGAGATAATCTAATTTAAAGGGTTGTTTAAAGAACCAAATCAGAAACGGCACAAAAACAAGTAACGTAATCACCTCTTGGGTGATTTTCATCTGCCCGAAAGAGAAACCTTGTGCAGCAAGATACCGGGTTGCCGGAATCATAAAACTGTATTCCAGTAATGCGATAAACCAGCCGAAAATGACCGCTTGCCAAATCGGTGCATTATGCAGGAATTTCAAATGGCTGTACCACGCCAATGTCATAAAACAGTTGGAAATCACTAACAGCAATAATGGGAAAATGTACGCAAACATCTTAGACCTGTGAAATTGAATATGGGAATAAGCGATGCATTTTACGCTTTTTTTGCTGACAGAAAAATGGGCGTTAAGAAAAAAGGTTGGGCATATGCCCAACCGTAAAGGTGTGATCAGTTAGAGGAAAATGCTGGCGATAGCGACAATAGTAAAACCGATAACGCCCAACAAGGTTTCCAAAACAGTCCAAGTTTTAAAGGTGGTTTTGGTGTCCATTTCTAAGAAACGGCTGATTAACCAGAAACCGGAGTCATTAACGTGAGATAACACAGTCGCACCGGAAGCGATTGAGATCACGATAAAACAGAGATCGAATTGACTTAATCCGGGCGTTGCCGCAATGGTCGGTGCCATAAGGGCGGCTGTGGTGGTTAATGCCACAGTTGCAGAGCCTTGAGCAACACGTAAACAGGCAGAAATAACGAATGCCGCCACGATCACCGGCAATCCGGTGTCGGATAACGTGGATGCCAATACATCGCCGATACCGCTAGCACGCAATACGCCGCCAAACATACCGCCGGCACCGGTGACTAACACGATTGAGCAAATCGGACCTAAGGCGCTGTCGCAAAGTTTTTCAATCTGTTCTTTAGTGCGTTGACCTTTTAATAACATAATGGCAACCAATAATGTGATTAACAAGGCAACCGGTGTTTTACCTAACATTCTGAGGATTTCGACCCAAGTTTGTGAGCCATCGATGACTTTGATGGTGCTTAATGTATTTAAGCCGGTATCTAAAAAGATTAAGCAAAGCGGCAATAACAGGATAAATAACACTTTTCTAAAACTTGGTACTTCAGAATTTGCGGTTTCAGCCACGACATTTTTGCTTAAAAAAGTGGTTGGCAGTGCAACGTGAATACGTTTGCCGATAAATTGTGCATAGAGATAAGCGCCGATATACCAAGTCGGAATAGCGGTGAGCAGACCGACAATCACTAATAATCCCATATTTACGCCAAGCAGTTCACCTGAAGCAACCGGACCCGGATGGGGCGGTAAAAAAGCGTGCATTACCGCAAACGCACCGGCAGCCGGAAAAGCATATTTTAAGGTGGAATCGCCGAAGCGTTTCGCTACGCTGAAGATAATTGGCAACATTACCACCAATCCGGCATCAAAAAAGATTGGGAAACCGAATAATAGTGAGGTGACACCCAGCGCTAATGGTGCGCGTTTTTCGCCAAACAGATTAATGAGCGTATCCGCCAACACTTTGGCACCGCCGGTGATTTCCAATAGACGACCGATCATTGCGCCTAAACCAACGAGTAACGCAACGGATGCCAAGGTGTTACCGAAGCCGGTCAGCATTGTCGGTACAATTTTAGTGTAAGGTGTACCGGTAACAAGTGCGGTTAATAGGCTGACTAAGGTTAAAGAGACAAAAGCGTGAACTTTAAAACGTATAATTAAGATTAATAAAGCAATAATTGCACCGAGCGCAATTAAAAGCAGAGTTGTTGCATCGTGAGCCATATGATTCTCCCAAAAATAGACTTAAGAATTTAGCTGAATGTAATGTTACCGATAACAGAAAAAATGTAAAAATAAATTTTTCAAAAATGCGATCTAGATCTCATTTTTTCTGATTGTGATCTGTTTTGGTTCAAATATTAATCAATAAACAGTGGTTTTGATAAAAAATGACCTAAATCAAAGAAAAATAACTTCAGTTATTGACGAAATAGGCAAAATAGATTTAATCTTTAATTGTTACCGATAACATAAAGCTAAATTTTTATACTTTTGCGAGTTGTAGTTTAGCTAAGAGGTTATCGTAGATGGATTTTAGCGAAAATTGAGTGTCGTTAGGGGGATGAAAATGACAGCACAAAAAGGGAAAAGTTTTATCTTAATGGGCGTTTCGAGTACAGGCAAAACCAGTATCGGTACTGCAATCAGCCAGCAGTTGGGGTTGAAATTAATCGATGGAGATGATCTTCACCCACGTGCCAATATCATCAAAATGCGTGACGGTCATCCATTGAATGATGAAGATAGAGCACCTTGGCTGGAACGTATTCGGGATGCGGCATTCAGTTTGGAGCAAAAATCTGAACGAGGCATTATTATCTGTTCCGCTTTGAAGAAGAAATATCGCGATCAAATCCGACAGGGCAATGAAGATGTGAAATTTATTTTTCTGGAGGGTGATTTTGATTTAGTGCTGTCCAGAATGAAACAACGGCAAGGGCATTATATGAAAGTCGATATGTTGAAGAGCCAATTTGCTACGTTAGAAACACCGCAAGCCGATGAAAGCGATGTGATTCACATTGATATTAATGCCCCTTTTGATGAGGTGGTTAAGCGTTGTGTCAGTGCTATTAAACCACTATTAGCGGAATAGGCGGTGCGGTATGAATTCTGTTATTGCTCAAGTGACTCAACGAATTGCGGAGCGCAGTCGACACACCCGCGAACGTTATTTGGCACGCATTGAACATCAGTTGCAACGAGGAAAGAGCCGTTCGCATCTGAGTTGCGGCAATTTAGCACACACAGTGGCAACCTGTTGTCCGGCACAGAAACAGACAATTTTGGATTTTACAAAAATCAATGTGGGTATTGTTTCTGCTTATAACGATATGTTGAGTGCACATTCACCTTATCTTGAGTATCCAACACAAATCAAACAGATATTAGAACAAATGGGGCATTCTGCTCAGGTAGCGGCAGGCGTGCCGGCAATGTGTGATGGCATTACGCAAGGGCAGCAAGGGATGGATCTTTCGCTGTTTTCACGCGATTTAATTGCACAAAGTACGGTCATCGGTTTAAGCCATAATACTTTTGATGCCACATTGCTATTGGGCATTTGTGACAAGATTGCACCGGGGCAATTAATGGGGGCATTATCTTATGGGCATTTGCCGACCGCATTTGTGCCGACCGGACCAATGGCAACCGGTATTTCCAATAAAGAAAAAGTGGCGATTCGGCAACAGTATGCGGCAGGGAAATTGGGCAAAGAGGCATTACAACAGATGGAAAATGCCGCTTATCATAGCAACGGAACCTGTACGTTTTACGGCACAGCAAATACTAATCAACTGGTATTTGAGGCAATGGGCTTAATGTTGCCGGGATCGGCATTTGTGCCGGTAAACAGCCCGATTCGTCTATTGCTAACAGAATTAGTCAGCCGTCATATGGTGAAAATCAGCCAAAACGGCACCGATTTTCGACCATTAGCGAAAGTGTTGGATGAAAAAAGTTTGGTTAATGGTTTGGTGGCATTATTGGCATCGGGTGGCAGCACGAACCACACAATGCATATGGTGGCAGTGGCAAAAGCAGCCGGTTTTATTCTGAATTGGGATGATTTTTCTGCGTTGTCGGATGTGGTGCCGTTATTGGCGAAAGTTTATCCAAATGGGCCGGCGGATGTGAACCAATTCCATCAGGCCGGCGGGGTGCCGTTATTGTTGAAACTGTTGGCAGAGCGCGGATTATTGCATTTAGATGCGACCCCGATTTATGGCTCAATGCAGGATTATTTCACGATGCCGACCTTACAACAAGGAAAACTGGTTTATCAGGCGGTGGATCAGACTTTAGATAAGAATGTGATTGCGGAGCAAGGCAAAGCATTCAGTGCACACGGCGGATTAAAAGTGGTTGCCGGTAATCTGGGACGAGGTGTGATTAAAATCAGTGCAGTGCAACCGGAAAAACGCCGATTAACCGCACCGGCAATGGTGTTTGAGTCACAACAGGATGTGGTGAACGCTTATCAACAAGGAAAATTGACGCAAGATGCAGTGATTGTGGTGCGTAACAGCGGGCCGGCGGCAAGAGGAATGCCGGAATTGCACCAGTTGATGCCGATTTTAGGCAATTTAATGGAGCAAGGATTAAAAGTCGCATTGGTGACGGATGGGCGTTTATCCGGTGCTTCCGGGAAAGTACCTTCGATCATTCATTTAACGCCGGAATCCGTGAAAGGTGGGCCGTTAGCCTATGTGCAAAATGGCGATTTATTGGAAATTGATGCGGAACAGGGCTTTTTAAACTGTTTAAGCGATTTAAGTGAACGCCAAACCGTGACGGTTGATCTCAGTGAAGAATACCAATATTCCGGACGGGAGTTGTTTAAACTGTTCAGACAAAACATCAGCTCGGCGGAAGAGGGGGCGACCATTTTCAATGATATGTAAGTCGCAAGGGCGTAAACATTGAGGAGGTTGGTAGCGATACCAACCTCTCTTTTTTTTAATGTCTAAAATGGTGATGGCGACCGCCGAAGAAACGTAAAATTTCTTTCCCTGAAACGGTTAAGACAATCGCAGAAAGGATCGCGATGATGCCGAATAAAATCCGCACAGTCATCTGTTCGTGGAATACTAAAACGCCGACTAGTAGCGCCGTAATCGGTTCCAATGCGCCGATAATGGAAGCGGTGGTTGAACCGATCATTTGAATAGACTGATTCATCAACACCAAAGAAAGCACGGTCGGAACAATCGCTAAACCAATGATATTAATAAAAAATTGTGACGAATTATTCACTTGCAAATGTGTACCGAAATCCAAGCGGAGGAAAAACACCAATGCACTGAAAAGCAGGCCGTAAAAAGTTAATTTAATGATTGGCAGATTATGCAAAGGTGATTTTTCAACAGCAATAATGTAAATGGCATAAGTTAAGGCTGAAATAAAGACAAGTAAAACGCCAAACGGGTTAAGACTGGTGCCGTCATCGCCTTGGTATAACATAGAAACGCCAAAAATGACCAAAGTAATGGCGAGCATCGTGATTAAATTGATACGTTCTTTGAAGAACATAATCATCATCACCGCCACTAATAGTGGATAGATGAATAAGATAGTTGAGGCAATACCGGCTTCAATCAACTGATAACTCATAAAGAGGGCGAGTGAAGAAATGGCAAACATTACACCAACGAAAGTAACAGCAACTAATTCTGTTTTCGTGAGCGAAAAAGAAATTTTTTGCTGCTGCATAATGAATGCAAGGATCAAGCTGGCAACGCTAAAACGATAGAATAATACTGAGTCGGGAGATAACCCTAATTCATATAAAGGTAGTGTAAATAAAGGGTTTAATCCATAAAAACTGGCTCCGATACAACCAAAGATAAACCCTTTAGAAACAAATTTTGAGATCATTTTTTAAACACACATAAATTAGAATGCGCGTATTATAGACCTTTTATTTTTTGCGTAAACGACTAATTGTCATTCACCATAAAGCAAGCAATTTTTACGCCGTCGGAATAGGTTTTTAATGCCGGTTGCTGTTGTCGGCACTGCTCGGTGGCGAACTGACAACGTGCATTGAAAGCGCAGCCTTTCGGCGGATTTAACGGACTCGGTAATTCGCCGGAAAGTTTAATTCGCTCTCGCCTTAATTCGGGGGATAATCTCGGCGTTGCGGAAAGCAATGCTTTAGTATAAGGATGACGCGGATTACCAAAAATCTGTTCGGTTGTGCCTTGCTCAACACAACGCCCCAAATACATCACCATCACTTCATCGGAAATATGTTCTACCACAGAGAGATCGTGTGAAATGAAAACATAGGATAAGCCTAGTGTTTCCTGCAACTCCATCATCAAATTGAGTACTTGTGCGCGAACGGAAACATCCAGTGCTGAAACAGGTTCATCTGCCACCACAATATCAGGATTCAACATTAAGCCACGAGCAATGGCAATACGCTGACGTTGACCGCCGGAAAACATATGCGGATAACGATCATAAAACTCCGGACGTAATCCCACTTTTTCCATAATTGACAGCACCGCTTCTTTACGCTGCGTTTTGCTTAGGTTGGTATTAATTTTGAGCGGTTCATCTAAAATGGTGCCGATCTTCTTGCGTGGATTGAGTGAAGCATAAGGATTTTGAAACACAATCTGGATTTTTTGGCGGCGTAATTTAACGGTTTCATTATCTTTCACCAAAAAATTCTGCCCTTGATAATAGAGTTCCCCCTCTGTCGGGTTTTCAATCATTGTTAATAATCGCCCTAATGTCGATTTGCCACAGCCGGATTCACCAACAACCGCCAATGTTTTGCCACGTTGCAATTTAAATGAAACGCCATCAAGTGCTTTTACATATTGTACAGGTGCAAAAAATCCCTTTTTAACCGGGTAATATTTTTTTAGGTTAATCGCTTCCAATAAAGGCGCATCCGCCACTGTTTGTGTAGTAGTTTGTTTATCAGACATATTGAGGATTTCCTTGTGCATCAAGAGGCGTATGACATTTCACCAAACGGTTATTCAGCTTGTGTAGTTGCGGTTCAGTTTTACGACATTCATCGGTAGCATACGGGCAACGCGGATTAAGCAGACACCCTTGCGGACGATCGTATTTTCCCGGTACCACGCCGGGCAATGATTGCAATCGTGATTTACCGGTAGCAAATTCCGGCAAGGAGCGTAATAATGCCTGCGTATAAGGGTGTTTCGGCTCGCGGAAAATATCTGCGGCCAATCCTTCTTCGACCACTTGACCGGCATACATCACGATAATACGGTGCGCCGCTTCCGCCACCAATGCTAAATCGTGTGTAATCAGAATTAGCGCCATATTCTCTTTTTGCTGTAATTCTAAAAGCAGATCAATAATTTGTGCTTGAATAGTCACATCTAATGCGGTGGTCGGCTCATCAGCAATCAATAATTTCGGTTTGCAAGCGATTGCCATTGCGATCATCACTCGTTGACTCATTCCGCCGGATAATTGATGTGGATAAACATCAAGGCGAGATTTTGGGTCAGGAATGCCAACCAATTTTAATAATTCAAGGGTACGTTCACGGCGTGCACGGCGACTTCCGCCTTGGTGTACCTTAAGTGCTTCCATAATTTGGAAACCAACGGTATAACAAGGGTTTAAACTGGTCATTGGATCTTGGAAGATCATTGCCACATCGGCACCGACCAATTTTTGCTTCTGTTTTTCATCCAGTTTTAATAGATCTTGCCCATCAAACTGCAATTGGTCGGCACTGACACGTCCCGGAAAATCAATTAGTCCCATAATTGCCAACGAACTCACCGATTTTCCTGAACCAGATTCTCCGACAATTCCTAAAATTTCACCCTGTTCAACTTGATAACTGATACGATCAACTGCTTTAAAAGGTTTATCTTTATCGCCAAAATGAACAGATAAATTGTTAACGGTTAATAACGACATTATTACTCCTACTGTTTCAATTTTGGATCAAGTGCATCTCGTAAGCCATCACCCATTAGGTTAAAGGCAAGCACAGTGAAAAGAATGGCTAAGCCGGGGAAAGTGACTACCCACCAAGCACGTTGAACAAATTGTAATGCTTCTGCCAGCATTGCACCCCATTCCGGTGTTGGTGGTTGAGCGCCAATTCCAAGGAAACCGAGTGCTGCCATATCCAAAATCGCATTGGAAAAGCCCATTGAGGTCTGTACGATTAATGGCGCGAGGCAGTTTGGCAAAATGGTAATAAACATTAAACGTAAAATACCGGCACCGGCGACACGAGAAGAGGTAACGTAATCACGATTGATCTCATTTAAAACCGAAGCACGCGTTAAACGGACGTAACTCGGTAATGAGACAAAGGCGATTGCAAATGAAGCGTTGAGCAATGATGGTCCTAAAATAGCGACAATCGCAATGGCAAGCAACAGGCTCGGCAGCGCCAACATAATATCGATAATTCGCATAATGATCATATCGACTAAACCACCGAAATAACCGGCAATTAAACCTAAAGTAACGCCCAAAATAAAAGAGAGTGAAACCACCAACAGCCCGATGAAAAGGGATAGGCGTGCACCATAGATCAGACGGGAAAGAATATCTCTGCCGACATCATCCGTACCTAAGATATGGCTCCAATTTCCACCATCAATCCAAGCAGGAGGTAGCAGGAACGCATCGCGAACCTGCATAATCGGATCGTGCGGTGCAATTACATCAGCAAACACGCTGATCACAAAAATAATGACAATGTATCCTAAACCGACCACAGCGCCTTTGTTTCGGCTGAAATTGAACCAAAACTCTTGTAACGGTGAACGAGGCGCCGGTGCGGCAAGCTCAAGGGTAGACATAAATTAAATCCTTATTTGCGGTATCTAATACGAGGATTGACCACACCATATAACAGATCAACCAATAAATTGACGAGAATAATGATGGTGGCAATAATCAACACGGCACTTTGTACGACCGGATAATCTCTGGCACGAATGGCTTCAATAACCCATTTACCGATGCCCGGCCAAGAGAAAATGGTTTCGGTAAGAATCGCACCGGATAATAATTGACCGACAATCAGCCCGATGACGGTAACTACCGGTATTAATGCGTTACGCAGTGCGTGCACAACAATAACACGCATTGATGACAACCCTTTAGCACGCGCAGTGCGGATATAATCTTCGCCAAGCACTTCCAACATAGAGGAGCGGGTCATTCTTGAAATCACCGCTAACGGAATAGTACCAAGCACAATAGAAGGGAGAATTAAATGCATCACCGCCGATTTAAATGCACCGGGTTCGCCGGATAACCAGCTGTCAATCAACATAAAACCGGTTACGGAATCGACCCAATATTCCGCATCAATGCGACCGGACACCGGCGTTAAATTCCATTGTACCGATACCAACAACATCAATAATAAGCCCCACCAGAAAATCGGCATAGAGTAGCCGGTGAGGGAAATTGCCATTACCGAGTGATCAAATATCGACCCTCGTTTAATCGCTGCCAAAATACCGATTGGAATGCCGATAATGACGGCAAATAAAATGGCGAAAACGGCAAGTTCGATGGTGGCAGGGAAGAGTGACAGAAATTCATCCAAAACCGGCACATTGTTTTTAAAGGAAGTGCCGAAATCACCGTGGGCAATGCCTTTTAAATAATCGAAATATTGTTCAGGTAAGGATTTATCAAGCCCTAATTGATGCATCATTTGTTGATGGACTTCCGGACTTAAACCACGTTCTCCCATACGAATTTCGATTGGATCACCGGGAATGAGATGAATAAGAGCGAAAGTGAGTAAAGTGATGCCAATAAATGTTGGAATCACCATCGCTACCCGTTTGAAAATAAATCGAAACATAAAATTCTCATTAAACAATTAAAAGATTCTTGCCATCAAGTGATGGCAAGAAAGGTTGTTATCATTATAAAAGTGATAATATAGCGATTGTAATTATTCTAAGTCAACGCCGTAGAACGGGTGAAGTGAGAATGGGTTAATAACATAATTCTTCACTTCTTTACGAGTCGGCTCATAAACAGTTGAGTGTGCAATCGTGATCCAAGGCGCTTGCTCTTTGAAGATCACCTGTGCCTGTTTATAAAGCTCGGTACGTTTAGCCAAGTCGGTAGATTGCACCGCTTCACGAATTAATTTATCAAACGGTTCATAACAGAATTTGGCATAGTTTGAACCTTGCTCTTTGGCAGCGCAGCTTAACAATGTACCTAAGAAGTTGTCAGGGTCACCGTTATCACCGTTCCACCCCATCATACCGCTCGGATCTTCACCTTTACGCATACGTTGCAAATATTCACCCCATTCGTAGCTGACGATTTTGGCGTCAACGCCGACTTTTTTCCAGTCTGCTTGAATCATTTCCGCCATACGACGTGCGTTCGGATTATATGGACGAGAAACCGGCATCGCCCAAAGTTCGGTGCTGAACCCTTTTTCAAAACCAGCCTCTTTTAGCAGTTGTTTGGCTTTTTCAGGATTGTATTCATAATCTTTAATTTCATCGTTGTAAGACCACATTGTCGGTGGAATTGGGTTTTTCGCAATTTGACCTGTTCCTTGATAAACCGCATCCATAATGGCTTGTTTATTGACGGCATAACTTAATGCTTGACGCACTTTAACATTATCAAATGGCGGTTTAGTCACATTAAAGTTTAAATAACCGATATTAAGCCCTGCTTTTTCGTGAACGGTAATGTCAGGGTTTTTCTTCATATCGGCAATATCCGCCGGATTCGGATAAGGAATAACGTGGCATTCACCTTTTTTCAATTTTGCATAACGAACGGAAGGATCCGGCGTAATGGCAAAGACAAGACGATCAATTTTTGCTTTGCCTTCCCAGTAGTCAGAAAAGGCTTTATAACGAATCAACGCATCTTTTTGATAAGACACTAATTCAAATGGTCCGGTTCCGATTGGTTGAGTATCGACTGCATCCGGTTTGCCTAAAGCCAACATTTTATCGGTATACTCTTTTGAAAGAATAGACGCAAAGTCCATCGCGACATTAGCAAGGAACGGTGCATTAGGCGCTTTTAGAGTAAAGCGAACGGTGTAATCATCAATTTTTTCAATTTTATCAATGATATTCGGCATATCCATACCGATAAAATATTCATAAGTTCCGCCGGAAACTTTGTAATATGGATTATTTTTATCTAATTGACGATTAAATGAGAACAACACATCGTCAGCGTTAAAATCACGGGTTGGTTTAAAGAGTTTATTTGATTGGAATTTTACACCTTTACGGAGATGGAATGTGTACACTTTACCATCGTCTGAAATATCCCAACTTTCTGCCAATGATGGAATAACATTGGTTTTACCTCGTTCAAAAGTGGTTAAGCGGTTATAAATGGCTTGTCCGCTGGCATCAATGGATGCACCGTCTGTCACTAATTGTGGATTGAATGCTGAAGGAGAGGCCTCTAAACAATAAACTAATGTTTTTGGTGCAGCGAGTGCAACAGTAGAGAGAGATAGTGCCAGCACGCTCAGTGATAGCTTAGTTAAATTTTTCATAATTTCTCCAAGTTGTATGTGTG
>SKEB01001221.1_pt1 | contig 11712 bp, 7 predicted proteins | sample 4826561 | NCBI WGS metagenome assembly SKEB01 (sample SAMN11008820, study PRJNA524170) | human gut metagenome | biome: Human fecal sample; material: Feces; isolation source: fecal sample from pouch patient p17 | host: Homo sapiens | place: Israel: Tel-Aviv | collected 2016-03-29
GCCTTCGCCGACACCCTGCCCGAACCATCAACCGTCGCCACCGACGTATCGGAAGAACTCCAATACACCGCGCCAACAGTCGCATTCGACGGAGACACCTGGTAACCTAACTGACGCACCGTCGAAGCAGGCATCGACAACTTGCCATTGGCAACACCGGAACCAGTAATCGACACCGAATTGACCGTCACACCTTGGGAGACCACCGTCACAGTCACCGACGCGGACTTACCGCCCGCAGTCGCAGTGATTGTCGCAGTGCCCGCCTTGAGACCACGCACCGAGCCATTGCTCACCGTGGCAACGGAAGCATCCGACGTGCTCCACGACACCGCACGGTCCGTCGCGTTCGACGGCGAGACGGTCGCAGACAGGTTCAGGCCAGCGCCGACACTGATCGACGCCTTGCCACCCGACACACCAGTACCCGAAACCGACACCGAGGAAACCGCCACATAATCAGATGCAACAGTCACCTTCACCGAAGCCGACTTGCCGCCGGCGGTCGCCGTGATCGTCGCAGTGCCAGCCTTGATGGCCTTCACGGAACCCGAAGCATCCACCGTCGCGACCGACGTGTCCGAAGACTTCCACGACACCGCACGATCCGTCGCGTTCGCAGGGGCGACCGTAGCCGAAAGCTTCCTCGTGGAACCGATCGGCAACTGGAAATCACCACCAGCAATCGACACCGAAGACACCGGAACAGTCACCGTGCACGGAGGATTGTCGACAGTGAGCTGACCATCCTTGACGAGCAGCGACTCGCCGGTGCCCTTGTAGTTGGCCTCGCCGTTGTTATCCCACTGGCCCGAGCCGTTGTTGAACACGAATTCGACTTCATCCTGGTCCGGGTTATCAACGGTGTACTTGACGTAGCCGTCGCACGCCGCTTCCATCTTCATACCTGGAACCGTCGTCCACGTGCCCGCAGCACCGCCCTTGTTGACACGGTAATGCAGATACGTCGAGCTCGCACCGAACTTCGCAGCCGGATAATAGACGGTCGTCGTTGTCGGGAGGTTGAGCTCGCCGGTCACGGTGATCGTGATCGTCGAGGTCTTGTCGCCGGCCTTCGCCGTGATGGTCACTGTACCGGCTTTGTTCGCCTTGACGTTGCCCTTCGAGTCGACAGTCGCGATCTGCTCATTGGAGGAGCTCCACGTGACCTTCTTGTTCGACGCGTTCGACGGGGCGACCGTCGCGCTCAGCTTCGCGGTGCGCGAGGTGCCGAGGTCGATCGACATCGAGGAGCCTTCGTTGATCGTCACCGATTCGACCGGAATCGTTTCGATGACGCCACCGGCAGCGCCGATGCGCGCGAGTGGAGCGGAGTACGAGTCGTCATCGGACTTCTCGTAGGAGTTGTTCTCCTGCGACTGCGTATCCGGAAGGTCGGCGTTGTCGTTCGCAGCAAGGTCGTACGGCAGCGAGTCCATGCCCGACAGGCCATAGGTGGCGACAATCTGCACACCGACGCCGGTCTTCTCGACGTCAGCTGCTGTGATACCGAGTTCCTCAAGCGGAATCGCCAACTCGCAGATCGAATCCTGGGCACCCGGATTGTGTCCCTTGGACTTGAAGTTGACCCAGTTGCCATTGTCGTTCTTCACATCACCCGGCACACGGCCGTTCTGGGAACCCCAAGCTCCATCAAGACCCCAGACTTCGTTGCTGAGCAGACCCGTTCCGGCCGCATACTGCATCTTGGTCTTCTGCGTGCCCACGGCAGGAGCAGCACCTGGACCATAGATCGCGTTCGCGTTCAGACCGGTCTCATCGCCGCTGTACATCCAGGGACCATTCTCGCCCTTCTTCAGGGCAAGCCCGATGACATTGTTGACATTCTGTTCCCATGAGATGCGCGAATCCCAGATCGTGCCGCCGGTCTGCAGATTGGCGTTCTTGCCGACACGGTTATCGGAACGTCCGGTGTCAAGCGCAATCCACGCGGCAGGTCCCTTTTCGGTATGGACCGGACGATTGAGCGGGAAGTCGTCACCGGGATCGACGACATCCTGGACGTTGGTCATCTCCCACATCAAATAGAGATTGTCATCGTCATAGGTGCCATAGAGGGCATACAGATCGATGGGCATCTCATACATCGAATTTGGACGGTAGACGCGGGGATCATCATTCGCGGTACCCTGCGCGATGAGCATGGAGCTGTCCCAATCGCTGGCGGAGCCGTCGACCGAAATCGTCTTCTTTTTCTTCTGGCCGGCCGTATTCGTCGAATAGTACCTAGCGAGCTGCTGCTGGCTGCGTTCGACCTTCTCATAGGTGTATTCGACCTTGAGGTCCTTGCCGGTCGCACCGGTGCCCTTGCCGGTGAGCGTCAACGTGATGACATCGCCGACTTCGGCATTGGCGCCGACGGTGATCTTGTCGCCGGAGACGAAGGTGCCGGACTTGCCGTCGGAAGTCGTCCACTTGAGGTTCGTCGCGTTCTGCGCGCGCACGGTGACTTCAATGCCGGAACCGGTAAAGGTCGTGTTGATCGGCGCGGCGCTGATTGTCTCGGCATCGATCGTCGTGCCGCCCTTGTTGTTCCAGAACACCGCGACCTTGCCGCCCGGAGCGCGGCCGGACGTGATCTTGCCACCGGAGACGGTGATCTGACCGCCGTTGACCTGGTCCTTGTACTGGCCGTCATCGAGCGTCGTCGAAATGCCGTTGAGGTCCTTGTCACCACCGGAGTTGACAATGACGACACCGTTGTTGTCCGGCGAGCCGTCACCGATGCCTCGCTCAATCATCAAGCAGGAGTTGTCGCCCTGGCAGTTCTGCATATTCTCGGGCGAACCCTCCATCGCATTGCGGAACTTGTTGACCCAGGTGACCTCGGGATGCTTCCATTCGTCATCGCCGGCCATGCCAAGCGTCGTGCGCTCGGCGAACTGGTTGTTGTTCGTGCCGCCGGAACCAACCGGTCGGTTGAAGAACAGCGGCGCACCGCCGGCGCGGGACGCGATGATCGCCCATCCCTTGCGGATCTTGTCGGCCGAAATACGCGTCGAGACGCCCACCTTGCCGATCTCCGTGTCGACTTCCTTGTTCGCATAGTTATCATGCGATTCAACCCAGGTGACAAGCTGGTTGTCGCGTACGCCGTCCCCCTGCAGATTGCGCAGCGACTGAGCATTCATGCTTCCCGAATTAATTGCGGCACGCACGGCACCACCGTACTTTGAACCGGTGTTGCCACCGCCGTTGCTCGAGTACTTGTCGAAGAGGGCCGGATATGCCGCGGCGTTCAGGCCGGAATCGCCCTGTAGCACCTCGCCGTACTGATACTGCGCACCATTCGACAGGATGGTGTCGAAATACGGTGAATGCGTATCGAACTCATCCGGGAGCTCGATATGCTTCGCGGCGTCATAGCGGAAGCCATCCACACCATCCTCCACAGCACGGGTGAGATAATCGTGCATGCGGTCCGCAACGGTCTGGTTCTGGGTGTTCAGATCCCAGAGGCCAAGCAGATGGCACTGCGTGACCTTCCAACGATTGCTATAATCGATGCGGTCACCATTGTGACTCGTGTTCTCCTGCTTGTCACAGATGCCCCACGCCTGATGGAAGTTGTTTTCAGATCGCCAGTCAGAATCGATGGCATTCCAGTCGGAGCTGAAGTGGTTGATGACGCCGTCGACAATCACACGGATACCGTATTTGTGCGCCTCAGCAGTCATTGCCTTGAGGTCATCTTCAGTGCCCACGACCTTGTTGCCGATCTTCGTGCCAGTCGGCTGATAAACGTAATACCAGTTCTCGTCGAACTGCATGCCGTTGACTGGCCCCTTAATCTCACTAATCGGCGCGGTCTGGATGGACGTATAACCAGCGGCCGCAATCTCCGGCATCTTCTGTTTGATCGTATTGAATGACCACATCCATGCGTGCAGGATGGCGCCGTAGCTCATCTCTCGGGCGAGGCCGTACTGCTTGCGCGCCACTTCGAACTGCGCATTGCCAAGCGTGCGGTCATAACTTGTTGTTGGGCCCACATGATCCGCTGCAACGGCCGTGGTGGAACCAACCACCATACCGCCAGCGAGCGTCGCTGCAGCCGCAAAGCCGGCGATCGCCTTTTTCAGGAACCCGCGCCCCGAAGGGCGCTTATCCGAGACGGGGGAAGCCCCGCGCTCTTCAGACAGAGGTGTCATGCCACTGTCTCCTTTTCTTCTCTAGATAAGGTTCTTTCTTTCCTTGTGCTCGCTTCACGTCACCAGAGCCGCAAAGCCATGCGAAATCTGCCGCTCCGAGGGAAACAGTAACTATTCCGCCGGCGAACAGATGCTGCCAGCCGACACAATCATTGTGACACCGTTCGCATTGCGTCTAGTATAGCCAAATCCTTGCACAAGGGCAACAAGCGCCGCATATTACGAAAACGTTCGCATTGTGAATGCGCTACTCTCTTGGATGGACACTTCATTGCTTTCCGACCACATAGTCATATATCTTTCAAAGTTTTCCGCAACAGACATAAGGGTGGTTCCGGAAGATGCTTCCGGAACCACCCTTATGTCTGTTGTTCCATGTGGCTTAGGTGGACATCCTGTGTTTCATTACAGGTGGTTGTCGAGGCGGTGCAGGAACGCGGCCATCTGCGCGCGGTTGCAATCCGCATACGGGGAGAAACCGCCACTGCCGTCACCATTGGTCAGACCGACCGACGCGGCCCACAGGATGGAATTGGCGAAATGATGGTCCCTGCCCACATCCGGGAACCGGTTGTAATCCGCAGCCGAGGGCTTGTACGAGCCGGCCAGCGCATCACCATGCAGACGGGCGAAACGCTGCAGGAACGCGGACATCTGCGCACGGTTGCAATCCGCATACGGGGAGAAACCGCCACTGCCGTCACCATTGGTCAGACCGACCGACGCGGCCCACAGGATCTCCTTGGAGAACTGCGTATCACGCCCCACATCCGGGAACCGGTTGTAATCCGCAGCCGAAGGCTTGTACGTGGCGGCCAGCGCATTGCCGCGCTTGACGGCCATACGGTACATAAACGCAGCCATCTGGCCACGGTTCACATTCGCCCACGGACTGTAATTGCCCGAACCATCACCATTGGTGATGCCCGACGCGGCCAACCACTCGATATCCGCATAGAACTGATGGTCGAACGGCACATCGGCAAAACGAGGAGCCGCCGTCACCGTCAGGATGATGGCCTGGGACCGGCCACCGGCCGTCACCGTGATCGCCGTGACACCCTCGGCCTTCGCCGACACCCTGCCCGAACCATCAACCGTCGCCACCGACGTATCGGAAGAACTCCAATACACCGCGCCAACAGTCGCATTCGACGGAGACACCGTGGCGGTCAGGTTCAGATTGGCGCCGACGCTGATCGTTGCCTTGCCGTTCGACACGCCGGAACCCGAAATAGACACTGACTGCACTGGAACTACAGGCTCCTCACCCGTGACCGTGACCTTGACGGTCGCGGACTTGCCACCAGCGGTCGCAGTGATCGTCGCCGTGCCAGCCTTGACAGCCTTCACCGTGCCCGAAGCGTCCACCGTGGCCACCGCTGCATCGGAGGAAGTCCATGTGACTGTCTTATCGGTTGCGTTCACGGGGGCAACAGTAGCCGCAAGCTTCTTTGCATCTCCTTCCTTGAGGGTGAAGTCACCTCCTGCGATGGTGACGGACGCGACCGGAATTGTCACGACACACGGAGCGACGGTCGAGTAGTTGCCTGAATTGGCGGTGATCACCACGGTCTCGCCAGAAGCCATGTAGTTCTGGCCGGAGATGCCACCCTTATTGCCCCACTGGCCGCTGCCATTGTTGAAGACGAACTCGATGTCTTTCGCGTCCGGATTCGCAATCGTGAAGGACACATAGCCATCGCACGCGGCCGACATCTTGTCGCCGGGGGGCCGTGGTCCACGTGCCATTGGCGAAGCGCCAATGCAAATACGTCGAATTAGCGCCGTACTTGGAAGACGGATAGTAGATGGTGGTGCTGTTCGCCACCGGCTCATCTTCGGTAACCGTAGCAGCCACGGCGTCTGACTTGCCGCCGACCGTCACGGTGATGTTCGCGGTGCCCTTCGCGACACCGGTGACGAGGCCATTCGCATCCACGGACGCGACGGCGGTGTTCGAGGAGTGCCATGTGAGCGCATCGTCGGAGGTCACTTCAGTGCCGTCCGCAGCAAGCAGCTTGGCGGTCAGCTGACGGGTTTCTCCCGCCTTGACGGAGAAGTCTCCACCATCGATCTTGACCGACGCGTACGGCGCCGGCGGCGCTTCTTCAATCGTTACGGTGACAGACGCGCTCTTGCCGCCGGCCGTCGCCTTGATCGTCACGGTGCCGGCCTTGCGTGCCGTGATCGTACCCGAGTTGTCGACACTTGCGACCATCGGGTTGGATGTGCTCCACGTGACCTTCTTGTTCGTCGCGTTCGACGGCGAGACGGTTGCGGACAGCGTCTTTGTTTCACCTGCCTGCATTGTCACATCTCTCCCGTTGATCGACACGGATTCAACGGGGATATTGACGGGGGCGTCACCGCCGACGGTCACATGAATCGTCTTCTTGTGGATTTTGCCATACGAGTAGACGACGAGATCGGCCGTTCCATTGTTCACGGCACGGATGATACCGTCGGCACCACCACGAACCACGCTCGGGTCCATCGACTGCCAGATGAGATGCTGGTAGGTCGCGTTTTCCGGATTGAAGGTCGCGGACGTTTCCACCGTACCGCCTGACGGGATATGCAACGTGTACTCGCCATCAGAGCCTTCAAGACCATCGGCGGTCAAGTCGAAACCAGCAAGATACTGATAGGAACGCTTCTCGACCTTGATTGTCTTCTCGGCGGTCTGCCCCTGGTGGGTCGCAGAAATCGTCACCATGCCATCCTCATAGGGTGTCATGTCGGCATCCCATGTGGACGTGTTTCCCTGGTCCTGTGGCCAGGTGGACCGCATTGCGTTACGTCACTGTGAGGTCTCCCACGTGATGTCGTCGGTTGCGACATCAGCGGGCAGGCCAAGCGCGGTGATCTGGAACTTGTCCGAACTCGGCACCGTGTCCGGACCAACCAAGGTGAAATCAGCCGCATATGCGGGCGCGACCAAACCCATGCCTGCGATGAGCGTAGCCGCCGCAATCGCGCCGGCCGCCACCTTCTTCTGTATGCCATGTATGCGATCAACGATCGACATTGTTCCTCCTAATACCCGAGCGAGAAACAAGCGTTGGTATGACGCCCGACGCGCATTCTTATTTCTCTATCTCGGCGTGTCTCTCATAGTGTGGTCTGCAGCGGCATCAGTTGACACTGCAGACCAAGTAATCTCCCGGCATAGTGCCGTTCGCTCTCAGACGACCTACGTTCAGTGCGAACGTATTCACAAAAGCTAGTATACATCAGACTGTGTGTATTCTTGGTCTGCAGGTCCAACAATTCAATCGTTCTCATATCGCCATATTTGATATAGGAGGAGTATTCCTCAAATTGAGTTATGAATGGTGGATTTGTCTTATTCTAGAGTTGTTGTGTGCTGTCCAAGATTAGTCACTTGCGAGACCTGCGGGTTGTTCTCACACTGATTGGAAATGGAGATTCAGAGGCGGGTTGCGGGGCGTGGCATTGCGAACTATGGTTCAGATTGTCTGCGTAGATATGGAAGTATTAGAGTGCGGCATGGATAAAGAACCTCATAGCAATTGCATGAGATATATTTTCTGTTCTAATAAAACAGTTTTTTGATTAATCATTGTGATTTCAGAAACTCGCACTGTACTTCTTCTTGAAGAACTTTGCCTTGAGGAAGCTTGCTCCTTTATTCCACCAATTTATCGGCTCGGTGTATATGGTCGGCACTGTCTTGTATGCGATGCGGTTGGCATTGATCCACACGTTGAGCAATAGTTCACTGATGCGGCCTGGATAGCGCGCGTGAAACGCTGAATATTGAACTGGATCTATACGGCGAGTGACTTCAAAAAGAATGGGGAACAGCCACTCACAGTAAGCGTTGAAATCTTCTTTGTCCATGATCACCATGTTGAAGATGTGAGCACTTCGCTGCTTCATAAGGGTGTCCCAGGCATTCACGTATTCCGGTGCCATGTCTTTGAGAATATTTCGTGTTTGATGGAGCTGCTCGGCATAATGAGTGTGCTCATAATGCGAATAGATGGTCTCTATGAAATACCTACGTTTGGAGGGAAGGATCACATTGTTGGTGGCGAGCAGTGGCTCCAGCTCTTGCCTGCTGAGGATGCGGTCGAAACGATTGCGGGAAAGGCGTTTGCGCAGTGAAGGAGAAGCGAAATAGCGGCGGTAGTGCACAATTCCCTTGTAATCGCTGTCATTGTTCTTCCACAACCAGTACATCGCAGTAAGTTCACTGAAATAGGGATTGAGCTGTGAGATATTGTCGCCAGTATTGTCTCCAACGATGTTTGTAAGTACCTCAGGATGCAAGTCAGCACCCACATGCACGGGTAGATACATGGTGTCTTCAGCGTGCGCGTACGGCTTATGCATAGCGACGGCAATGGTGATATCCAAACCGCTCATCCCTTCCCTGATGACCCTTCCATCTGTCTTGTTCACCCTAACTAGGGAATTGGACTACTTGTAAATACTCTGCATTCGTATGCATGACACATGAAAAATCTCAAGAAGCATGGCGCGCCCGCGACGGTGACAGTGCGGATGCAATCTGCGCAATCGCTTCGCCGATGGCATCATGTGCATCTTGAAATACGTCAATTTCCTTGCAGTAGGGATCTGCGATATCCGGAGCGTCGCCCAGTACCGGTTGAATCATTGACGCATTGCGAAGCACGCTCTGCAACCGTTCGTCCACGGTGCTGCCCTGAATGATGCCGTGGCTGGCGCAGTATGCGCACAAGGCGGCAAAACCGGTCAGCGTGAAGGTTTTGGTACGTACGCGCGGTGCCAGCGCAACGATTTTACGACGCTGATGTTCAGTGAAGCACAGGATCAAATCATTGGACATGGCTAGTTGCGGTGTAAGCCTCTTTGATCGAAATGCACGGGAGTCAATGCCGTCCTGGGCCAGCAGCAATGCACTGGCGGGATCGATGGGGCTATTGAGCAGTCCTTGAACGCCAGCGCTGTCTGTCACAATGGAATCGTCGTGGAAGAACAGTGGGAACATGAGCTCGCCCATGGGGGATCGGCAGATGTTGCCGGTGCAGACAAAAAGGACCTTCATAGACACTCCTGTTCCTGATTCCTTCCTTGGGAATCTGGATTCTCCAAGAATAAGGCATTGCATTCCATAATCTAATCATCTATGGACGCGTGCGTGCATGGTTTGGCGCGGGTATTTGCATGTTCCCTGTACGTGCATGTGGCAAACACATATACCCGCCACAGTAGGCTTATACACCATGACCATTCCGCTGATCCTCGCTTCCAAATCCAAGCCACGCCGCGACATCCTGTTTCACGCCGGTATATGCCCCACGATCCGCGTTTCGCATGTGGACGAAGACGCCGTGCTCGCCAGGGCGGCCGAGGAACAGGGCGTCTCTGTGGATGAGCTACCGATCGACACCAAGGTGATGCTGCTCGCCGAAGCCAAGGCGCTCGCCGTATACGAGGCCTATCTTGCGGTCGCCAAGACCGCGTGCGAAGCGACGGGTGAGCGCGTCACCGGCCGCCCGCTCGACGCCGTGACTGCGGATGATCCGGCCGCGGCACTCGCCGACGATGCTCGTGCCGAAACACAGACCCGTGATTTTTCCAGTGTGCGGATTCCGCGCACCGAGGAGCCGCTGCAGCAGGCGCTCGCCGCTGAGGGGCGCGGGCTGACTGCTGCTGGTGTGGGGCCGCTCATTTTGGGCTGTGATTCGATGTTTTTGCTCGACGGCAAGGCGTATGGCAAGCCGCACACACCACAGGTCGCGCGTGAACGTCTACGCCGGATGAGCGGTGCGACTGGAGAGTTGTGGACAGGCCATTGCCTGATTGATTTTGCTACCGGCCGTGTAGCGAAGGGCGCAAGCAAAGCGACGTTGCACTTCAGTGAGTTCTCAGACGCGATGATCGAGCGGTACATCGCCACTGGCGAGCCGCTTGAAGTGGCCGGATCGTTTACACTTGACGGTTTTGGCGGCGCCTTCATCGAGGGGATCGAGGGTGATCCGAGCGGCATCATCGGTCTCAGCCTGCCACTTGCACGCCGGCTGACCGAACAACTGGGTGTCGAATGGACCGACCTGTGGAATGCGACACGCGATGAGCGTTTTGAGGTGGCTGCGCCGAACAATGGCGGCAAGTTGCCTCCGAAAGGGAATGTGCATCAGCCTGGCGACGGCTGGGTCGACTGCGCATGTGGCCGCAAACACTGGGGTACCAACGGCGCCGCCGGTGTATTGCTCGCACGCAGGGATGCACAGACCGGCGAGGTGACGCACATCGTGATGCAGCACCGCGCGGCGTGGAGCGCTGAAGGTGGCACATGGGGGATTCCCGGTGGCGCCATCGCCGATGGTGAGAACACGATTGAAGGCGCGCTGCGCGAATCATTTGAGGAAGCGAACATCACGCCCGAAGACATCGAAGTGGTTGGCTCGTATTGTGAGGACCATGGCCCGTGGAGCTATACCACGGTGTTCGCGTTCGAGAAGCCCGGCCACGAGGTGCACCCCAAGGCGAATGATGATGAGAGCATGGAGATTGTATGGGTGCCGATCGATGAGGTGCCTGACCGCAAGCTGCTCACCGCGATGCGCACCGACTGGCCGAGTTTCGCGCAGCGTTTAGAGTGTCTTGCTGCGGAATGCAAAGGTATGTAGTGATGGATTGCAGCCGTGACAATGCGCGGCTGCAATCCATTGTGAGCTAGCCTTAAATGGCGTCCGTCTCTTTTTGCAGGCGTTTCTGCCTCTTGATGCCCAAACTCCATGGAATGAGGGCACGGATGATTATGTCTTCAAGAGCAAGCAACCCCAAGCAGAAGATTGTGAGCAAGATGCCATACACCCATTGCATGGCAATGTTGGCCTGAGTTCCATCAATGTGCAGTAGCTTGAAAAACACAATCTTGCCAATGTTGAGTGTTATGGCGTTGACCACATAGAATGACAATGAATGGCGCCCAATGTATTCGAGCACAGCGTTCTTCATGATTGCCATAGAGAGCAATACGCCGGCAGCGACGCCCAGGAACATGGCGAGAGCGCTTATGAGTACGCCCCATGGTTTTGTGGAAAAGCTCAAGGCGGGAAATGCGATTGTGCGGAATGCGGCAAGAACAATGATGAAGAGTGCCCATATGAGACTTCGGTTGGTGAATGTCTGCAATGTCTGTGTCTGTTTGCAGGCGATGCCCAACAGGATAAATCCAGCAACCTCCACGCCACTGACAATTTGGAACGGCAGGGTTACTCCGGGTAGGCATTTGCCAAATAGGATCGATACGGCAATAAGGAGAAACCCTGAAACAAGATATTGATACTTTGTGGTGAACCAACGATCTAATGGATAGGCAACCAGTTCGCCGATAAAGTATGCCCATAAGAACCACAAACCAGAGCCATTAATTAGTACATCATACAACTGGGTAGTGCCCGAAAGGTTGCGCACTTTGGATCATGGCCGTCCATGGCGCGATGATCAGTTCGCTGCCTGTAGGGTGTCATCGAGTCGGGACATGTCGAGGTAGCGGCGGGTCGACCATTCGTTGTCG
>SKEB01001224.1_pt1 | contig 11702 bp, 14 predicted proteins | sample 4826561 | NCBI WGS metagenome assembly SKEB01 (sample SAMN11008820, study PRJNA524170) | human gut metagenome | biome: Human fecal sample; material: Feces; isolation source: fecal sample from pouch patient p17 | host: Homo sapiens | place: Israel: Tel-Aviv | collected 2016-03-29
ATGCTAAGTTAACTGATCTATCCGAAATTACATATTGGTGTAGCTAATAATATAAGTTGACACCCAGTCAACCCAACATTAGCAATCTCAAAAATTGGTTAATGGGCACTCCACTTGATCGGAGATATGAAACACAAATAATTGTTTTACATACCTATTTTATTATTGAAACATTTATGAAATAAATAGCATGCACAGGAAATATTGTGAATTTGTTCAACAGCTTTGATGGTATGGGTTCCTTGCATCACACCCTTGCTAAGGGTATATTTATCCTTGTAATCATTATAGAACGTTTGTTCAAAAAAAGGAGAAGTGAATTTTATGCATTGTTTATGGGTTTTAATTGTTGGTGCTGTTATTGGCGCAATTGCTGGTGCCATCACTAATCGGGGCGCAGCTATGGGCTGGATTAGCAATATCATCGCTGGCTTAGTTGGTTCATCCATTGGTGAAGCTATTTTAGGCAGTTGGGGGCCAAATATAGCTGGTATGGCCATTATTCCGTCAATTATAGGCGCAATAGTTGTTGTAGCAGTAGTTTCTTTCTTTTTAAGTCGTAGCACAAGATAAATTTTCCCCTATATGTTAAACTTTTTAACAATCTTTTAAATGTATCCATGGTTGTAATTGGATTTTTTATGAACGTTTTACTTTAATTTCATGTAAAGCCACTCCAATTATTAACAAGCTGGAAGAAGTGGACGAATTGGCTATGCAAAATAGAAGTGGCAGAAAATATGGATTATTAAATTACAGTGTTTACGTCATATCTTTGGGAGGATTCCTATTTGGGTATGATACTGGTGTTATCAATGGAGCTTTGGCTTTTATGAGCAAGACTAGCCAATTAAATCTAACTCCTTCCCGTCAGGGAATCGTGTCAAGCTCTTTAGTCTTAGGGGCTTGCCTTGGTGCATTCCTATGTGGAAAATATGCTGATAAATATGGCAGAAAGGTTACACTTCGTTGGGTTGCAGTTATCTTTACACTGGCAACTGTATGTTGCGCATTATCACTCAATTATATCTTTATGACCACATTTAGATTTATCCTGGGACTAGCTGTTGGTGCTGCCTCAAGTCTTTCTCCAATGTATCTTGCAGAAATATCCCCAAGAGAGGTTCGTGCTAGCAACGTCAATAAGAATGCAATTTTTATCGTTTTAGGACAACTAGTAGCGTTTATTATGAATGCCCTTTTAGGCAGTCTATGGGGTAACTGGGATCCAATTTGGCGTGTTATGATTTTAATGGCATGTGTCCCCTCTATTATCTTATGGATTAATTCATTCAATATTGCTGGAAGTCCTAATTGGTTAGTACAAAGAGGGCATTTAAAAAGAGCACGTAATTTAGCTCATCGACTAGGATTCAAAAAACAAACTGCTAACAGGATCATTGATGGGCGTAAAAAGAATATCAAAACAGAGACAAAGCTCACTTGGAACCAAATCTTTTCGAATAAACGATTAGTCTACTTACTCTTGATTGGAATCGTTATTGCCTTGATTCAACAAGTATCGGGTGTTAATACAGTTATGTATTATGGCACTATCTTGTTAGAGAAGGTTGGTATGGGAGAACGTGGTTCTTTGTATGCGAATATATTAATCGGCTTAACATCTGTCATCGCTAGTATCTTTGGAACCAGAATGATTGCCAATCACAACCATCTGAAAATGTTAAAAATTGGGTTAACGGGTAATATTATCTTCTTAGCATTGTTAGGGGTTATTATGCACGCAAACATGCTGCCACAGGTAGTTACAAATACTTTGGTTCTAGCAATGCTTGTCCTATTTCTAGCGAACCATCAAGGTATTGTTAGCCCTGTTACTTGGTTGATTATGGCAGAAATGTTCCCTAATAGTGTCAAAGCTAGATTTATGTCAATTGCTACAGCAACCACATGGATCACTAATTTTTCAATTAGCTTAGTTTACCCATTGCTAATTAATGCTTTAGGAACAGCCACTGTCTTTTTTGTATTTGCCATAACAAATGGGTGCAGTTTATTTCTTTCCTTGACTGTTATTAATCAAGAGAAAATGAAAAAATCCTATCAGGAAAGTTCCAGCAAATAAAATTAAAATGAGGAAAATAATATGGCCAACTTTTATATCAATCCTAATAACGTTGTACACGAATTGCCTAAAAACAATCAGCCCAAATTTTTTATGTTTGGTGTTCCTAGCTATACCAATCTTGGTGACCAGGCAATCTCATTAGCCGAACGAAAATATATTGAAGCTGAGTTTCCAGAGTACCAATATATTGAAATAGTGGAGGAAGATGATGATGCGGCTATTCCAGTGGTTAAGCAATGTATAACTAAACAAGATATTGTTGCCTTTACGGGTGGTGGAAACATGGGAAATCTTTATCTTAATCACGAGCGAGCACGCCGAAAAGTATTTTCAACTTTTACTGATAACCTAACCATCTCATTCCCACAGTCTATTCATTTTGAAGACAATAAAGCTGGACTTTATGAACAAAAGTTAAGTCAAGAGGCTTACCAAAAAAACCCCAATTTAGTTCTAGTAGCTCGAGATGCACAGAGTTACCATAGAATGCAGACTACTTTCAACAATAAAGTCATTTTTACACCTGATATGGTTTTATATATGCAATCTAAGAAAGCCCCAAAATTGAAGCGTCAAGGGTCACTATTTGTTCTCAGACGGGATGCTGAAAAAGTCGTCAAAGATAAGGTTATCCAAAACATGAAGGCTTTGCTGAGAGCCTACCAACCTATTGAATTTACGGATACTGTTTTAGATACGGTTAAAACTATTACACCTGATACCCGTGAAAAATTATTCAGAAAAGAATTAAGCCTATTTTCAGGTCAAAAATTAATTATTACTGATCGATGGCATGCAATGGTATTCTCAGTTCTAACTGGAACACCTTGTTTACTAATGGGAAACAGTTATGGAAAAGGTAAGCACGCTTACTTTGATTGGCTAGAGCATATCAACTGGGTTAGTTATACCGATGAGGAAGATACCGAAAGGATTAAACAACAAATAAACGCGCTCATGGAAGCCAAAACTCACGCTTATGATCTTATCCCTGATTTTAAACAGTTACATGATTTAATTGCACATAATCGGTAGGAAAAAGCCAACTTTTTGATAACATTTTTCGTTTGATGTTAATCAAAAAATTGGCTTTTTATATAACTTTTTTAGTGTATCTCTTGATAAGGTGGTCATACGAAACAGACTGACTCAAGAACAACTTATCTGGTCTGGTTTAAATCTCAGTCATGAGTTTGAAAATACTTACTTCACCGCTCATAAACTCGTCGAAGCTTTTCGTAACCGAGACTATGCAGCTTTTACTGCGACGCTTGATGAGGTTGAGAACGTTAGTCCTCAACTCTTTACGACCATCAAAACGTTTATTAAAAATAAAAAGCTCATCCAAAATATGACCAGTAGTACACTTTCCAACGGTCCCATTGAAGGCGTCAATCGAAAGATTAAACAGATTAAGCGGACAGCATACGGATACCGGAACTGGAAAAACTTTGTTTTTCGTATTCAAATTGAATTTAAAATCAGAGTAAAGAAAAGGAACCCCGTTCGCAAGTGAACGAAATTCCACATAAATCCTCCATCAACACCCGTTGACAAAGGGCCCTTTTATGATGGTTTTTTGTTTGTCGGAGTCTAAAACATGATAAGATTTAGTCAATTAGGAGAATAAAAATCGTGAAAATCAAATTTCTTACTAAAAAATTTTTTAGACCGAGACTATCTGAATTTATCTCTGTTCAAACTGATAACTTTTTGAGAAAATTAAAGCCGAGACCGTTTTTTACAGAATATATCGAGCAAGTTTTCAGAAAGAACGTTGAACCTAACGTTAGCCAAAATTGCTTGACTTTATCGGTTTTAACGGACACTCATGAAAAAGCTGTTGCCAGTTCATCGTACTATGGTCTCAACGGTGTAAGGCATATTATTGAAGCCAATAAGGCTTGCGATTCATTGCCAGTGGATTACAATATTCATTTAGGCGATTTGATCGACGGTAGTGATAAGCCAGAGATCAGTCGAGGATTGTTACAATTCACGATGGAAAATTACCAAAATAGCCAGCGTCCTTTTTATGTGCTGAAAGGTAATCACGATGAAAATGATAAGTATGATGAACACAAATTTATTACTTCAGCCTCATTTAGACGTGACGACTACTATAATTTGGTAACGAAACATGATTTCGAACAACCTGAGATCAAACACTTGAGTCTTGGTTCCAAAGTTGCTTGGATCGATAAAGGGGATATTCGAGTAATTTTCTTGAATACGAGCGATATTCCCTATATCCTAAATGGCGGGACCAAGAAGTACGACTTCAAAAAAGTCCGTGGTATCCGCGAGCAACAGATCGAAGATTTAATATCTATTTTAGAAAAGACAATTGATAAGCATGTCGTAGTTTTTGGTCATGCTAATTTGATCAGTCAAAGTGGTCGTTCAGCTTTGAACTTCAACGGTGACTTAGTTCAGAAGATTTTTACTAGCTTTAATAATAAGGATTCTGGACAACTTAAAAATGAATTATCCGATGATTTTGGAGTTAATGTTCGCTATAACTTTACTGATACCGGTATTTCGACCATATCGAATTACATTTGTGGACACATGCATTATGAAAAGTACTACAAAGTTAATGGGATTAATCATATAATATTAAATTGTTCGGCCTTAATGGGTAAAAAACATGGCCTAACGACTGATTATAATAAAAAATGGGATCGCCGATATAATGAGATTTCCGAATTAGCTGGATATTTCATTAATATCAATCCCGACAAAATGTTGCTCCAAATATTTGGATATGGTGCAGCAACCAGATTCGTAAGTTTTGAAATTTAAGGAGAATTAATATTTGCGGTATCGTCGGTTTCGTAGACAAGAAGATTGCTGACAAAAAGCCAGTTATAGAAGCTATGATGGATACGATCAAACATCGTGGTCCAAATAGTTCGGGGGAATTAGTTAATGAGGATACGGCGCTAGGATTTCGTCGATTGAGTATCATTGATATCAACAGTGGTATGCAACCTATTTACAATGAAGATAAATCAAAAGCAGTAATTTTTAACGGAGAAATTTATAACTACCCCGCTTATCTTGAGTTTCGTCGCTTAAAGCATAGCACTAGGGAGGCTTAGATGCCTTTTTTTGTTATCAAAAAGGGCCTAGTACTTTTGGAATGGAAATACTTTCCAACACCAAAAATTCTAGACCCAATTAAATTGGGGCCTCGCAAGCATATTTTTTTATAAAACATAGCCAAAAGCTTAGCCAATTTTTGAATTAGCTATGTAAAACTTTGGTATATCAACGTTTGTGAGCAGTCGGGTACAAAACCCGCCGACTCCATAGTTAAAACTTAATCCCGTTATATACAGCGTCAAAACGTTGATATGACGGGATTTTTTAATGTTCTTAGATATGGTTCTCCAATAAACAAGTGTACATAGCAGCCTGAAAAAATCCCAAATCAACTCAATAGTTATCTCAATTATTTTTCCATTTTTAAATAAATATTTAATCAATCCTTATATCCGATTAAGGGGTTCCAATAATATTTTTCCATAATAATGCCAGGATTTTCATATGCGCTTTATACTTTTTTGAGAGAGATTTCCTCTTAAGTTCTTTCATAAAATGATTTTATTAATGTGTTTGCGCTTCTTTAATCCTTAATACGTAAGTCAATAACCTTTTTTCTCGCACATCTATTAAGGTTTGGTCCCCCAAAAGTCAGCTTCATTTCGCGCGTTTTTAATCTCACAGTCTTTAAAAAAATGTTTTTACATTGTAATATGGACAAAAGAATTACGTGTTTATCTAATTTAAACTAAATCCAGATTTTATAATTTAGCTTTTGGGGTTATTCTGTTCACAAATACCTGTCCTTTTGATGTTCTATATTATTAAATTTAATTAATTGCGAGGTCCTCAATAATGAAATACAAATGTCTGATTTTAGATCATGACGATACCGCGGTGGATAGTACCAGATACATCCACTACCCATCGTTTGTCGCTGCGCTTAAAGAACTACGTCCAGAAGCTCCGGTTCTTACCCTTAATGAATTTGTCAATTACTGCTTTAACCCTGGCTTTAATAAATTATGTACTGATATTATTAAATTCACACCTGAAGAACAATCGCGTCAACAAGAAATTTGGCGACAGTACAATAGGGAAAGGATCGCAAAATTTTTCCCTGGTTTCCCTGAACTAATTAAACAATTTAAAGAACAGGGCGGGATAATAACCGTAGTATCGCATTCTGAGTCTGCAATGGTAAAAAGTGATTATATGAGAGCATGCGGTTTTGAACCAGATGCTGTTTATGGCTGGGAATTAGGAAAAGACAAAATTAAGCCTAATCCTTATCCAGTTTTACAAATCCTAAACCATTTTAGCTTACAACCTAAAGAGGCTCTAATCTTGGATGATTCTCGTTTAGGATTAGAAATGGCTAACAAGTGCAATGTTCCATTTGCAGCAGCAGGATGGTCTCCAAAAAATCTTACCATCCAAAAATGGATGCGGGAAAATTCGCCACTCTACTTTGATCATCTCAATAAATTAGTTAGATATATCGAATAATTTATCTTGAACAGCCGGAGAAACACCTCCTAGAAATAATATGCTTAGTTAAAGCTGCACCGTCACCCACAAAATCGGCGCCAACAAGAACTCAGTGATTTGATACAGTTTTTTTAAGAGAAAGACGATAATTTTATGGTTACGTTTGAATTACTAAACACATTTGCAATTAATTTGCTGCCGGCTAAGCAATCGTACTATTTAGTGAATAAATACATGAATCCCGAATCTGTCCAATCATGTTTTGCAAGCACCACAAGTACCCCTACAAAAATTGCTGATACGCCACAAAGGCAGTTAATCGCTCTCAATCAAATAAATCGGCAGCTATCCCTGTTCAGGAAATAACTGCCGATTTCTAGTTAATACTCATATTAACGCGTTCGGTTGCGCTTTATTCACTTACAATCAACAATGATTTAATCGCTTTGCGTTGGTCCATAGCTTCATAGGCAGCTTGGACGTCGTCTAGCTTGAAGCGTTGGGTAAATACCTTGCCAGGATTGATTTTACCGTCCAAAACCGCTTGTAGTAGTCCGTTACGATCGTGCGTAGTAACTGCCGCAATTCCGCCTCGCAAGCCAATATTACGTCTAAACAAAGCGTTGGTATCCATTTCAGGATTTTGCGGAATCCCAACTCGTCCCACAATTGCGCCAGGACGGCCAACTTTAGTGGCGGTATCTACCGACTGTTCAGTACCCACACATTCTAAAACGGCATCCGCTCCGTGGTTGTCAGTGATTTCCATTACTTTAGCTACAGCTTCGTCGCCCCGTTCTTCAACAATATCAGTCGCGCCAAATTCAAGAGCTAACCTTTGCCGATCGGCATGCCGGCTCATTGCGATGATGCGTTTTGCTCCGCGCAACTTTGCCGAAATCACCCCGCACAATCCAACGGCACCGTCACCCATGACCACCACCGTATCTCCAGGTTTCACTTCGGCGGTGAAGGCCGCATGGTAGCCCGTGGCCATAACATCAGATAGGGTTAAGAAATTATTCAGCATTTCGTCAGAATAATCGGCTGGTTGCCCCGGAATCTTCACCAGACCCCAGTTAGCGTTGGCATAACGAACGTATTCAGACTGGTAGGCATTATTACCTGGTTCGCGATTATAACAATCACCATCAAAACCAGCTAAACATGCGGGACAGTGCCCACATCCGTGCGTAAACGGAACGATAACAAAGTCCCCCACCGAAACGTTATGTACGTCGCTACCCACTTCTTCCACAATTCCAATTGCTTCATGGCCCACTGCTGAACCATGGTCGTGTTCCGAAATCCCTCTAAAAAACCATAGATCCGAGCCACACACACATGCTCTAAGCACTTTGATTACGGCGTCAGTTGGTTTCTTCAAAGTTGGCTTTTCAATTTCTTGGACTTCCACTTTGCCTGGTTCCATAAATACGGTTGCTTTCATGACGGTTCTCCTTTGTTGTTAACTATTTTCCTGTATTATAACGCAAATGAGCGTAAAAAAGAGAGTGGACAAAAGTCGGGTAGTTTGCGAGCATTATCTGAAAATTGCCCATCATGCCTGAATTGGGCATGATGGGCAATTTTTGGTTACGCGAAACTCATGAACTTTCCACTTATTATCCCACGTTAATAACAATCTTCCCCCGCGCATGGTTCGTTTGGCTACGTTCGTGTGCGGCTCGAAGACCATCTTCCGTAAGCGGGAACGTGCTATCAATGATCACCTTAACTTCACCCTTTGCCACTAAATCACCTAATTCAGCTAACTGTTTGCCATTAGGTTGGAGCCACCAAGCCGTTGCTGAAGGTTGCGCTTCTTGTTGCTGTTGGGTTGGATGTCCCGCAATCGTCACTAACTTACCAGTTGGTTTCAAGATTGCTAAGCCCTCATCCAAAGCATCGATTGTGTCAAAAACGGCATCGTAATCTTGAAGGACGTCTTCGATCTTGTGCTCATGGTAGTCGATCACTTCATCAGCCCCTAAGTCCTTCAAAAATTCTGCGTTTTTAGCACTGGCAGTAGTAGCCACGTAAGCACCTAAATGTTTGGCAATTTGGATCGCAAAAATACCCACGCCGCCGGCTCCGGCTTGAATTAAAACTTTGTCGCCCTTTTGCACCTTTAAACGGTCTACGATTACCTGCCATGCGGTTAGCCCCGCCAACGGAATTGCCGCTGCTTCTTCAAACGAAACGTTGGCTGGTTTCAACGTTAGTTTATCTTCCTTAACCGCCGCGTATTCGGCGTAGGTTCCCTTCGTCCCGTCTTCATAGATGTCAGGACGGGCAAATACTTCGTCGCCGACTTTAAAATCCTTAACGTCCTTACCAACTTTGGTAATCACGCCCGAAAGATCCCATCCCAAAACCACTGGAAATTGCCAATCGTACATTTGCTTCAAAAGCCCCATACGCGCTTTCCAGTCAATTGGGTTAATGCTAGTATTCTTGATCTTAACTAAAACTTCGTCGTCCGCAATTTGCGGAATCGCTAATTCCTCTTCGTGAAGTTGGTTAACGTCCCCATATTCTCTAATCGTGATTGCTTTCATCGTCATTCCTCCTCAGCGAGTGTAACTTATTTTTTTAGGTATGTTTTACATTGTACCTCTTGTAAAAAGTAAGTTGTATAGAAAATGCTCATTTTCCTCATTCCCAATTCATAAAGCCCTCGCTGTTCAGCCTGCAGAAAGGTCAAATCTTTTAAAGAGTTAGTTTTGCCTTCTATAAATTCTTCAAGTTTGGTCTTCAAATACATTATATTCCCCGTTAAACAATCTTCCAAAGGATGCAATCGACATCCCATGGCGGTTAGGCCTTCTATTTTAGAAAATATCATTTAGCGCTGATCCTCCAGCCCGCACAAATGATTTTTGGACATATTTGTCGTATTTTTAAAAGTAGATTTTTCCATTAGAAAGTAGTAATCTTTTCCAATAATAAAGGGAAAGGTGTGATAATAATATGCTTTCAGAAAATCAAGAATATTTAAAAATTTTAGCTGATTTAATTAAAATCAAGTCCGTTAATGACCACGAATTAGAGGTCGCGGAATATCTAAAAGATTTATTCCAAAAAAATGATATTCATTCAGAAATTCTCCCGATTAAAGGTCAACGCGCTAATTTAGTTGCTGAAATCGGTAGTGGTGCTCCCGTCCTCGCCGTTTCGGGGCACATGGACGTTGTCGATCCCGGAAATTTAGCAGCGTGGGATAGCGATCCATTTACCATGACTGAAAAAGATGGCAAGCTTTTTGGTAGAGGAATTACGGATATGAAGGCTGGTTTAGCAGCTTTAGTAATTGCCATGATTGAATTGAAAAAGCAAGGCCTACCTAAAAAAGGTACCATCCGCTTGCTTGCAACTGCCGGAGAAGAAGTTGGTGAAGAAGGTTCCGCAGCCTTTTACCGTGACCACTATATGGAAGACGCGGACGGTTTGCTGATCGCCGAACCTTCCTCAACTTACGGCACTACTTCTGAACAAAAGGGTTCTTTTGATATTAAATTTACTTCTAAGGGTACTTCTGTGCATAGTTCGACACCCGAAAAGGGCTATAACGCCCTAGTTCCTTTGATGCAACTACTAAATGAAGCTAACGAATACTTTGAAACAATCCCTGCTGGGGAAATGGGTCCGGTAAGATTCAACATTGATGTTTTAAATGGTGGAAATCAGATTAATTCCATCCCTGATTCAGCTACGGCCTTAATCAATGTTCGGACCATTCCAGAATATGATAATGACCAAGTAGCTAAGAAGATTGAAACATTGGTTAAAACTTATAATGACGCCGGTGCACAAATTAGCACGGAAATAATTATGAATGAGTTCCCGATTGCAACAAGTCCTTCAAACCAATTAGTTAAAACTATTCAATCAATCGGTAAGGAATACGCTGGACGTGAGGTTGTCGTAGCTGCTAGCCCGGGGATTACCGATGCTTCTAACTTAGCAAAGGATAAACCAAACGATTTTCCTTTTGCGGTATATGGCCCAGGTGACGGCTCACAACATCAAGTAAATGAAAGTTTACCTAAAAAGATGTATCTTGACTTCATTGAAATCTACCAAAAATTGTTTATAGAATTCCTTGAAAAATAATATTATTTTTAGTTGGAAACGCTCCGTTTAGTTTCCAAATGAAAAAGTTCTAATCGCCAAGCGGTTAGAACTTTTTTATTATCATCCTATTCTTCATCCAGCGCATCCTTAAACCGCGCCTTCAATTTATCCTCACTATATTTAAGCAACGTTTCTGGGGCGATATCAAATTTACTACTAATAATTAATAGTTGGTCCAAAACGTCGGCAAGTTCTTCCGTAAGGTTGTCGCGCAGCTGCTCCGCGTTGGGCTGCGGTTCTCCAGGATGGTCCCGGCCAATTTTGATGGCCCGAATTGCTCGTGACAACTCCCCCACTTCTTCAGTTAAAAAATTAAGGCGCACAAATGGGGAAAGCTGATACCAATTCCGTTTTTGATAAAAATTAACTAGCCATTCTTGATGTTGATTAACTCGCAAAATCCTGCCTCCCTAAAAAATGTTGCATCTAGCATAGCATAACTTTGATTAGGGTGGTGGGTTAGGGAATGGATTTCATAGTAAAAATCTAATTCTATGATTAGATTCCCAGTTCCCTTTTCAACGCTTCGCTAGCAACCCGCGATACGTTAATATTCTGTTCTTTAGCCATTTCGTTCAAGTATTCTGGAACGGTAATCGTCTTTTTAACGGTTTTAGAATTCTTTTTTAGCCATTTGCTCATATCAACGGTAATGTAAACTAACCGATCATTTTTATTTAACTTCCAATTACATCGTAGAATGTGTGTTTGCTTGCGTTGATTATGGAAAGAATTTCAAGTTTGACGGTGTTTCCTTAATCACTTTTAAAGATTTACAAATTGTCGAAATCCAGGAATTTGAAAGCAAAAATTCTCATTATCGTCCTTACCAATAAAAATACTGTAACGGGGGTAAAGTGTTCTATAAAATTAGTTTTCTATTCGTAGTAATCTCTCAGTTTTGTTATCAAGGTAAAAGACTATAGCATTATACTAC